>Ga0209187_1003285_pt1 | contig 13711 bp, 8 predicted proteins | sample BantaG_FD_187430 | JGI IMG/M metagenome (GOLD analysis project Ga0209187, IMG submission 187430) | Marine algal microbial communities from Bantry Bay, Ireland - BantryBay_4 metaG (SPAdes) (version 2) | ecosystem: Host-associated > Algae > Red algae > Unclassified | place: Bantry Bay, Ireland... | reverse complement strand
AAAGGCCTCCTTTCTTCTCTTTCGTGGGTTGGCTGAGCATCGGACTATAAGTAAACTGCCCCTTATACTTTTGAGCCATCTCCTCTAAATCAGATTTAAAAATAACGGAGTCTTCATTTCTATTTCCGTAGAGAAGAGCAACACTACTTTGAGGTTCTTCCTCTAGTACTGTCTTGATGATCGACATGATCGGGGTAATACCACTACCCGCAGCAAACATGAAGTAAGTCTTGCGATGCGTCGGATCTAAGGGGGTAAAAAATCGCCCATCTGGTGGCATCACTTCAACCTCGCTGCCTGCCTTAATATTATCGTTGATATGATTCGAAACAAGACCACCAGCGAGTCGCTTTACAGTGACCGTAATATGCTCATCCAAGGGGCTAGAAGACATGGAATAGGCACGTCTTTCTTCTTTGCCATTAAGGCTGAATTTGAGGGTCAAGTATTGTCCCTGCTTATACTTAAATGTGTTTTTAAGCGATTCTGGAATTTCAAAACTAACAGATACCGTATCTGAAGTTTCTTGCTTCACTTTAGATACGGATAGGGTATGAAATGAATTACTCATATTTATTTATAGATGTTATTTGTGTAAATATACGATAGTCAGAGTCAGTAATAAAACGAACAGAGCGAAAGCGCTTATGTTTTATAATTTCTTCTTTTTCTTCTCAACCTTCGAGGACCATACCATAGCCAAAATCCGCTGATGATCATCACTACGAGACCCCAACCCAGGATATTCATGGAGATCAATTTAAACAACTCGCTGATGATAGATCCATCATGCAGGGATTCGATCCAGTCGGACCAACGAGGAGCTACAGAGAGCATCTCACCCGTCGCGCCATCTAACTGTATCTCAAGATTATTCTCCTTAAAGATCACTTTGACGATTCCTTTGCTTGGACGTACATCTAATCTATCTATACTATTTTTCGTATCAGAATTGATTTTTTGTGCCTCTTGTATGGCGATTAATTTTAGTTGATCTAGAGATTTCCACTTTGTCAAATCTGTGCTCTGGCCTATTTGCGTAGGTGGCTGCAGGATGTCAAATTTCTTTTTCAAGGACAAGAGTATTCCTGTCAGGGCACTGATCAATAAAAAGCCAGCCAAACTGATTCCAATCCACCGATGGAATACTCTAAATTTTCTTAATAATTTGACTATTTTTTTTCTTATCAATTTATTTATACCGTTTTACGAGCAGGATGAACCTTACTTCTACATTCCCCAAATCCGATGCGTAGACCATCCTTTTCACTGTAGGCTTTCATAATAACAGTGTCTCCATCTTGGATAAATTTTCGTGTCTCGCCATTCGCTAACTGAACTGGTTTGGTCCCTTTCCATGATAACTCCAACATGGAGCCATACATCTCTTTTTCTGGTCCACTGATGGTCCCCGAGCCATACATATCCCCTACCCTCACGTTGCATCCATTGACGGTGTGGTGTGCCAACTGCTGTGACATCGTCCAGTACATGTATTTAAAGTTTGAGTTGCAAACTGTGGTTGCCTCTTGCCCATCTGGCTGAATAGCAACCTCTAATTGAATATCATAATTCTTGATATCCTTTTGCTTGAGGTAAGGTAGCACTTCAGGTGTTTGCTTGTATCCATCTACCTTGAAAGGTTGTAGTGCATCTAGCGTCACTACCCATGCCGATATAGTGCTTTGGAAATTTTTCGCTAAGAAGGGTCCTAATGGAATATACTCCCACTTTTGGATATCGCGAGCGGACCAGTCATTGAGTATGACCATCCCAAAGATAAAGTCTTCTGCCTGATCTACAGGAACAGAGTTTCCCAACTGCGTCTCTTGACCGACGACAAACCCCATCTCCAATTCGAAATCTAAAAGCTTACTTGGACCAAAAACTGGTGGACCATCAGTTGGCTTTTGCTGACCGTTAGGTCTGATCGTCGGTGTACCTGAAACCATGATCGAAGAAGAACGACCGTGGTAGCCTACTGGCAGGTGTTTCCAGTTTGGTAATAGAGCATTTTCTGGATCGCGGAACATCGTTCCTACATTAGTAGCGTGATCGATGCTGCTGTAAAAATCCGTGTAGTCTCCTATATGGATAGGCATCATCATCTCTGCCTGATCAATAGGAACCAAAAAATAGTCTTTGAGCTCACTTGCATCCCAGTCGTCAAATTCCATATCTAAAATCGCTGATAGTCTGTCTCTTACCTTGGCTGTTTTTGCCTTACCCGATCTGATAAAATCATTGAGCGTACTTTTTTCAAATACAAGCAAGTCGATACCAAGATCATCAAAAAAGCCATGCTCAGCGAGAATGCTCATATTGACCACGTAGTCTCCTATTCTTGAAACTACTTGAGGGTTTTCATTTTTTATCTTGGCTATACCAAAAGGCAAATTTTGTATTGGAAATTCACTGTTATCAGCTACTTCTACCCAAGAACTAATGCTTGGATCGTTGGCACGAATCATATTCTAAAATGTTTAACGTAAAAATAAGCTTTCTTGATTAGGAAGCCATATTATTGAACTACTATTCTACTTATCTGTACATAAGTCTGATAGTTCGCAGAAACAATATAGATGCCTGATGGCCAGTTCGAAACGGGAATAGAATAACTGCCGTCCCTAAATTGGACGGAGTTTTCATACATAATCTTACCATCTATGGTTTGAATCAGTAGATTAAACTCTCTCGCTTCATTATTCAAATCCTGAATCTGGATAAAGTCTTTGGTTGGGTTTGGAAAAATATTTAAACCTTTTGTGAAAGAACTTTGGATACTATTTGTCTGCTCAATAGAAAAACTTTTAGTCTCACTAATCTCGAATCCGCAACGATTCTTCGCTGTGATGACCCAATAATAAATTTGACCTTCAGCAAAAATTTTTGGCAACTCATAATTTGTTTGACTTACTGTATCTGCAAATACTACACTGTCAAAGTTTTTATCTAAACCAATTGTGATGATATATTCTTTAGCGAATGTAGATATTGACCAATCCAGTTCAAAATTTTGATTCTCCACGATAGTTTGGTCTATTGGTGATATCAATTCAAATGCGACTGGATCATCTATGATGATAACGTCCAACTTAAAAATAGCTCGATTTCCAAAAATATCTCGTACGCTGATAAGGATAGGGTAATTCCCTGGAGACGAATTACCAGATGGATTAATCGTCACATTAACACCGCCCTCCATCGGAGTAATTTCGGTAATACTTGGTTTATTACTTTCAAAAATTAGGTTCGTATCTGTATCAAATCCTGCACCTAAGAATAGTGGTAAATTGTACGTTTCGTTGGTACACATATTTAGTGTAGCGAACTCGCCAGTCAAACTAAAATCATTTGAAGAATTAATACAAATCTCAATCGACCATGATTGCAACATTCCGCCATCAAATTTATTTCTATCCTCTATTTTCAGGTTCCATTCTCCTAATGCAGATTCTCCTTTAAAAGTAGATAGTGCTTGAATGGGTTTGTAAATAATCTGGTTTGTCAATGGACAGATAATCTTTGCTGCCCCATCATCTGAAAAACCGAGATTGAAATCTTTGGTGAATGAACATTTATCTCCAACAAGCTGCACCTCCGTTCCTTCAGGGCTAATCAATGAGAAGCGTAGATCACTGACAAAAGAATGCTCTCCGCGTATATTGTTTACCTTTACGGTCACCACTGTCCCTTCGATATCATTGGAAATAGGAGCGTAAATAATGTTGGGAGTATCTTGTAGTATCTCTTGTGCTTCTAGGGATTGATCTTCAATACAAAACAGATTAATCGTCAAAAATTGGTACACGATAGACCATTCCGATTCTCCACAAAGATTTACACTTTTTACACGGTAGAAATAAGCTTGATTTGGTGTGAATATTTCTGAGGCATCATAAGCACTTCCTGAGAGCACTTGATCCACCAGCAAATCGGTAAAGTTTTCATCTCTAGCTATTTGAAGTTTATAAATATTTGTTGTGGGGTCTTCATCCCACTTCAGTAATGTTTCGCTAATATCTATGGTACTGCGTTGTTCAGGATACACTAATGTAGGAGGCTCAGAAACAGCAGATAAAATATTGAAGTGGAGTGGTATTCTTGTTGTCTGAATTTGACCTTTTGCTACGATATCAAAGTTATATGATCCAGCAGCAAGCTCATTTAGATTGCTGACTATAAGATTCGTAGTTTGGCCAGAATTGACAGTAGTCTGCTCGAAGAGGGCAAAAGCACCCATTGGCAAAGCTTCGAAGGTGAGCTCAATCGGGCCTTGAAAAGAATCTCCTACACTAACCGCTACTTCGAAAAATCCGTCCGTACTACACTTCGTAAAATTATTATCACTAAGTTCAATATTGAAAACACAGTTTCTTCCTGACAAACTGAGAGTGCCCAAATTACCTGGATCCAACCAATCTATAAGCCTATTCTCTGGCACCCCCCCTCCTGTCCATGAAGAAAATAGTCGACCAAAAGCATCATATTCATCGTTTCCACAACTGGCTAATCCCCCATGAAGCTGGCCTACTACCAATCCTTGTCTATTAAATAAGGGTGCTCCTGAGGATCCATCTTCAGTAGAACCCAAGTCCCAAGCATCTACTATAAGATGCTTTCCGTCTGCTACTGGAGTAGTCTCTTGCCCCCATTCGCCTAGATATAGGCTACTGTACTTAAAACTGATTCGCTTTTCTTCAAGATTAGGATGGTGGATCACTACGCCTCTACTCGGCAAATTGCTACTAATATCCCAGCCACAAAAGTAAGGGTTGACTTCTTCTGGAATAGCATCATCCATTTCTACCAATGTGAAATCACTTGGGCCCCAAGTTGATCTCAAGATGGCTCCTGTATTAAATTGAGATAAATCACCATCACCAGTTTCAGCGCTACTATAGCTTCCAGGTTCTCGACAGTTACTATTTTCATAATTCCAATAAGTTACCATGGATGCAGCATTACTCGCATTAAGGTTACAATGATTGGCGGTCATAAAATATGGCCTACAATCTTGGTTAGTATTATTAATCAGAAAGCCTGAGCAAATTGACACTCCTTGCAAAGTATATAAACCAACCGATCTGATTTGATCTCGAAAATCCTCCACTCCAGAATAGCCCGTGCTTTCTCCACATTTGACATCAATATGGCAGGCACCAGAGATTGATTTCTGCACATCCATAAAATCATGGTTGATATAATTTAGTACCAATTTCAAATGCTTGATATCTGCACTTTTTATGTTGATTTCAATAACGATTTTATCGCTAGATATTAATGGCGCCCATAGCTGCTCATGCTCCTCATTATCCGATGGTAAAAAAGGGCGCAAGCGCTCTGCTCCATAGTAATCATAGATATATAAACTCGCTGAAGCAGGCAGATAAAATTTAGAAAAGCCTAGATTTAAAGAATGAGCCCCTTTACTTTCTATCACGAGCCTCCAGATGGATTGGTCTTCAATAGATTGCCAAGTACCATTTTTTTGAGTATCGTAATTTACAGATATTGGATAAGCGAATTTGGGAGTGGCGTTAGATGATTTACGTTTGTTTTCCTCCTGGAGCAATAGCGTCTGATTATCAATAACAGGCATAGCTTGGGCAGACAATTCAGAGAGGGGGACAATCTGTTGTTCATGAACTTTTGAGAACTGACCTATACTGAGGATATAAGCTAAGCACCCTAACAATGTTACTATTACTCTTAGCACAGCAATAACTAATGGTTATTAAAAAATAATGTCTCGTGTCTTTTGTCTAATTTGGAATGCAACATCATATCTTATTGCATTTCTTGGGTCTAAGAATTCTGCTAAACAACACTTTTTGACGTATCGTTTTTTTATTTGATTATTTGGTTGGTATCAATTCAGGATGAATACTGCATTACTCAAAAGGAAGCCACCTTGTTTCCAAAAGCCTCTATATACAGGGTTATCCATCAGAAAAACGATTTGGCCTCTACCTCGATTTATAGAGCCTATACAAACTGATTCCATTAGATTACTTTTTACTTGATGTCCAATGAAACCAGAAGAATCTAGTTTTTTATTTGTGTATCCAACGTTCCACCCATTTTCTAAGTACTCGAAAGTAGACCTATTTGTTTTCATGGTAAAATAAGTGTCTCCAAGTCCAAATCCTAAAGGATGGGTCTTATCTACATTTAGCTTCACAATTGCACCAGGAAGATGATTTGATAATCCTGATCGCTCTTCTTCTGCATATACTTTGAGACGGCTTTCCATGCTGTTAGTCATATTTTCATCCGACTTTTTAGTCTGCAAGCCGATATTATCAAAGCTTTTCAAGGTATTAACTGCTCCATCTATCGCAATCAGCTTGCCACCACTCTTTACCCAAGCATCCATTTCTTTGGTTGGAAAGTCGCTATAGCCACCATCTGGTAGTATAATCACATCATACTCTCCTAAATCAATACTCCCAAGCATATCTAATGCAATACTAGAGACTGGGTAATTTAATTCTTGCTCAAAAAAGTACCATAGATGCCCGTATGCGTTTTGGTTGATAGCTTCATCATTGATCAAAGCGACACGCACCTCCTTTACTAATCTTACATTACCAGATCCAAAGTCACTCCCTTGCTCTACGAAGCCAGTATAAGCTGGGAAAATTTCCATTTCATTCTTTTCAGCTAAACGTTTTACAACTTCCTCTGAATCTATTGTTTTATTATCTGCTTTAGTAATTACTAAAGTACCTTCTTCCATTTTTTGACCATTCAGTCGGAATGGCTTCCATGCAGCACGCACCTTCACACCTGCCTGTAAAATTTCGCTGAGTAAGTGTGCGCTTTTGGTAGAATGCCAAGGTATCATGTACGCATAAATTTCTTTCCTAGGACTTCCATTCTCCGTAAGCTGCGCCATTTTATAGCTATAGTCTCCCTTTGGACTCATCTTTTGTTTGCTAGCAATACCCTTCAATCCATATGCAAACGGAATAGCCCATGCCGTGATATCATAGGTAAGTGAATCTACCACTTTAGTTCTAGGCTCAAATAATACTTCGATTAAAGTAGAAGCAGGCTGATTTGTACTAATTACTAAGTCATCCGCCGCTACATTCATAGTACCCTCTCTCATCGTATGATAGTTGAATCCAGAGACACTACTTGCAGAACCAGCTGTCCCATATTGGATACCATGTGTATCCAACAACTTAGTCAGTTCATGAATTTTATCTTTTGAGTTTGCATCATTTTTCAATATAAAAGATCTATACACTCCTTGAGGTCTAGTAGATTTGTTTTGATAATAATCTTTAAAATTTCCAACTACCCTGTCCTTCTCTTTACTTGTAATTTCCACTGTAGACAGAGCCGCAGTTTTGTGATGCAATATTCGATCTGCTAAATGTAGTGTGTCGCCATTATTCAAAATGATAGCTCGGCCAGATATACCGTGTCCTGCCTGCTCATACGTCATTCCGACAGCCCCTCTAAAAGTGGGATACGTATCGCCATAGCTTGGATATAACAAATCGAAAACTTCACGCGTGAAATATAACCAACCCTCCTCATCAAAATATTTAGAATTATTTTTTCCAATCTCCGTTTGAAATTCACCTTGCCATTTGGTAATGTATTGGTGAAATGGCTGTGCAGCGGGAGCAAAATAGTAATGATCATTATGTCCTTGCTCATGCACATCAACGTGAATATGAGGTAACCACTGATTATAGACTTTTAGTCTCTGCTGTGTTTCTACTTGAGTCGCCCATGCCCAATCTCTATTCAAGTCAAACTGGTAGTGATTGACACGACCACTCGGCCATGATTCATGATGTTCTCTTGTTTCGATATGTGGATTAGGAATTCTATTTCCTACCCCCCTGTTCCATTGTGTATATCTGTCATAGCCGTCTGGATTCAGACAAGGGTCAATGATGACAACTGTATTCTCTAACCACGATTGTATTTCGGTATTGTTTGGATCAGTCAATTCATATAAGGTAGCGATGGCACTATTTGTAGCACCAGCTTCGTTACCATGCACACCAAAACTCAACCATACAATTGCCTTAGCATCATTGCTATTTTTATTTTCACCATTAGTTAGGTCTATATTAGCCTGCCTGATCTTTTCGATGTTACGCATATTCTCTGCAGAGGAGACGACCATGTAGACAAGATCACGCCCTTCATTCGTCTCCCCATATTTACTAAATACAGCTTGCTTACTCTCTGAGCCTACAGCTTCAAAATAGTCAACAATAGTATAGTGCGGCATAAAATGCTCGCCTAATTTATTTGGAAAAAAAGTATCAGGATCAACAGTCTGAGCCATCGACCAGTTGGACAAAACAAATAGAATACTAAATAGTATGATTTTTCGCATTACAGTATTATTTAGTAGACCGCTTCCACTATTCTTTTGATAGTTTCTGTGTCCCCCATGGTATAATAATGCAGACAAGGTACTCCTGCCGCTTTAAGTTCTTTTGATTGTTGGATACACCATTCGATACCTACTTCCTTTATCGCCTCTTTTGTTTTCGCCGATGTCAACGCACTTACTAAATCTTGCGGCATATTGATATAAAACATTCGAGGGATCGAATTCAACTGATACATTTTAGTGAGTGGTTTTAGCCCTGGCACGATCGGTACATTGATGCCATTTCTTCTGCAAAGGTCGACGTAGTCAAAATATTTTTGATTGTCAAAAAACATTTGCGTTACGATGTAGTTTGCACCGGCATCAATCTTCGCTTTTGTAAATTCAAGATCCAAATCCATATTTGGAGACTCAAAATGCTTTTCTGGATAACCTGCTATACCTATACAAAAATCCGTTTTCTCACCATCCGTAATATTAGCATCTAGATAGTTCCCAGAGTTCATACTCTGTACCTGCTTTACCAGATCTAAAGCATAATGATTACCACCTTCATGCGGGATAAATTTAGTTTCAAATTTTCTAGCATCACCACGCAAACAAAGTACGTTTTTGATATTCAAAAAATTCAAATCGATCAGCACGTTTTCTGTATCCTCCTTAGTAAAGCCACCACAAATCAAATGCGGCACCGCATCCACTCCATATCGGTGCATGATCGACGCGCAGATTCCTACCGTACCTGGCCTCTTTCGGATAGCCGTCTTTTCGTAGTAACCACTCGCACGCTTATTGTAAATGAATTCTTCTCTATGATAAGTCACATCCACAAAGGGGGGCTTGAATTCCATCAAAGGGTCTAGCGTATCAAATATCGCCTTCATCCCGCCACCTTTCAAGGGCGGCAAAACCTCAAATGAAATTAATGTCTTACCCTCGGCTTTATCAAAATACTCAGCTACCTTCATTGTCTATTAAATTAGAGCCCCAAAAGTAAGCAAATTGATACTTATATGTGGAAATATGCACAATTATGCCTTGGAATTACGAAGAACTGACTCTTTTCTGATAAAAGACTGATTACATTAGGATTAGCTTTTATTTGGATCTACCTGAAGTAGCTTCTTCTGTAGTCGGGGCCATCCCGATTCTTATACCACCAGGCAGCGCTATCGGGACCGCGTCATGCGCCACTGCGTTTCACTTCGGTCCACAGCTTGCCCGACTGGCTAGGCGGGGACACTCTCCTTATCAATCGAGTTGGCTACTACCGCTTGTCCAATTTAGATTTAAAATAAAATCTTGACTAAATATTTATAGTTTGGTTCTCCTATTTAGTGAATAAAAATAGGCAAAGGCTGCACTATGAATGCAATTATTTTATTAGCATCCATAAAAAATGTTAACGCGTTGCAAGTAGTCTCTGTAGTCATTCTATAGCATTCTTCGTTTAGATAGTACACGATAGAAGAATGATCAGATTTTGTTGGATTTCCTAACAACTCCACTACTTCATTCCGAGTCATACCTTGTAAATAAATTTGATAACTCTTTTGTAAAGTGTCTAAAAAATCTTTATTGGTATGATAAAAATCAAATTTTCTATCCTTTTTCCAATTTTTATTTATTAGCTCAGAAATCGCCTCACAATCTGTGGTTAAACTTTTCTCCACAGAATTTTCTAACTTTCTTTTGATCATCGGTGAACAAGAAATGGAAATTAAAAAAACACTAATAAATGTAAGTTTACCCATAGATTTTATGTCTAAGTGTGAAATCTTATAGAACTAAGAAGTTTTAGCATCTAGACAGGCAGAACAGCTAAATGCACTGACCGAAAGAAAAACATAATAAATCCTTACCATTTAGGTAACCTCTATTTATTCTTTCTTCTTCTTGAAGTCTCCATTTTTCCATGACTCAAAGAATTGTCCCCATGCAATGGGACTAAAGATATTCATCGGTGGTGTTTGACCTAAATAGTAGTATGACTGTGCTTCTCGGCGTAGGTAGTAATCTGCGTTCTCGTTGCCATCAGCAGGTACAATCTCCCGCATTTGGCGTAGGCTTTTCTCTGCTAAGTTTTCGATGGCTCTTTGTTGAAGCTCGCTACTCACATCCATAGCTAAAAATTCGAGCTTAAAGTGGTCGCGGCTTGGCCAGGGGAACACCACGGTCTCTGGTAGATTGATGGTGTCTTGAGACATCAACTGTACAACCGAATATCGATCATCCTTTAGCGAATCTGGAATAATAAAATCTACATCCTTATAGCCAATAGCTGAGAAAGTAATGCGTGCCCCCCTTTGTGCTACAATAGAGAAGAATCCATTAAAATCTGAATAGGTACCTCTTGCCTCATCTCTAACTAGTATGTTAGCGAAAGGTATGGGATATAGATTATCATCCGAACCGTCCAAAATCATCCCAGAAAACTGAACCAATGTAGAGTCTATATCAGCATCTTGAGCCTGTACAAATAGGCCACCAAATAATAGAAAAATAAAAAATACAGAAAATCTACACATATTTTAAATACAATATTAGAATTCTAAAGTTCTTACAATTTAGAAAATAGTTGGTTCATCTCCATAATTTATATCTAACATTTGCATGCTTGTCCAAATTCTTACTTTATAGCTATATCGAGTACCTCCTGCATATCTTCAACAAAATGAAACTTTAGGCCCTTAGTATACACTGCTTTTATCTCATTTATATGCTTTTCATTTTCCTTACAGAGGATGATTTCTTTAATTCCCGCTCTTTTAGCAGCAAGGATTTTTTCCTTGATTCCACCGACAGGAAGCACCTTTCCACGCAGAGTGATCTCCCCTGTCATTGCTAAATATGGCTTAACTGGTTTATTGAGAAATGATGAGGTCAAGGCCGTCATCATCGTTATCCCCGCAGAAGGGCCATCTTTTGGAATTGCCCCCTCTGGAACGTGTATATGAATATCTCTTTCCTTAAAGAACTTACCATCCAATCCTATGGATTTTGCATTGGCTTTTAGATAACTAAGTGCCGTTGTTGCGGATTCCTTCATCACATTACCAAGATTACCAGTCAACGTGAGCTTACCCTTTCCTTCACTAAGTATAGATTCGATGAATAATATATCACCACCTACTCGAGTCCAAGCTAGACCAACCGCTACACCTGGGGTACGTGACCGGATATATTTTTCATTTCCGAATTTCTTCACACCAAGTATCTCAGATACTGCTTCTCCATCGAGATTGACATCGTACTTTTCCTCCATGGCCACCTTCTTGGCTATCTGACGCATAACAGAAGCTATATTTCTATTGAGTGATCTGACACCTGATTCTCTCGTATAGTTCTTCACGATCGTTTTGATGGCTTCATTTTTCAACTTGATATCCTTAGCTTTCAATCCGTGATCAGATCTTTGCTTAGGTATCAAATGCTTCTTTGCTATTTCTATCTTCTCCTCTTGAGAGTAGCCATTGACATGAATAATTTCCATTCTATCTAGTAATGCAGGCTGAATAGTGTTTAAGCTATTCGCAGTGGCTATAAACATCACCTTTGACAGGTCATACTCTAAGTCTAAGTAATTATCTTGAAAGGTAGAATTCTGCTCAGGGTCTAAAACCTCCAGCAATGCAGAAGATGGATCTCCTCTAAAGTCTTTACCTACCTTATCTATTTCATCTAAAATGAAAACTGGGTTTGAAGATTTGACTTTTTTTATTGATTGAATTATTCTACCAGGCATTGCTCCGATGTAGGTCTTACGATGACCTCTGATCTCAGACTCATCGTGCAAGCCACCAAGAGACATCCTGATGAATTTTCGCTTCAACGCATTCGCAATTGATTTACCAAGTGAAGTCTTACCGACACCCGGAGGGCCTACCAAACAAATGATCGGCGCCTTCATATCTCCTTTCAGCTTAAGTACCGCGAGATGCTCCAGTATTCTTTCTTTTACTTTTTCAAGACCACAGTGATCATTGTCCAAGACCTTTTTCACGTTGGCCAAATTAAAGTTGTCCTCTGTAAATTCATTCCAAGGTAAATCCAAAAGCAACTCTAAATAATTCATTGTCACAGAGTATTCTGCGACTTGTGGATTGATCCTTCCTAACTTTTTGATCTCTTTATTAAATACTTCGTTCGCCTTGGCAGACCATTCTTTTTTCTCAGCTCTCCTCTTTAATTCTGCTAAATCTTCACCGTGTGGGTTATTACCCAGCTCTTCTTGGATAGTCTTTAATTGTTGATTCAAGAAGAAGTCTCTTTGCTGCTTTTCGATGTCTGTACGGACCTTGCTTTCGATCTGATCTTTGAGTTCTAATAGTTGTAGCTCGTTATCCATCAACTCCAAGATATACTCAGCCTTAGTTGTAATATTCCCAATCTCTAATACTTTCTGTTTGATTTTAGTCTCAGCAGCTAGATTAGAGGCGATAAAGTTTAATAAGAAATTGTCGCTGGTGATATTGCTCAGCATACTCACTGCCTCTGATGGTATATTAGGAGATAGTTCGATGATTTGCTTTGCCAAATCTTTTATAGACTCAATCAAAGCTTGAAAACGAAGTTTTTCTTCAGCTTCATCATTTTTGAGGACATTGATCCTACCTCTTAGCATAGGATGTTCCTCGACCATATCCTCTAATTGAAATCTGGTGCGTCCTTGTAAAATAGCCGTAATGGTCCCATCAGGCATTCGTAGCAATTTTACTATTCGAGCTATCGTACCTACATGATATAGGTCACCTGACTTGGGCGTTTCTACTTTGCTATCCTTTTGAGATAGTACCGCAATCATGCGACTCGTATCATAAGCTTCATTGATCGCTTTGATAGATTTGTCTCTCCCAACCGTAATCGGGATTATTATACTAGGAAAAAGTACTGTGTTTTTTATGGCAAGTACTGGAAGTATATCCCCATAAACTTCTTTTTCACTTTCCTCCTCATCCTCATCAATAGTCATCATCGGCAAAAAGTCCGTATCAGAATCTATTTTATTAGGGTAAAAAAAATGCTCAAACATATTTATTTAATTCTTATATCTCAAAGCAAGCATATAATACTATCGCTTGCAAATTAGATTGTTTAAATTGAAAAACGCTAATCGTTTTTTGACTTCTGTAAAGTGATAGCATTAATCACGGTATAAAAATGACACAATGACTCTCAATTAGCTCTTCACTTTACTTCACAGTGTACTAACCAATAGTGAGCCATCCCTATTATGGACCCATATTCATCAATTTATGTCCACTATTGCATTTAAAATTAATAAAATAAGGACAAAAAGTCAGTTCTATGCCCAAAGAACATGGGTGAGTCCACTCCAAA
>Ga0209187_1003284_pt1 | contig 13724 bp, 10 predicted proteins | sample BantaG_FD_187430 | JGI IMG/M metagenome (GOLD analysis project Ga0209187, IMG submission 187430) | Marine algal microbial communities from Bantry Bay, Ireland - BantryBay_4 metaG (SPAdes) (version 2) | ecosystem: Host-associated > Algae > Red algae > Unclassified | place: Bantry Bay, Ireland... | reverse complement strand
TTTAAATATTGATTTGACCGCTTACGAAAACGAAGCCCTTTACCTGGAAATCTATGATGCACTGGGTCAGTTGATTTTGTCAAATGAACTGGATGAAACGGCCGCCAGATTACGATTCATTACTGTGTCGGGAATGACGCCTGGTTTGTATCTGGTGACGGTGCTGGATAGCAATGGCCAGCGGGCAACTCGGCAGGTTATTGTGAAGCCGAATTGTACGAATTGTCCAACAAGGTAGGGAAGGGGGGAGAATTGAGGTGTTCAAGCGTTCAGAAATTTTTACCTGTAGTTTTTGGAAAACATTTTAAAAACCTCAAAGAGCAACTACAAAATGCACACACTTATTTTTATTTATTAACTCATTCCTTAGATAAAGGCTACATCCTATTTTTATAATAGTATTTATCTAACATTCCTTTTGTAATTTCCAATTTTGATCGGATCTCTACTTTGGTCATTTTTCGGGCTTTCATTTTAGAGATCTTACTAATTAATTCTGCTTCCTTTTTTTTAAGTAAATGTTTATCAAAATATTCTTTTGCGCTAACGATTATCTCATTATACCCAAAGTAACCAAGATCCTCTTTTTGTAGGTCAAGTTTTACAAGAATTTTACGGATGAGACTGGTTAATAAATCTCGATCATTTCTTTTTTTGAAAAATATTTCTTCCTCTACTAATGTTTTTGCTACCATTTCGATTTCTTCTTTCGATAGCCTGGCGCCAAATTTATCTTCCCGGGATTGATCTGACTTTGTACTGATTTTTTCTTGAAATTTAAAAATATCATCATTCCAAACCGATGATAGTGTATATTCATAAACAATATTATCGGATATCCAGTTGAGGTATATAAATTTTATTTTATTGTTGAATTTTGCAAAGTCCAGTAGATTATTCTCCTTAATAAAAGCAGTATCAAAAGAGGTCAACCAGTCATCATAATCAAATTTTGATTTAAGTAGTATGAGATGTTTACCTCTGGATTCTCCTAGTTTGACAAATTCTTCCAGGGTCATTTCCTCCGTATCACAAATTACTTTAATTGCTTTTTTTGCATCCACCATTCCGTATATCAGCGGAATATCTAAACTTGCCAGATTTTTTTTAAGTGCTATGTATTCTTTGTCTAAATCCATTTTAAGATGTTTTGTGATTTAATAATCTTAAATACCGAATTTAAAAAATTTATTATAACCAGCTAGAAAAGTAAGCATTATTTATCAATTATAAAATTGCTCTCCTTATTGGACGTCGAGCAAAAGTCGCATCCTCTATCCGGTAAGTTTTCTCAAAGTAAGTACGAATAAAGATATTAAAAAGATGGGAAATACAAAATAAATTGACCATACAGTTTAGCAGCGCCAAACGGCACTTAATTGTATGGTCCCCTTTTTACCCTATCATATCATTTATAATTTGGTAACATTTATAAATATAAGGATCCGCTTTTAGTTTTGATGATCCACGGCCAACCATTCGGTTAATTATAACAAACAGGAATTAGAATGGGAATGATCAAACTAGACATCTGGAATTTAGAATTTTATTATTTTTTGTGTAACAATATGAGAATTTGATTGATTAATTGCTCTGATGATGTATACCCCTGCTTTTAAAGAATTAAAATCCAGACTTAACCTTGAATTATTAGCGTGGATAGAATAAATAATTTTACTATTGATATCTAAAATTTGTATTTCGTGGTTTTCTATATTTCCCGAAATTGTAAATGCTCCTTTATTAGGATTAGGAAAGACCGCTAATTCAATTTTATTATTCTTTACATAATCTGTACTGCTAATAATATCAGTCGTTACGAAATTGCTCAGAAGTTGAATATAAAGGTCATAGAAAGATTTGCCAAGTTTGCCGTAGTCATATTACTTCCCCAAAAATAATTCCAATCAGGAAAATCAACTCTATAAAGATCATTATCTACTGATGAGAAATTTTCCCAGAAAACAGCGTTTTGTGCTAAAGTCAATATTTGATCGACCGTTGAAGTCTCCGCGTTGTCTATAGTAGTATAAAGTAGTACAGCTTCTAAAAATATGGCATCTTGTGGTCCAAAGAAATTGTTAATAAATGGACTTGAAAGGTGGAGATTATCTCTTGCAAAATTAGAATACTGAAGTTCTCTAGTTAGGTCAAACAAGTAAACGGCAGCTACAATAGCATTGTTAATCTGCTCTTGCTCATTCCAGTCGGCATCACCAGCTTTTACGGTTTGATCATCACAATTAGTTTCTAAATTGTCATTTTCATAAAAATCAAGAAATCTATTCCAGCACAATATGGCATCACTTTCTAATGCATTTGTAAAGTCTATAAGTTCTGGTATTTCGGCATATACTTTCGCGGCGTGAGCATGAGTACTGGCTACTGATAAAGAAGCAGAAGAGCAAGTAGGAGTATAATATCTTGGTGAAAAATTATTGCTAGGAGGTGCAAGATCATTAATGTCATATTCCAGGCTTCCCATCTTGAGAATGACTGTCCCATCAGCGTTGATCATTTTGTACAGCCAATCAAGTTCCCATTTGAGCTCATCCAATAGATCTGGAATGTTATTATTACTTTCGGGTAAATTCCAATTGTCTCCAAAAACACCTGGATTGTTTTCATAACTAGTCAATAATTGATGAATCGTATTGTGAGCTAAGCTGAAAAACCTGACCTGGCAGGTATTCATCATTTGAGTTATATCCTATTTGGGGGTTAGTAATTACAGCTACTTTATCTGAATTAGCCAAATATCCAAATTGATCAACCTGGATAAATGGACTAATCGTTTGCGCTTTTACAAGATTTAGGAAAAATATGGTTATAAGAATTGTAATTACTGGTGTTGCTTTCATTTTTTCTATTGTACAGAGGATTATTGTTGTGTCTTAATTAGAGGTAATTGTAACATTTCTCAAGTAAGTATCAATAAAGGTACTCAAAATATTAAAGTGCCCGACGGTTTTGCAGTCACGGTTAAATAATTTTTTCTCATTTTATTTGAACAAAATCTTTAGTTTAGAAGTTTAACTATCTAGCATGATAGTAATACTATCCAATATTAAAATAAAACAAAATGAGAAACCTGATTATTTCCCTCGTTATTTGCTCCTTCTTCCTGGTCGATGCATTTGCACAGACCCGAAGAATGGATAACGTAATTGCCGCTAAATCCTATACGAGTCAAAATCAAAACGAGACGGTACAACCACTTCTCCTGGAAGCGCGTCGTCAATTTCAAGTGGCTGATTTTGAAGGAGTATTGATGACGCTGGATAATGCAATAGCTCAGGAACCCAATTCGGCGGAAGCGTTGGCGGAACGGGCACGGTTTAAAAAAATAATCGGGATGGATACCGAAGCGCAAGCCGATTTGCGAAAAGCCAATCAGATTAATCCTTACGCGGCAAATATTTATGGGTACTACGGAAATCTGGGATTAATGGAAATTTTATCAATCAAACCGGAAGCTTCCGTAGTAAAACTTACTGATTTTCAAACGCTTAATTACTATTATAAATCACTGGATCAGGATTTACTCATTGCTGATGGCGAGGAGGAGGAAACTGGTGACATTGAAGATATTCTTATGGCAATTGAAAACGATGAACTATCCGTTGCCCAAACTCGAATAGATCACCTTTTTACCCAGAATTCAAACTCTGCTACGGCCCACGACCTAAATGGACTGGTGCTCCGCAAAAAAGGTAATTATGCGGAAGCTAAAACTGCTTTTGCGCTTGCTGTTAAATTCGATCCGGACTTTGCAATCGGATGGTACAACCTGGGGCAAGTAGAACGAAATCTTGGCAATTATAAATTGTCAGAAGTATACCTTAATAAATCTATTGAACTAAACAAAAACCTGACAAAGGCTTATTTTGAAAGAGCCATGTTAATGAAGCAGTTAGGAAAAAAGGAAAAAGCACTGGAGGATTACGATACGATCCTCAAACTGGAAGGGGAAAACTATATGGAAGCGCTCGTCAACCGGGGATTAACCAAAAAAATGATGGGAGATTTTAAGGGGGCTATTAGTGACCTGGATCAGGCTGTGGAAGAGTTTCCTGATCAGCCGGAGCTTAGAAAAAATCGTGGCAATCTTCATCTTCTTTTAGGCCTACCTCGCAAAGCTATTGATGATTACACAAAGGCTATTCAACTCAACGGTGATTACTCCGAGGCTTATTACAATCGAGCTATCGCTTTTTTTATGCTTTATGATAAAATTTCTGCTTGCGCTGATTTAGGGAAAAGTCTCGAGCTTGGATACGTTCCGGCCGCTGAAATGAAAAAATATTTTTGTATTTGGTAGGAGGACATATCTTAAATACCAGCCCATCAAGTCTTGAATCCATTTTTCATTCTAAATTACGTTCTTTTAATAACCTTTTCAGCTCTTCATTCTTTTTATTTTCTTCGGGATTATTAAGGATCAATAAAAGAATAACTTATAACATTTGACTGCTTCTTTTGTGGCTACTCTTCGGCCCTAAAAAACTCCTTGGCTTTCAGCCGAGGCAAGCTATTATGCTCGGCATAAATCGTTTTTTAGGGACTCGATTAGGATCAAATTAATCGACCCAAACCTTTATAACTTATTTTTTAAACGATCCTAAAGAATGAGTTAATAATAAATTTACGTTTTTGGCTTGATCTTTTTGCCGCTAGTCTCGTTAAAAAGCCTCGTGATAGCGCGGCTATGGCAGCCCGACCGTTCCGGTTCCTTCACATGATTCAGTCATGTTTTTTGCCTTACTAGCAACAAAATCTCTAACCCAAAATTCTTAATTTATTAATACCTCATTCCTTAAAAATAAACCCCAGGTCCTTTAGATTTTTTGCTTTAAGAGATGGTTCGTATTCAGGATTTTTACTTTCTGTTTAGTTAGATAAGTATTCTGAATCAAATCCTCAATTTTTGTCCAGGCCGACTCGCTTAGATAGGTTACTTCTGTAAAGTCAATCACGAGATCCGTATTATTTGATAGCGCAACAATTTGCTTTTTCAAAGATAAAAAATAATTGGAAAAAATAACGCCGCCTTTTACCTTTAATTGGGTATGATCCGTTTGTTCCGAGATGGTATATTCGGTGGTAAATGTTTTGGAAATTGGAAAACCTTTTAGGTAGTGCAGGATTAATTCAACGACGATTCCAATGACGATACCGATCAATAAATCTGTCAATAAAACGCCTAAAATAGTACAGATGAAAGTGATAAATTCAACATTACCTTTTTTATAAATAGAAATAAAGTGTTTGGGTGAAGCCAAACTACACCCTACCATAATCAGCATAACCGCCAGAGCGGCAATCGGAATTTGATTAATAAAGGAAGTCCCGAGCAGCACAAACAAAAGTAGAAAGATGGCGTGAAAAAAATTGGCCCAGGGTGTTTTTCCCCCAAGCGATACGTTTGCCGTACTTCTAACGATCTCGGAAATCATCGGTAAGCCACCAATGAGGGCAGCGGCACTTGATCCCAGACCGATGGCCGAAAGGTCTTTGTTTAAATCAGATTTTCTTTTTAAAGGATCCAGTGAATCCAAAGAAGTAGTACTGAGTAGAGACTCCAGACTGGTGATGATAGCAATGGAAACTACGGATATCCAAAATGGAATTGAATTTATTTTAGAGAAGTCTGGCAAGGGAATACTTCCTGCCAAATCACTCGGAAGTTTTATGAGTCCGTCTGCGGGTAGCTGCACAATATTGCCGGCGACTACTGCGGCTACTAGTACCCAAACGGGGGCCGGAATCATACGAACTATTTTGATTTTTAGCATTGGGTGAACCACTAAAATCCCGAAACTAATACCCGCGATCAATGCTACGGAGTAGTTTAATTCTGAAAAAATAAGTGGTAATTGAAGGATAGAATCTAAAATGGAAGAAGACACTATGTTTACTCCAAATGCAATAAATAACTGTTTTACAATGATGATGATTCCGATGGAAGTTAGCATTCCTCTAACGACGGAGGAAGGGAAAAAATCACTGAGCTTGCCAATTTTAAAGAACCCTGACAAAAATATTAAAACTCCTGCGACTGCGATGGCCGCCAGGGCGTATTCAACGCCACCTAGCAGGTTAACGGTATGTAAGTTGACAACAATTAAACCCGCTGCTGGACCGTAAATAGTAATATAAGATCCAGAAAACCGGGAAGCAAATATACCACCAATAATTGCGGTAATTATTCCAGATATGGGTGGAAAACCAGAGGCAGTGGCTATGGCTAGACAAAGTGGTAAGGCAAGTAACGAGACACCAAATCCTGCAATTAGATCCGTTTTCCAGGTGTCGCTAAACGGTAAGACTTGCTTTGTTGAGTTATAGACTTTTTCCATGATTTATTAGCGTGTATTTTGTGATAGAAGTTATTTATCAATTGGTAGGTTTTAATTGTAGCTAGCAATGAAGATTTATCAATTAGCACTTAATTGACGTTTGCAATAAGTTTAACTATTTGAAAGGCTGTACGGAGCCATGCCACAAAAAAGAAACCTTGCCAGTTGAGGTGGCAAGGTCTCATTATGAACCAATTTACTACTCAAGATTAATAAGAAAAACTATGCGATTTCGATTAGGGTTTGTTTGGTTAGTTTAACGTCTAGTCCCAATTTTTCCATCTGCAATAACAAACTATGAACCTTCATACTATTGGATGATTTAATTTCAAGATGACCGCTTTTATTCCAGCCTACATCTTCCTGATTGATTCCAATTTTTCTGAGTTTTCCGATAACGATGTCCTTTAGATCGTTAGACTGAATGTTTTCTGTCTTTGCACATGGTGCTTTGTGGGTGTAAGAATTAGATAGTGCGATTACCATGATAATTATTTTTAGTTGTTAAAAATTATTGATTATTTTTTTATAGAAAAATACTATTCCTTCTTTTTCAATGTTTGCGCTACCCGCAAGGCCTACAGAGCCAGCAATTAATTTGGTATGCATTGATCTTGTTTTAATGTTGATCTAATAAATTTTTCTTCTCAGAAAAAGGCCCGATATTATTATGAAAGAGCAGACCAGTGCTTTCTGTAAAAAAATGGATTCTTCCATGTTCAGACAAGCTTTTATCCAAATGCCTAATCCTAAAACGACCGAAAATAACACGAATATTTCCTGTAGCATTTTTTTGCTGGGTACTGTTTGGGCTAAGAAATTTTTTTCAACCATTTTGGGTGTAGCTGCAATGGCTTTACTTCCTTTTCTGTTTTTCATGATTTTTGTTTTTTTATGATGCAAATATTGGGGGTTTTAACCATAAATAAAAATTTATAATAATTATGTAATCTATAAGAAAAACTTATACATTTGTATTTCGTAACTGCTAAATACCTCTTTATCAATACTTTGAAATAAAATTCAGGTTTAGATAACGAATGACTTTGGTAGATAATTTATTTTTTTTATAGTAAACATTTAAAAAAGTTATGAATTTTACACTACATCAATTGCAGATCTTATTGGAAGTTTCTCGACAGGATAGTCTTACAAAGGCGGCTGAAGAAATGTATATGACCCAGCCAGCTATATCTATTCAATTAAAAAAATTACAGTCACAATTTGAAATTCCCATTACCGAAAAGATTGGTAAAAAAGTCTATCTGACGGATTTTGGAAACTCAATTGTTGAAATTGCGGAGAATATCCTGGCGGAAGCGAAAGGATTGCAGTATAAAACCAAAGAATACAAAGGTTTACTAACTGGTAAGTTGAGAATATCTTCTGCTTCTACCGGCAAGTATGTTATTCCCTATCTTCTAAGTTCCTTTATTCATCAGTATCCTGGCATAGATTTGACACTTGATGTATCCAATAAAACAACGGTTGTAGAAAATCTTAAAAATAATGAGATAGACTTTGCATTAGTGTCGGTGTTGCCCGAAATGTTAGAAGTTGCCGAAGAAATTTTAGTAGAAAATAAATTATATCTAGTTGGAAATACCAAAAAATACAATAAAGAAAAACCACTAATTTATCGAGAGGAGGGGTCGGCTACCCGAATGGCGATGAGTAAATATCTTAGCAAAAAAAATAATGATAAAGCAAAACGTAAAAGTATTTCTTTGACTAGTAATGAAGCCGTCAAACAGGCCCTTATTGCAGGTCTTGGACAATCTATTCTTCCGCTGATTGGAATAAAAAATGAACTGGCAAATAAAGAGTTATTCATTATTCCGTCTAAAGGTTTACCCATCTCTACCTATTGGCGATTGATTTGGCTAAAAGGTAAAAAACTTTCCCCCATCGCAAACGCTTACCTCAATTATTTACAAAAAGAAAAAGATCAATTGATTCAGGAACATTTTGCCTGGTGTAATGACGATAAGTTTAAAAACTAGACACACACACTATTTTCCTTGAAAATACTCACCATAGCTCGCTATGTTTGCGTTTTTCAACTTATTAGAAAGCAAAATTACTTCGCATTATGGCTCACTTTGTTAATATCTTATTCTGATTTTTTTCTTAATCGTTGAACAATTTCTCTCGTTTTAGAGTTTAGCTATCTAAAATGACAGTAATACTATCTTTTAATAAAAATTAAAAAAAATGAGAATCAGCATCAATAAGAACACCGATCTAAGTAACAAGTATCTTCGCTTTCTTAAATGGAAAATTTATCAACTAGCCGAAAAATTTGGGGACTTAATTTACGTCGAAGTATTTTTAAACTCCGAAGGACAATCCCCAAAAATTTATGTTGCCAACATCCGGCTAGGCATCGCTGGAAAGGATATTATTCTGAAAGATAGATCAAAAAATCTATGGGTGCTTTTTCAACGTCTACAACGAAAAGCACAGCAAAATCTGGCTAGACAAAAGCAGTTAAATAAAGAAAAACGAGTTGATTTCTCGCGACAGATTTATCAAGAGGTTCTGTAAAGTTACGGATCTATCAGAAGCTGTTTTATAAGCTGAATAATACCTCATTCCTAAATCGCTCTGTAAACAACTTATTCAATCTAAAATTAAAACCGCCAATTATGTATTAATTTGCTGACCCGTTTGGCACATTGCCTCAAATTTGTACTCTGTACCGCAAGGATACAATTACACAAAAGTAAAAGTTGGCCCAATTTTGTATGGGTTATATCTGGAAATAATTTTTTCATTTCCGCAGAATTATTAAATTCATTCATAGCGAATAAAAGTTGGTTGAACTCTTTTTATTCGCTTTTTTTATGCCAACTTTTTTTTCGTACCTTCATATTACATTTTTTTACTGTTCAGTAGGATAATCAACTCCTCTCAATTTCAATTTTTTAATATTTAGCTCAATAGTCAAATTTCTAAAAAGCCTCAAATGCTTCAGGTAGTCTCCACCATATTTGATGATAAAATCCTTCTCTTTGAGAAATAACCTTCTTTTGAACTGGAGAGTTTTGTAATTCAACGACGACGCTTTTTTTGTTAATACGTCAGCGATATGCCATTTATCTTCCTTTTTAATTACGACCTCAGAATTTTCTTTCCCAAAAGTCATCTTCCAGTTTATATGCCAAAGAGTCTCTGGTTCATGCCAAGAATCACAACTACTATCTCTGGGGTGTGCCCAATGCCAAATTTTAATTTCGCCGCATCTTGAAAAAACCTCTTTATTGCATAATGGACAAAATGCCGATGTATTGGGGACAGGTTCTATTTTTTTTTCATCAAGAATCGCAAAGATCATTTATAAGTTTTCTTAGGCTAGGAATATATAATAAATACTATTGGTGTAAATGAATATGAATATACGACATTATTTTTTTATACAAACTACTACAATAAAGAAACCCCCTCCAATAAATTGAAGAGGGTTCCTATTGTACAGTGTAATAACTTTTACTTCAACACAATCATCTTCCGACTAGCCGTATGCTCCCCAGTAGATAATTGATAATAGAAAACACCCGTTGCTCCCAAGTCGCTCTTATCGATCATCACCTGGTGCATACCAGCTTCGTATGATTTCGTTTGTGTCCAAACTGCTCGACCAGCAACATCGAAAATTGTCAATGTCGCATCGGTGGCTCCTGGCAACTGAAATCCAATCATCGTCTGCTGACTAAATGGATTCGGTTGGTTTTGTAATAATACAAACTCATTGGTGTTAGCACTCGTTGTTCCAAAGTCTAAGATCACTTCATTAAGTAAACCTCCTTGGTAGGACTCATTCGTCGTTATCGAAGAATTGATTGCTAATACTTCGCTCAACTGAACCGTTTCTAAAGCCGTAAATCGGATCTGGAATAGGGTAGCGTCGTCCAACATATTTACGGCTTGGGTCTCGTTCCAACTGATAGTAATCTTGCCTTGATTGACTTTAGTAAAACCAAAATTATCAGCGGACATATTTCTCAGTTCACTGGTTTTGTAATCTACTAGGTCTAGATAGTTGGTCGCAAAATCTAAAGTAAATTGGAATCCTGCTACCTCTCTAAAATCACTGGCCTTAAATGCTAGATCATATTCCTGACCTGCTTTGAGCAACTGATCTTCGAGCTTGATCATCAAACTTCCGTCTGAGGATCGCGTATCTCCAGCTTGTAATAAAGTCGGATTCGCACTCGCATTTAAATCTCCTAACTTCACCCCAATAAAATCTATAATCTCACTAGTAGTAAGGTTGTTGATATTATAATTAGTCGGGAAAGTCGTAGCAAATGGATTTGCCGGATTTGGGAATACGTAGCCGGCATCCACAAAAGTCCAGGATTTTCCGGAGGGGAATTCGTCGTCGATGTGTAGAATCAAGCGGCGGAGCTGGATCAAATCCAGTGCAGTAATACTCCCGGATTCGTTGACGTCGGCAGCAATCATCTTATATGGAGAATCCAGGAGGTTAATTTCTAATAAATGCTGACCAAGTAAAATTAAATCGTAAGTAGAAATTCCATTTAATGGATCGTCGTTTCGACTCGCTTCCACGGTATAGTTATATGTCTTTGCTAAATCAAAATGATAGTAGCCATCAGTGCTGGTCATCATTTGATTATTCAAAAAACCATCTACTCCCACATTTGCCAACGCTACCATTTCATTCTCTTCCGTTAAAAGATTTCCAGAAACGGTTGCCGTCGAAGGCTCACCCGTTCCATCATCAATGATCCGGTAAAAGGCAGTTTGGATACTGGTATTGCCACAATCATCCGTCGCGGAAAAACTGACCAACGTAGTGGCAAGTCCACTGGAACAGTCTACATTCGGAGTCAAAGGTTCGTAACTAAAATTAACCGCTCCGCTGGAACATTCATCCGTTGCAGATAGCCTACTTAATTGGTTATTAGCCCAAGCCGTATATCCTTGTTGTAAATTTCCTTCGTTACAATCCGCCAAGCCAAAGGAAACGTTGCCTTCGATCGTTGGACTATCAGTATCACTGATGACTACGACTGCCGTCAAGGTCGTATTTTGGCCGCAAGCATCCGTGGCGGTAAATTCTACGATTTGGTAGGCAACCGCATTGGGCACCGCTACCGTAGGGTTTGTACAGTTTTGGGTAATGAAATTATTTGCATCAAAATTATTAACAATAGTAACACCGTTTCCTAAACAACTCGTTGTTACGGTTGCTCGCTCTGAAAAGCTATCAAACTGTGCTTGCATGGCCTCGTTGTCGGCGGGACATTCGATGACACAGATACTTGTAGATCCCACAAATTCTGGACGGTCATTGGCCAAGGTGTACGTCTGGACATGTGTAGACGTTCGTCCACAAACATCCATTGCTGTGTAGGTATACTGAATGAGGGTACCATTACAACCCGGTATTCCAATGGTATTAGGAGGGCTCACCGAATAAGTAATATCACTACAATCGCCTACGGCTGAAAATAGTCTCAACTGTGGAACCGCATTTATGGAGCAGTCTACCGTTTGATCGGACGGGGTAGAAGTGATCACTGGATCTTCCGTACTTTCTAAATAAATAAATAGTTGTTCACAAGTACTCTCATTACCACAGATATCCGTGATGGTGTAGGTACGGGTGAGCGTTCGATCTGCCACCGGTGTTCCAGGACAGAAACTCAGCATTGCCTGATTGATTGGATTGTCAATGACACTGATGGATAGCTCCGAGAAACTACTACAGTTATCTTCCGCCTTTCCACCAATGGCGATGAAATCATTCATGGTATTCGCAATTGGTAACGGATCGGTATTACACGCTAAGGTTTGGTTGGCAGGACAGGTAATGTCGGGTCCTTGGGTGTCTGCAATGGTAAAGGTAGCCTTTGTCATGGTCGTTCTATCACAATTATCGGTAACGGTAAAAGTGACCATTGCTGATCCGGTTGCGCCACAATCATCTGATAAGGTGGTGAAGTCATTGGAGAAAGCTACGCTTCCACAATCATCACTAGCTGCTGCGCCTCCATTGTTGGTGAGCCAAGCGTTGAGCATTGCGGTGTTACCTGCGCCATCACATTCTACGGTCATGTTCATGGCTTCGGTATCGATCATTGGATCGGTTAAATCTTCAAATACATAGTCTACTGCACAGTCAACCATTTGACCAGTAGCTGGATCCGAGATAGTGAAAGTACGTGTTATGGTTTGAGGAGCTCCCATACAACCTGCTCCACCATCATCTACGTCACTCACGGAGAAATCCAAATCTGCGGCAGGCGAACAACTTGCTGTAACGGAGCCACCAGCTGCGATAAATGCTGCTTCTGCATCCGTAGCATCTGGCAGTTCGGAGCTGCAAGATAGATTGACCGTGGATGATGGGCACGATACGATGAGCATGCAAGCTGGACAAGCGGGGGTAGTTTCCGTAGATATTAAAGAACAAGCGCTACCGGTTATTCCATTAATGATATTTACATCTACCATCCCTGCTGCATCTCCTGGTTGGGCGTTATAGGTGACACTATTGGTACCATTATTAAGAATGACACCACCAGCAATTGTTTGATTTGATAGATTAATAATATCATTTGGACAAGCGCCCATGATAGTAAACGAACAACCAATAGTCATCACGGTTGGCGCTTGAATTTTTGGAGTGACCGTTAGGATATAGGAACTAACTAAGGTATAAGAATCCCCCGCGTTATCTGTTCCACTACCATCTACATCACAATAAACGTAAGCACTCACTGTTTGATCAACAGCAGCACATCCGGCTGGAATTGTACCGCTTGGTAAGGTATTATCAGGAGGTGTTGTTCCGGCGACTGGCGTCACACTGGAATAAACGAGTCCCATGGTATTAGCGGCGGCGACCATAGATTGCCAGTCGGAAATTTGGGTACCCAAAGTATTACTACAAATGGTAGCATTGCCATCGGCTACGATGGTAGTAGCAGGACAAACAATTGGGCAAGCCGGAGTTGTTTCGGTAGCGGTAAGGCTACAAGGACTACCAGCTACCCCCGAGGTAATTGAGATCATAACAGTCCCTGCCGGATCACCGGGTTGAGCCGTATAGGTAACACTATTGGTATTATTATTTGAAATTACCCCAGCTGGAACGGTTTGATTATTTAAAGCGATTAAATCTCCGGGACAAGCTCCGGTGATCGTAACTGAACAACCATTGGTAACCACGGTTGGCGCTTGAATTTCTGGAGTGACCGTTAGGGTATAGGAACTAACTAAGGTATAAGAATCCCCCGCGTTATCTGTTCCACTACCATCTACATCACAATAAACGTAAGCACTCACTGTTTGATCAACAGCAGCACATCCGGCTGGAATTGTACCGCTTGG
>Ga0209187_1003283_pt1 | contig 13725 bp, 14 predicted proteins | sample BantaG_FD_187430 | JGI IMG/M metagenome (GOLD analysis project Ga0209187, IMG submission 187430) | Marine algal microbial communities from Bantry Bay, Ireland - BantryBay_4 metaG (SPAdes) (version 2) | ecosystem: Host-associated > Algae > Red algae > Unclassified | place: Bantry Bay, Ireland... | reverse complement strand
CAGTTCGACCACTGCCTATTGTAGAGATTACTTTGTACTTACCTCTTGCTTTTGAAATGATTTGTACTGATTGGCTGCCTGACTTATTCTTCTTTTTTCGGATAAACATGACCAAATTTAGCCACGGGACACCCATTTTTAAAATTAAACTTAGTAATCATAGGGGTTCTAGCTCAAATTTTCAGCAAGTGGCGAAGACAGGAAGGAGGACTTGGACGTAGGTTGAATATCAATATTTTATAGAGGAGTAACCCAAAATAGTAGCTATAATCAGACCCACACCCCCGCTCTTTAAAGTCTGTAACTTCAAAGCAATATTATAAGCAGTAAAAAGCAGTACCCGATTTATTTATATAAAATAACAACCAACCCTACTTCCCCAAAACAGCAGCGATAATCCTCCCCACACCTTTCTCTAACCTCACCCTCGGACAAGCCAGATTAAGCCGGATGTATCCTTCTGCATTTGCAACAAACATATCTCCACCTTCTAATAACACACCTGCATTTCGTGCAAAAAACAAAGTTAAGTTTTCACTCTTAGGAAAATAGTGACTGACATTTATCCAAGCCAGATATGTTGATTAAGCAATGACAAAATTTGTGTGTGGTAAGTGTTTATCTAATTGTACTTTTAGATATCTAAAATTATCATCTAAGTATTCTCTTAATTCTAACAGCCACTCATACCCATGTGTATAGGCTGCTTGAGCGGCGACGATACTCAGTGGATTTTCTATAGGCAGATAATTCTCAGTGTACGTTGTTCTTAATGCTTCATTAGGGATAATAATATTAGCGAACATGTTACCTGCGAGATTAAATGTTTTACTCGGTGCCATGCAAGTGATTATCTGATCAGAATCAGGGAATAGACTCGCCATAGGTGTAAAGGATTGATCTATACGAAGTAGATCACAATGGATTTCGTCAGATATAATAGTTACATTATTTTCTATACATACGTCCCCTAATTTCTGTAATTCTTCCTTAGACCATACACGTCCCGTTGGATTATGAGGATTACAGAATATAGCCAATACACATTTTTCGTCAGCTGTTTTCTCTCTGATATCACTTATATCCATAACATATTTTCCCTCAGTTTCTACCAGATGCGAGCATACTAATTCTATCCCATTAGCATCTGCCCCATGTTTGAAGAAAGCATAGGAAGGTGTTACGATCAGGACTTTCTCATCAGGCTTACAGATGTAGCCTATGAGACTGTATAGTGCTGGAATCACACCTTTGGCATATACCAGATGAGCTATGTTAGGTTTCCATCCATATCTATCTACACACCACGCCAGAAAAGCCAATGGGTAAGCAGGATCAGCCACTATAGAGTATCCTAACAGAGGATGATCTAAGCGCTTTTTCATAGCACTGATAATCTCTGGCGCTATAGCAAATTCCATATCGGCGACCCACATAGGAATAAAGTCAGCCTCTTCATATTGGCCACTAAGATCTACATCTTTGTCAAAAAGATATCCTCTATATCCTGTAACTGACATAGCACTAGTATCTGCTCTATTGATGATTTTATTAAAGGGATACTTGTTGGGTGTCATATTGTGATATGAGTCTTAATTAGCGATTTTGTAGACATAGCAGATTGCAGGACTAATTTAAATAAAAATGCATGAATGAATCGATGCCATAGACAGAGATGCATTACACGCATTTTTAAATATGAAATTCAACTTATAATTTATTAGGTCTATACCTAACTGCTGAATAGTCGCTTTGAAATTATTCTTCCATCTAATTCCAAGTTGACAATATATACACCTGTAGTATTTAAATTTAATTCAATATTATTTTCTTTTTGAGTGAATATATCTGAAGAGTGAATCCGTCTTCCCGAAATAGAATATACTTCGACTTTGCAGTTTTTAGAATTATACTTGTCGCCAACAATTATGTTTAAGTTATTATCAGTCAATTGAAATTTGATATCACCAGATAATATGTTATCTGATACTGAAGAAGTACAATTAGGTAGGTTCGTATCTAGTGTTAGTAAGTATCCTATATTAGATATACTAATACATCCTTCTATTGAAGGAGATAGAATATCGTTGCCGATAGAACTTCTTCTCTCTCCGAAAAAATGAACTGCAACTATTCCAAAATTACCTGCAGGCAATGATGAGTAATCTATTGCGACTGAGCCGAGGCCAGCACTTTCGTAAACAATGTCCCCACCTTCATCAACTATATAGTACACAATAGAATCTAATGGTGACCCTAAGCCTACTATCACTTCGTCATTTTGATCAATTCTGCATATTTCTATAGGGTCATAAAGATCTGCTTCAATGCCATCGATAGTTATTATAGTGAGAGGTTTTTCTAACTTCACAGTGTTGAGGCTTATCTTTTCTGATAGAATATAACAACCTATTAGGTCATCAGTTTTATTGCCGATTTCAAATTTTCTAATCTCACCATCATATCCCAAAACCAGGTAGGAGAGCTGTGATAATGAATCTATGCAAACACCATCTAAAAAAGAATCGATATCGTTAGGGAAATTTGTTATGGCTGCAATAGTATTATCGTCACGGACTAAAACACCAAAAATTGTATCTGCAACATTGCCACTCATACTAATAGATAAGAATGTTGGATCCTCACTACATACGCATACTAAGTCATCATCTATTGATACATTTGGAGTTCTCAAATCACAACCAGTAAAATTCTCTCTGCATGGAGAAGGGACAGCTTGTATTATCCAGTTAGTCCCATTAAAACCCTGCTCATTATACTCTATAGATCCTGTCATGAAGAACGCAGGGCCTGAGGTATCTAACTCCCATTTCATAGCGGAAACTGCAAATGCTTCAATGGAGCTATCGTAGTCTCCCCAATTGACATAGCTTATAACATCATCTGGCGAGACGATAGAGTCAGTCTTTGATAGTACAAGTTCTCCTGAAATATTTGAAACTGTAAATCTAAATGCTTGTTGGGCACCTGCGTCGATTACTCTATTAGATCCAGGAAATGCACAAACTGCTGAGATTGTATTCATGGCTATAGTATTGCCATTGTAGATAATGAACAAGTCCGATGGATCGACATCATCAGAACTTAAATTTTTAAGCTCGAAAAATCTACTGTTGCCCGTGCCACCTATTTCATTGATAATTAGACTATCAACTTGTCCTTTTGACGATAGTTGTATAAATAGTAGAAGTGCTAATGAAAGGTAAATTCGTATCATAAGTTTTATTTTTAAAACAAGTTATACAAATTCACCAATAAATAATTTATAAAGAGATATAAAGACTCTATTCCTAAAACGTTAGGGGTATTTATGAATCATTTTTTTAAATATAATTTGTGTTCAATAATCAATTTCTATTTTAAAAAAGGGTAGATTCTTTTATAGTTAATAATGATCTTACTCAGGAGCTCCATCCGCTAACCATTGATCTATCTGATCGATTGTGCAATCAGGCAATTTGGATGCACCTTTAGGCATTGGATCAAATCCACTCGTTTGATTTATAGATCCAGAGATTCTGTTATTGGGTATTTGCGTAAGGACATCATCATAATTAGCTAGACTGAATGTGACGTTAGTCGAGGATGTGTGACAAGCATTAGTTGTAGCGCAAGAACTATTTAATATCGCTGCGATCTCATTAGTATAAGTGAGATCAGATGTATCACAAGAGACTGGTTCTTCGGAATCGCTCGTACAAGCTATGATGCATGTTAAGATAATCATTGATCCGAGTATTATATATTTATTCATAATGTTTTTTTAAATATAGTGGTGAGGTATTTAATAATCAAAAATTTTCCTTGTCGCGTCTTAATTTTTTATAACAAAGAAGCTGAATAATTTTATAAGTTTATACTGTGAAGCTATGGATTACATTTTTAAGAACGATATTAATATATACTTTATTGATATCCTCGTTCTCTTTATCTGGACAAATGATGAAAGGGCACAAGACCCTATCTCTATATTCTGGATTTATTAATCCAGAGCCTTTTACATTCAGCATATTCACATTTTCTGGAGTAGGTAATCCTTCTCCTTCTTTTAATATTGGAATGAATTACGCGGTTACTAATAAGATAACAGTTGGGCCTTTTGCAAGTTACTATCGCGTTAATGCAGATTATAGTAACTCATTAGACCAGTACGTTTTGCTCTTAGATTCTGATGATTTTAATCAGGTGGTAAGCGGACTGGGTTGTATCGTATTAGGCAGTTGTGATCCAGCTTTGGTATCAGAAAAGATATCAGTTTTTACAATAGGCGCCAAAGCAACCATCACGCGTAATATCGTCAAGGAAATAGAAACTTACTTATCTATGCACTTAGGTTACAGTATTAGTAGGAGAGAAGCAGTTGTTGATGCGATACTTGAGACGGAAATAGATCAGCTCGATCTCGGCGTCGAGGTGCCTTCTGTTATATACTATACAAGTGTAGGCTTGCGAAAATTCATAAGCTATAAGTATGCCTTATTCGGAGAGTTTGGATATGGTAATAGTCACTTGTTGACTGTAGGTGTTACGATGCGTATGGGTTATTAATATTATTATCTGACCTTATGATTTTCGATGCTAACTTTATAATTCGAGTAATAAGGGATAATCATTGGTAGTCCATTAGATTTAATTTTTAATTTCATAATTTCTTGCTACTAATCAATAAAGGAACTATGTTTGAACTACAAATGAAGAATACTAACACATATCTTACTTGGAGCTATTTCTATTACGGAAGTAATGGGCTCTGATATGGTATGTATCTTAATGATAAAATCAATTTAAAGAGTTCGAAATATTATTTCGGACTTTTTTTTTGCTTATAACAGAATCGTCAATGACGTATATAACTTTAGTATAAATGAGAATAGCCATTATTGGATTAGGGTTGATAGGAGGTTCTATTGCCAAAGAAATAAAGACAAGATCTTTAGGTACGATATCAGTAGTCGGTGTAGATAAGAGTGATAGTCATGCTGCAAAAGCAGTTGAACTTGGGCTTGTGGATAAGATAGTAGATCTTAATGTTGCACTTAAGGAATCGGATGTGTTTATAGTTGCCGTACCAGTTAATGTTATAGAAAATATATTGCCTCAGTTAATGGATGGAATTAAAGATAGTCAAGTGGTTATTGACGTAGGATCTACGAAGTCAGACATATGTAAGAGTATCAGTAATCATCCTAATCGCAAAAGATTTGTTGCAGCACATCCGCTTGCGGGTACAGAATTTTCTGGCCCTGAAGCTGCTATTATGAATTTATTTAACGGTAAGAAAAATATCATATGTGAGAAAGATAAAAGTGATGAAGACGCATTAGCTCAGGCTCTGAAAGTATTTGATTTTTTAGGCATGAAAACTATTTTCTTAGATGCTGAAGAGCACGATAAGCATATGGCATTTGTATCGCATCTGTCTCATGTCACCTCATTTGCACTCAGTCAGACGGTCTTAGATATAGAAAAAGATGAGAAGCAGATATTTAATCTTGCAAGTACAGGATTTGCATCTACTGCACGATTAGCTAAATGTAATCCGGTGACTTGGACAGCTATCTTTGAAAAGAATCCGCAGTATCTTTCGGAAGCCTTAGGAGCTTATATCATCCATCTTCAGAATTATAAGCAATTAGTAGATGATGGTAACTGGAAAGGTATGTATGATGCTATCAGTGAGTCTAATGAGATAACACGTGTATTAGAAGGTATACAATTAACAAAAAGAAATTAAATACAATATCACGACTTTAATTAATTAGATAAGAATATAAATATGGCACAAGATAATAACACAAGAAGGACATGGCTAACTAAAGAAAAGCGACCTATCGTTATAGCAGGTCCATGCAGTGCAGAGTCAGAAGAGCAAGTCATGGAGACAGCTAAGCGGCTGAAAGCTACGACAAAGTCAGATATTTATCGAGCTGGAATCTGGAAGCCCCGTACATCACCTGGAAGTTTTGAGGGTGTCGGTGTAGTAGGACTGCCATGGCTTAAGCGTGTCAAAGAAGAGACGGGATTTCCCATTACAGTAGAAGTAGCTAAAGCTAAGCATGTAGAACTCTGCCTTGAGTTCGGTATAGATATTCTGTGGATCGGTGCTCGTACGACTGTTAATCCCTTCGCTGTACAAGAAATTGCGGATGCACTCAAAGGGGTAGACATACCTGTACTTGTTAAGAATCCGATTAACCCAGACTTAGCATTATGGATCGGCGGTATAGAGCGACTAAGAAAAGTAGGTCTTAATGAGATAGGTGCCATCCATAGAGGCTTCTCTAATCTCGGTGAGAAGTATTACCGTAATAGACCACAATGGCAGATCGCAATAGACTTCATGAGGCGTATGCCAGATGTACCCATGATATGTGATCCAAGTCATATCTGTGGCCGCCGTGATATACTACAAGAAGTCGGTCAGAAAGCAATGGACTTAGATTATGATGGTCTTATGTTAGAATGTCACATCGATCCTGATAATGCATGGAGTGATGCTAAGCAGCAGATTACACCTGAGGTTTTTGGCACTATGATTACTGAGATGAAATTACGTCATGATTATGAAGACAACCGTGTCCTTCAGAATGACCTTGATAGACTTAGAGAAGTTATAGACCATATCGATGATGAGATCATCAACCTATTGTCTAACAGGATGAATGCAGCTCGAGAAATAGGGGAGTACAAAAAAGAAAAAAATATGACCATCTATCAAAACAAAAGATGGAACGGTATCATAGATAAAGCTAAAATACAAGCAAATAAATCAGGCCTCAGCGAAAAATTTATCGTAAAGTATATAAAGGCCGTACATGATGAAAGTATTGATCAGCAAGAGAAGATCTATAAGGGGAATCTATAATTGTGATAGATTATATAAATCAGGGGCAATGTTATTTATGATATATTAAATTTAACTTATAGTTCTCAAAGCTTGATAGGGGAGTGACTTCTTCCTACATTTGTCACCACAAAAAATGACAATGAATTTAGAGCCATATATAGCAGTATCAGGAGAGGGAGGATTATTCATACTTAAAGCGACAAGGTCTAATGGACTCGTCCTTGAGAACTTGGACTCTTTAGGGAAGTCTAATTTTTATTCTACGAGAAAGCACCAGTTTACGCCACTTGGGACTGTAGCCATCTATACATTAGATGATTCTACGCCATTAGTAGATATATACAAGACTATGCTGGCTAAGATGCCAGAATTGCCTCCTGTAAGTATCAAGTCCGAACGACATGTCATAGAAGAATATTTTGATCAGATCTTACCAGATTATGATGAAGATAAAGTGTCTCTCAAGGATATGAAAAAAGTCATTAAATGGTTTGTCAAACTCAATGACCACAATCTTCTCACTAGCTCAGACGAAGAAGAGGAATAAGCGATTCTCCGTGAGGCGAAATTGACTGACTTAATGTCAATTATTTAAACGGACCCTGCCTGCTGGTAGAAAGACGAAATAACCTGTTCCGCGGATATAGTAGTATCAGTTGTAATTATTCCATCAGTGGTATTAATAGCTCGATCGAAAGAATAATCCACGCATCGGTTAAGAAACCCAAAAGAAGTTCCATAACATCGTTAATATTTCCGTAAATAATAAGGTGCAGGCAACGAGTTAGGTATAAGCTTGTATCTTAATATCACATAACAAGCTGGTCTTATAGATGAGCGAACGATTCGCCCTTAGGCGAAGCAGATTGACTAAATATCAATCAACAGTGAACATACTCAACAACCTGTCACGTGAAAATGCGTGATCAGTTGTGGGAGGGCGGCAATTTCCATTAGAGTTCAACCAACCATTAGTGGTATGTTGATCAATCCTATCGAGCCAGTCATTTTTAAATAATTAAAATGACTGGTTTTTTTAGTTCATGATCGAAGATTTTAAAAATGATAATTCTTTAAGAGTAATATAAGACTCATATTAGTATACTTTTTATTGGTATTATCTATTCTAAAATTATTCACATCATGAAAAACATAAGCTTTCCCGTTAATTTTCTCTTCAAAATCACGACCCTATCAAGTGACTTTACAGCTACCGACGCTAATGGTAAAGTCATCGCTTATGTCAAGCAAAAAATGTTCAAACTCAAAGAGGATATAAGTATATATAGTGATGATACTAAGACAAAAATCAATTACACGATCAAAGCCGATAGATGGCTGGATTTTTCAGCAGCCTACAGTCTTAAAGATCTCAACGGTACTGAGATAGGTAAGATAACTCGTAAGGGTTGGGCCTCTATATGGAAAGCTCACTACCAGATTATAGATCAGCATGAGAAAGAGCAATACACCATAAGAGAAGAAAATGGCTGGGTCAAAGTATTCGATTCTATTCTGGGAGAGATTCCTTTTCTCGGTCTATTGACAGGCTACCTATTTAATCCATCTTATATCGTAACAGACCTAAATGATAAAATCATAGCTCGCCTTAAGAAGCAGCCGTCTATGCTCGGCCGTAAGTTTGAAGTAGAGCAGCTGTCTCAATTTGACATCGATGATGAAGAAAGGATTGTTTTAAGTTTGATGATGATGATATTGCTTGAGAGAAGGAGAGGGTAGAATGGCCCACTATTGTAAAAATATATTATTCTATTTCCTTTTAGTATCGTTTTTATTCTCATGTAAAAATCAGGATAAAAAAAAATATAGTTCTTAAGGTGGAAGGGGATGAAGTTGAAGCTAATAAATGGTCGTCGCAGAAAGATTGCTTTGATAATATCGACAACTTTATTCCATCTGAGGAATTCGAATGGGTCAAACTTAGAATTTATAAACATAAGAAAGATTCTACTTTTCATTATTTAACTTGTAGATATGATGGCTTAGGCTATTTGTACATGTTAAGTGATAATATGCATGTTGAGTCTATATATGATCATGGAGAATTTTGGACAGATAAGAACTCAGTTTATTATCAATACGATATTTCAGATGGTATTAGAATATTCAAATTGGATTCTGTCGATAGAGCAAGTTTTGAGACCTTTGGAGAGTCTATATATGCTAAAGATAAATATCATATTTTCGATTCCAGAAATGGAATAATTGAAGAAGCAGATGTAGAAAGTTTTGAGTTGGCTTCAAACCCGGATTCATCAAGTTTTGTCTACTATGGGAAAGATAATTTTAATTACTTCTTTTGGGATGAAATTGTCACAAGTGATGTTAAGTGATGATCATAGAGATGTAGATATTTGATTCAAATGAAACAGAATTTCATCGAGGCTTAACAATCTATGAGCTATCACTATATTTGCACCCAATTACAATTATATCTCATGCCAGAATACGATATCAACGACCCCACAGACTTAGACATTATGAGAGGTACATTTGACATGTACACAGCTGATGATTGGGACGAATATATTAATGCTGCAGAAGCAATGAATATGGGCTATAAAAATGTCAATATCCTTAAGACAGCTCAGCGTAAGGCAGGTATTGCCAAGTATCTAAGTCCTAAGGTTATACAGTGGATATTAAACTTAGTAGATAAAATAGATAGCGACGAAGAGGAGTAATATTCATGTCAGAAGAAAATAAAGATAAGTCAGGAAATCCTATTAGTAAGGAAGCAATAGAGCAATGCCTCCATACATTAAAGCAGCTTAATGCTGAAGCTTCTCAGCTATCAGATATGGAAGATGCATTAAGGATAGAACTGATGAAAGCTGCAGGATTATTATCTCGGCCCGATAGGATAGAGTACAGCAAGCGTAGGAAGGAATTGCGCAAAGCAAAAAAGAATAAATCTCGAGAGGGAGATAAGAATGCTCGTAAGACGACAGGTATAAGATCTGCGAGAGATGCGAGTATATTCGTCGCTCCTAAGATGCTAGAAGCTCCCAAAGAGGAAGATATAGACAAGACAAAGCTCACCTCACCCCGCAACTGCTATGTCTGCAAAGCGAAGTATGAGTATCTCCACCATTTCTATGATGCTATGTGTACAGAGTGTGGAGACTTTAATTATGCTAAGCGATTTCAGAGAGCGGATATGACCGATCAGGTAGCAGTAGTGACAGGCTCACGACTGAAGATAGGTTACCATATCACATTGATGATGCTACAAGCAGGCGCTACAGTTATCGCAACAACCCGATTTCCGATCGACTCCGCAATACGCTATAGCAAAGAACCCGATTATCGTGTATGGAAAGATCGCTTACATATTCATGGCTTAGATCTCAGACATATTCCAAGTGTAGAATTATTCTGTAACTATATAGAACAGAAATATGACCGACTCGATGTACTCATTAATAATGCTGCTCAGACGGTAAGGCGACCAGCGGGATTCTATAAGCACCTGATGCCTAATGAAAAATTAGAATTCTCAGAACTATCCGAAGACGTCCAGACTTTGCTGACTGAACATAATGACTGTATACGTCTGTTGCGAGACACAGATGTCAATGCGATCCAAAGTCAAAATAAAAACCTGCCCGTCACATGGCATGGTAATCAGATTGGCTTAGGAATTGTAGCATCTGCAGAACTATCACAGATTCCATACAGTATAGATAATTCTATAAGTCCTGAAGAAGTATTTCCAATAGGACAGTTAGATGCAGATCTACAACAAGTAGATCTCAGAACAACAAATAGCTGGAGATTAAAGTTAGGAGAGATTAACACCACAGAGATGATAGAAGTGCAGCTCGTAAATGCCGTTGCTCCATTTGTGCTATGTAATAGATTAGCTCCTCTCATGAAAAAAGAAAACACTGGTATCAAACATGTCATCAATGTCTCTGCCATGGAAGGCAAGTTCCACAGATTCAAAAAAGAAGACCGACATCCTCATACCAATATGGCTAAGGCAGCCTTGAATATGATGACACATACAGCTGCATCAGATTTTGCCAAGCATGGCATCTATATGAATGCCGTAGATACAGGATGGGTTACTGACGAAGATCCGATTGCTTTAGCAAAGCAGAAAGAAGAACTGCATGACTTTCAGCCACCATTGGATATTGTCGATGGTGCTGCGAGGGTTTTGGATCCGTTATTCGATGGTATCAATACTGGTAAGCATTGGTGTGGGAAGTTTCTTAAGGATTATCGGCCTATTGATTGGTGAGTGAACGGTTCGCTGAAAGTGAAGTCGATTGACTAAATGTCAATCGGCAGTGAGGGAACCCTGCCTACTGGCAGGAAGGTGAAACAACCTTTCCTTAGCTTGTCGAAGGATCAGTTTCGGGTGGGCGACCGAGCGGTCACGCCGAAGGCGTGATCAATGCAAGTAACCCTTGCTTTGAAGAGATAGGGAACTGAACTATCAGTACTTAATAAGTACAGGAATAGTACTGTCATAGTATCTTTTTGTTTAAAATATTGAGACTATAGGATTATGATTTTACGTGAGTGTGTTATCTTGATGGTAGTTATATATATACTCTATGTTAGTCACCAGCACGAAGAGAAAAGACAAAGATTAAAGTTGTTTAATTGAACAACATTATCTAAATTTAGATTTGAATTAGAATTGAACTTTGGCTTGTATCAAAATAATAGACGGCATTAGGGTATATATTTATGCCAGAGATCATAATCCTCCACATTTCCATATTCACGTTGCTGAATTTGAAGAATTGGTTTTAATAAATGATTTCTCAACTTATTCAGGAGGAGTACCGAAAAAGTATAGAAGGAAAGTCATTTCATGGGCTAAAGAGAATTCTGAATTTGTGAATAAAGAGTGGGAAAAATTAAATCCATAAATTATGAGAACTGTTAAAAGAATTATTAAAATTCATTACGTCGAGAACTTTAAAATTGCTTGCCTTTTTAATAACGGCGAATCGAGGATAATTGACTTTAAAAAGCTTTTCTCGAAGTGGAAAGTTGAGAAAAAAGATATTGAGTTCTTGATTGCTAATGATAAAAAGGAATTTGAGAAAGTCAATTTAGTCGATGGAACACTCTCATGGAATAATATTCAAATAGAAAGTACAAATGATAAAGGTGAGATAGTCTTTTATGACTATCAATTAGATCCAATAGTACTCTACGAGAATAGTATAGTTGACGAAACAAGACAAGTTGAAATTGGACTCTTGATTAGACAGACAAGAAATGATTTAGGTTTAACACAAGAAGAACTGGCAAGTAGAAGCGGAACTACTAAACACTATATTTCGAGACTTGAGAATAATAAGATTGGAATCGAATTATCAACATTAAAGAAAATTGTTGAGGGTGGACTTGGCAGGAGAATGAGAATAAGCATACTGTAATGTGAAAAAAGCCGGTGACTAACATGTGGCATGACGATCATGATTCCTTCGTCAGCACGAGTATTGTTATTAGTTTGTGATAACGTCCCAGTGACATGCGGAGAACATATAAAATAGACTAAGTAGTAATAAAAAATTTGATAAACTAACATTATGGCATTCGTACCAATTACAATAAATGAATACGTAGCAATCCATCTGAAAAACAAACCAAAAGTTAACAAGGAAGATTTAATTAATCGATTAAAAAAAGCTTTATATGATTACGAAAATGGTTTGAAGTGTAGTTGTAAAAATGACATTTGGGTTGTTGGTTCAGCATCGGTTGGAAATAGTTGTTTTAGTTGCATCACAGGAGAAAGTTATCCAAATGAAGATTATGAAATTGAATCCGCAACAAGAAAGATTGAGTACGACCTACACAGCAATAAGCACATAAATGAAATACCCAAAGAAAAGATTAATGGATTTTTTGATGACGGCGGAAATGAAATAAATATAAATTTTATTAAAAAGCCATCATTGTGTATTACTTGCATAAACGATGATAATCCAGAAGAAGAGATGTTATGTAATATGATAAGGCATGACCAAAAAGACCAAAACGAATTTATATGTGGTGCATATAAAAATAGAAATGATTGAGAAGTTCAAAAGACGGCAGTATAACACGGAAGTTATACTATGATATATAGTAGCAAATATGCTTCATTCCATGGTAAGAGGGATTTGCCTTCAGGTACATTAGGATCTATTCTTAAGAAAGCACAAGTAAAAAAATAATGAGAACCTTAAACGCAGTAATCGAAAGAAACGAAGATGGCTATTATGCTTATGTTAAACAAATAGATGGATCTGTAGGAGGAGGGGCAAGCTATTCTGAAGTAAAAGAAAGCTTGGATGAGATGATTGATATATGTATCAATGAAGACATTGAATTACAGAAGAAATATGGATCAGGATATAAGATCAAATTTGAAGTCAGTCTTCAGTCGGTTTTTGATCTGATACCAGAAGTCAATATCAGCCAATTAGCTAAACTTGGAAAATTAAATCCAGGTCTTTTGAGACAATACTTGTCAGGCAGTAAGACAGCCTCAGAATTACAAGCTATTCGTGTAATGGAAGCCATAGATAAGTTGGCTAATAAACTCAACTCAATTACGATAACTGTCTAAGTAGAGTAATAAGACAAAAAGAATTGTAGATAAGTTAGCAGATTAGTTCTTCTCAGTCACAACATACCATATCCAATATTACTTGGCACTAAAGGTAAAGTTACTTATATTTGATATAAACTGTAATCATGCTTGCTGCAAGTATTCAAAATATACCTGAGAGAATATCAGATTCTGAAGTGCTCCATATGTTGAAATCTGAAAATATTAATGGTGAGTATATCTCGTATGTCAAGGAGTTTTCAAAAATTAG
>Ga0209187_1003281_pt1 | contig 13734 bp, 10 predicted proteins | sample BantaG_FD_187430 | JGI IMG/M metagenome (GOLD analysis project Ga0209187, IMG submission 187430) | Marine algal microbial communities from Bantry Bay, Ireland - BantryBay_4 metaG (SPAdes) (version 2) | ecosystem: Host-associated > Algae > Red algae > Unclassified | place: Bantry Bay, Ireland... | reverse complement strand
ACTTTGGAACAAGTGATGGTAAAAGGGATGGTATAAGTGATGGTAAAAGGGATGGTAAAAGGGATGGTATAAGGGATGGTAAAAGGGATGGTAAAAGGGATGGTATAAGGGATGGTATAAGGGATGGCTTTCGAAGAAAACACCCGATTCGCAGAAAACACCCGATTCGAAGAAAACACCCGATTCGCAGAAAACACCCGATATGAGGAAAATACTCGATTTTTTGGTCATGGGTGGCTTTGCAAAGCAAAACGCCCAAGTTCTATGAATCTGTTTTGCCGAAGGTTTGCGCTGGTAAGCGCTGGAGGCCAAGCCAAAATAGAACGCCGGCAGCGCATTCGCCACCGTGCGTTTGTCTCTTTAGAACAAGCCACACTTGGGCGAGCGGCAAGACTAATCAGTGAGTATGTTGCACCGTATTACCTATAAAACACTGTAAAACGGGGTAATCATTCAGAAGTTGTAGAGTTAAAACACCTATTTAATATGGGATTTCGCTATTTGCGAATATCCCTTTTTGATTTATAGCCAACAATCGTATAATGGTTATCTAATCATGATTCCAAATTCCTATTTAGGAGATGATTTATCAATTTTTATTAACCCACTTAATCATTCTCTTTAGTGCGGTTTTGCAAATCAAGGCTCATTATCACATGTAATATCAGAAAATTGAAGGTCTATATTTAAATTAATCGCTTGATCAAGATGAAAATAATTTTGTCATCATTTTAAGTAAAAATGCCGCCAAAATTGACTCCGAATTATTTCATAACACTGGGTTAAAACCCAGTGCTAATTGATGTCGGCCCTACAGGCCTGGCTTCGCAACAAGAAGAAAATTAGATAAATGTTAAATAACCAATACAGGAAATAGTCCTATAGGGACGATAGCTTTGTATTAATATAGGGCCAAGCATATAATGAGCGTCATAGGTGCAACACCGATAATAGAGCTCCACCTTGTTTTCATCTTTATCCTTGGTTTTTTCACAACCATAGGTTAATTCCGATGGCTAATAGGTTTCGGCCCGACAGGCCTATTTCAATATCAAGAAATCTATTAGAAAATTGTAAGAGGTAATAAATTTATTGAGCTAAATTAACTACTTGTTCGTTTTGAATAGCAGTAGAAAAAATACCAGATCCATTTCTAATATTTGATCTGTAAAGGCCTTTTTCATTAAAAAGAGTCGATGAAGAAGATTCGATATTACTTAACCCTAGGTAGTAGTTGTAATGATCTTCCGTTATCGAAAGAACGTTTACAAAGATGTTATCAGAAGATTGATCTATATTTTCTAAAGGGAAACTTGATCTAATTTCTATTTCAAAGTATTCATCATCTCCAAGTTTCTCAAGATCAATCCACAATCCATCATTATTTAGAAATTCCTTCACAGCAAATTGTCCAGAATTAATATTTATAACTTCAAATTCACTTAATTCATTCGAAATGGTATTATATACAACATTTCCATCCAAGATGGATTTTGTCTGTAATTTCTCATTAAGGGTGAGTTGATAAAACAATGGCTTCGATGTATTCAATTCATTAAAGTTGAATCTTACAGTTCCTTGCCAAAATTCTTGGCCGCTATTATTAATGTAGGTCTTACTATTAATTAATTCAGTATCAACTATACTATTCGCAAAAGGAACTCTACTTACAGCACTTATCTTAGGAATTTCGCTACCTACAATTTCAGCACTTAGACTAAAATTCTTATTGGGTTTCAACACACCTTCTGTTGCTGAGAACTCATAAGCTTCTCTATCTGCATTGTAAATAAAATCAATCTTATTATCCTGAACTCCTAAATCCGAAACTTTAATAACCACATCTTCTGGATGCTCTATTTTGAATGTACCATTAAGATTATTTGAAGTATGGACTGTCGCGATAATATCATCAGATCCAACAAGCATTTGTAGATCTATCACAAGCATTGGCTTTTCTTCGTCTGGCAGAGACACTCTGCTAACACATGATGTCATGCAAATAGCAATAAAAAGTAAGGCGATAAAAGGTGTGTTTTTCAATGCGTACAAGTTGTGAGTCAAATTTAAGACAAATAATTTACAATAATGTCACCTATTTAGCAAAAAATATAATTAAACCAGACTTTAACATTTTATGAATAGATACTCTTAAAAAGAAATGCTTACAACATATTTAATTGATAAATAAACAATTAAAAAGAAACTGAGTATCCAACAGATGGAATAATTGGCAAAATTGAATATTGTACTAACTCGAATCTTTCTGGATTTCCAACTGTATTTTCCACATCTTGATAAAAAGGATTGGATTTATTAAACGCATTATACACTCCCAAAAACAACTTGCTCCTACCCCATTTATACTTACTATAAAAGTTGAATCCAACATCTACTCTATTGTAAGCCGCTAATTGTCCTCCGTTTTTTACGAGGTATATAGGTGTAATCACATTGTCAATTAATATTGTAAATTCTGGCGATGTGATCGGATTTCCACTACTCAGATTCCAGTTAAAAACGAATTCTGTATTATCTGTTATTTTATGAAGTACTCCTAGCTTGATATTATGTCTTCGATTATATCTGAATGGAAAAGATTCTCCATTAGGATTTAGACCCTCAAAATCTCTTTCAGAAAAAGCAAGAGTATAGTTGAGGTTCCATGTTGTTCTTCCAATTATTTTATCAAAATTAGTTTCGATACCATATGCCTTGCCTGTACCAATTGGAATTTTTGATTCCCAGTTTGAAGTAGTGCTTATTGTAGAAATGCCTCCCTCGTCGAATGTAGTTAGGTCATCAAATAATTTAAAATACCCTTCTATTCCAAAACGAAATCCCGAAGAAGTAAAATACCCAACTCCTGCAGAGGCCATCCACAGCTTTTCAGGAGAAATCTTGTCTGTTGAGGGTAGCCAAACATCAGTGGGCAAACCCAATCCATTACTTGATAGTAAATGTAAATATTGATTCATTCTAGACACACCAACTTTAAAATAAGAGTCTTCCCACTTAGCTAAAAACGATAATCTTGGTTGTAAACTAAGATAAGATTTATCCCCAGTCTTTGCATAATTTACATGTAGTCCTAAATTTAAGGTTGTTGCGTATCCTATAGATATTTCATCTTCTAGATAGCTAAAATATTCCGTGCCAATTAAACTGGGTTCTTCAATTTCTTGTTTCACGCTCGTTTTAGTTATCAATTCATTACTATTGAATCTTTCATCAGAATTATTGATTGAAACTAACCCTGGACTAAACTTATGTCTGATTATACCTATACCAGATCTAATTGTATGGACTGGATTAGGAATGTAATCAAAATCATATTTGACAGAAAGGTCCGTTATTGCAGATTTAAAATAACCAGCTTTAAATATCAACCTACTTAGATCAAGAGAATCTCTTATAAAAACATCCTTCTCAAAAGAATCAAAATTATAACTTGTATAGTAGGCGATCAATCGGCCAAATGCTTTTTTATTAAATTGTGAGGTTAATCTTATCGAAGCGACGTCATTTCCCCAATCCCAGTCTGTTTCTGTGTCAATCGTATTGGTAGCAACTGAAGTCCCATCATTTGTAATGCTTTGCTTGTTAGTTTGGAAATCATCTCTACCATAGAAGCCATTAATATACAATGTATGCTTATCATTCAATTTCAAGCTAGCCTTGCCATTTAAATCAATAAAACTATAGTCTGAAAAGCCTGTATTCCCAGATCCTTCATTTATTGACTTTGTAATCAATTTTACCCACTGGCCTAAATGCGTTTTTCTCGCAGAAATAATAAAACTACTTCCATTTGTACCAATAGGTCCTTCTAAAGAAGCTTTGAGCGCAAGAGAAGACAAACTTACATCTCCTGTAAGTCGTTTATTATTACCATCCCTAACCCTAACATCCAAAACTGAGGACAACCGGCCTGCATATCGAGCGGGAATATTTCCTTTGATAAGTTTTGCATTCTTTATTATGCTACTATTAAATATAGAAAAGAGTCCTAAAGCATGATTAACATTATATATAGGTACTCCATCGTATAAAATCAAATTCTGATCTGCTGAACCTCCTCGAATATTCAAACCTCCAATTCCATCAGCACCTCCATCGACTCCAGGCATCATACCAAGCAATCTTATTATGTCAGTTTCTCCACCTAATGAAGATGCAGTTCTAATTTTATCAAGACTTAATTTAGATATGTTAGCAGCTTCTGGTTCCTCTTGATTTTCTACATCATCCAAGATGATAATTTCATTCAACAGTGCATCTGGATCAAGTTCAACATCCACTATTGTATCAAGATCAAGAAAAAGTTCACGAACTTCTTGGCGATATCCGAGATAAGAATAATAAATACGTTTTGTGCCTTTTTCTAAGGTAAAACTGTAGAATCCATGCTCATTTGTTTGAGTACCTTTAGATTTATCATAGAGATATACATTAGCTCCAATTAACTGCTCCCCAGAAGACTTGTCGGTTAAATAACCACTTATCGTAAGATCTTTTTCAGAATCACTTAGCTTATCTTTAGTTATTACGATCGCATTTCCAACCACACTATACTTAGATTTAGTATCTTTTAATACTGATTTAAGTATAATACCTAGAGGCTGATCTACAGCGTTGATTGTTATCTTTTTATTTTCGGGAATACGTTTAGGTGTAAAATTGATTCTGACACCTGATCTTTTATCAAGCTCTTTAAGAACAGAGCTAAGTGGCTTATTTCTAGTAATGTAGGTAAGAACTACTTCATCAGGCAAAGGATTCTCTTGGCCATAGACTTCTTCAGCTGTGCAAAGCACTACCATTAAAGTAATAATCCTCAAAATTATGGCACGAAGCCAATTGGTTGGCATATAAAAAATCCTAGTTACATATTATGATTCCAAAAACCATACCCAAAGATAAATCTTACGCGCTAGCTTACGATCAAATAATCGTCATAATAGTAAAAAGTATAATAGAACTGCTTGAAGTGTCTTAAAGGAAACGTAGAAATTAATTACAGTCAGAAATTAACAGATTTATTTTTCCATTTTCTGATTTAGAAACCTTAAGATCAAAGCTTTTTCTTAATATCTCAATAATATTATCTAGTGATTCTGTTGATAATCCACCTGATGTGAAAGTACAATTTGACGATAAAGCACTACCTTCTAATTCTACTTTGTCATTATGAAACATATTAATATCAGCTACAACTTGAGTGATAGGCGAATCATCAAACGAAAGTGAAGTATTTCTCCACAATCCAGTATTACCTACTGATTTTGATGTTTCAAATTTATCATTCAAAAGTCTAGTTTCTTCATTTTTTGTAAGGACTACAGTTTCTGATTGATATCCAACGGACACGCTACCATTTGTCACAGAGACAAAGTCACTGTCACCATCGACTGTAAAGCTCGTCCCAAGGACTGTAACATTAATATCTGCTTCTTTAATACTTAATGGCAAACTTTTATTATAATTCACATCAAAAAATGCTTTACCTGTAAGTTTCATATTTCTATGATCAACGCCGAAACCACTTTCATATTCAATAACTGACCCTTCATCTATCCATACCTTAGATCCATCTTCTAGAGATACAAAACGAACACCATTCTCTGAAGTTATTTTGGTTGTGCTATTTCCAAATAAGAAAATTGCAGCTATTCCTAAAACGAAAATTGCAGCTATAGATGAAATATTTCTGATTGAAAATAATTGTGATTTTGTATTCGTATTTAGAGACTTAACGATTGTTTCTTTTTGAGTATTTGGTTGATGGGATGTTTCTTCTTCAAGTAATAAGAGGTGAGATGATAATGCAGATTCGAAATTAGGATTAAATATTTCTGACTCAAAGTTTCTTGACATGTCCCATAAGGTAGAGTACTCATCATGTAATGCTTGATTTGCAGCTGATTCAGTTCTCCACTGATCCAACATAGCAAGCTCTGATGATGTCGCTTCACCGGTAGCATTCTTTGCTAATATATTTTCCATCTCTTCGATTTTCATCTAATTACACCTGTTTCTAAAACATAGACACACTAATGAATAGCTTACCCCTATGTCAATTCAATTTATTTTTAAATTTATTCTCGCTTTGATATTTTTGCACAAACATCCTTACTATCTTCAAAGCTTTCGACATCTGATTTTCCACCGTTTTAATCGAGATTGAAAGGGCCTCAGCTATTTCTTTATATGTTTTCTCTTCGTATCTACTCAGTCCAAATATCAATCTACATCTTTCAGGTAGACTGTCTATTGCCGAATTAATTGCATTCTGCAAATCTTCGGCTTCTAATATTATCTGGGTTGAGTTTTCTTCACTAGGTACTTGAAAGACAGAATCTTCATCTTCAAAATTCATTTTTTTTGACCTAATATGGTTCAATGTTTTATTAACCGCTACTTTTCTAAGATATCCTTTAAGCGTAGAAGTAACATCTAAACTTTCTCTCCTCTTCCAAACTTCTATAAATACTTCTTGCGAAATATCTTCTGCCACCGATGCATCACCAGTCATTTTATAGACAACACTACATACATATTTATAGTATGAACTGTAGAGAGATCTCAATGCCACATTCGGCTTGCTCTTTAAAATATCTAATATTTCTATTTCAGAAACTATTTTGCTATCCATTCAAAAGTTAATCATTCAATACTTAAAAGCTAAATAGCCTGAATCATGATTTTAAACCACTAAGTAAAGTAAACAATATAGGTTCGGTGGGAAAATACACTGCAAAGTAGTTATTTATTAACTATAATTGCAAAATATTGACATTTCTGACATTCGAAATTAATTTTGTGTGGCAGAAATAGAGATCAATAATAATTTTCCACTAAAGAAATACTTAACAAAATGAAAAATGCTTTTATATTAATTTGCTTTATGTCTGTTGTCTTATTTTCATGTAAATCAGATTCTAAAACAACGACACCGACCAATGAAGTCAAAACAGAAACTCCTAAAAAATACACGCTTACACCCTTCGATGCATCCAAAAGTTTTGCGGATGCCGAGATAGAAGAAATGGCATATTCAGCTGGCTCTTTTAATTTTAAAGTAGCAGATGGGGACTATACACTGGGTGAACAAACTACAGATGCTCCACAAAAAATGTGTGCAAATAGTGGAAAAGGACAACACATCCATTTAATAATAGATAATGCGCCTTATGCAGCGAAATATACTAATCAGTTTGACTATGCTGTAGAAGATGGTGATCATTATTTGTTAGCTTTTTTATCAAGATCTTACCATGAAAGTATCAAAACGGATAAGGCACACGTAGCAAAGAAAGTGACTATTGAAAATAAAGGCATTACAAACGCTCAACCAATAACTGATCCGATGCTCTTCTACAGTAGACCAAAAGGAACATACGTGGGCAAAAATGATACGGAAAAGGTAATGCTGGATTTTTATGCTGTAAATGCAAATATTGGAACTACACAAAAAATCATTGCTAAAATTAATGGTGAAGAACATGTGATTACAAAATGGCAACCATATTATATTACAGGAATGCCAATGGGAGAAAATACTATTGAACTTACACTTACTGATATGGAAGGAAATACAATAGAAACTCCTCTGAATCCAGTAACAAGAACATTCACACTAAAAGCTGACCCAGCTGAATAAAATAGAAATGAATTTTATGATTCAAAAAAAGCGAACTTTCGGTTCGCTTTTTTTATTTCCTATATATCACGTTTTCAAGCAAATACAAGTAATCTTGAATACTAATTGAAAATAATTATAAAAAATATAGGTCACAGTCTTTTTGGTGTCAAGTAATGTACTATTTTTGCAATCGATTTTAAATAATCATGGTGATTGTAGCTCAGTTGGTTAGAGCACCGGTTTGTGGTTCCGGGGGCCGTGGGTTCGAATCCCATCTTTCACCCAAAACGGGATTTCGTGAAAACGGAGTCCCGTTTGTTATTTTATTAGTTTGGGATCCTTGCTATACATACCTTTTATAATTTGAGTTGTTGATCTACTGAGTTATTGAGTTTCTTTTTTGATGTTGACTATTGAAAATTGTTTTCTACTTTCGCTGAATGAAAAAATATCTTACTGTCTATTGTGGATCTAGTACAGGATCCAATGTCGTATATACTGATCAAAGTAAACTACTTGCAAAGGAAATGGTAGCAAATGATTATCACCTTATGTATGGTGCTGGAAATGTAGGTCTCATGGGTGTAATTTCAGATGAGGTGATGCATCTTGGTGGAGAGGCTGTCGGAGTAATACCTCAACATCTTATGGATAGAGAGGTAGGTCATACGGGATTGACAGAGCTCATAATAACAGAGACTATGCACGAACGTAAAATGATCATGGCTGAACGCACTAATGGCTTTATCGCAATGCCTGGTGGGATCGGCACCTTAGAGGAAATCATTGAGGTAATGACATGGTCTCAACTTGATTTACATCCCTATCCCGTTTGTTTTTACAATGTAAATGAATACTATTCTAAGCTTTTTGATTTTATGAAGCACATGGTCGATGAAAACTTCCTCAAAAAATTCCATGTCGATAATTTGATCCTAGAATCAGATCCTGTGAAACTCATAGAAAGAATAAAAAATTACGAACCCTCTAGTGTAACTAAATGGTTGTGAAATAATACGATTAATTATATTATATCTAGCATATTTTTCTATATTCATATCTAGGGAGGGATATTCAGAAGAACAGAATATCCTTACATGAAATATAATAGTTAGCTTACTTCTGAAAATATTATCCTGTTTCAACAGTATTTTACGTATAAATGATGTAATGATTTTCAATGAATCCTTCTGCTCGCCCGAGTGTGGCTTGTTTCGAAGAGACAAACGCACGGTGGCGAATGCGCTTTGCTTTCATTTTTTTGCATTGCTACAGCGCTTATCAGCGCAAACCTTCGGCAAAAAAAAATGACGAGTGTTTGCTCTGCAAGCCATCTCTTTATCAAAAAACGCTAGGCTGGACCTGACTTTTAACGATATTTAGAATAAATTTTTGCTAATCACACAAAACTCTCCGCTAACTGGCGAATCAAACAGTCGCTGAACGGTGTAGCGAATAGAATATTCGTGGGCCGCTCGTTAGCCCTTAACGCAAAAATACATCCTAAATATCCGCTGGACTTGGGCAATTTCTTTGGAAATTACCTTTGGTCTAAGTCAGCAAATGCCAATTTTTATTGATTTAAAAAACCTAAAGCAAATAATTTGAATTTCATGTCTCTTACTTCTAAATGTCCCTAGGGAATACCCTAATCCCTTAGTATCTCCCAAAGTGTAACTTAGCACACAATCGAAGTTTTTTTTATCATTTCATATCGATCAAAGCTGTCCAAACACTTAGTTCTCCTCTATCTAATCGAGTCCATATCGGTCGTATCATACCATTATGTGCACTAATATCATTATAATCACCAAAGAATACTTTATCATTCGGTAAGAAAGGTGATTCACTTATTTTGTAATTAATGAAAGTCTCTCCTCCATCGGCTGAGTATGCAATGTACACATCTGTATTATTATCAAGATGTGCTCTTCGATCATAGAATACGATATAAATATAGCCAGTCAAGGGGTCTATATCCATCCAAGAGAAGAATTGGTGTTTCCCTGGAGCATCATCATTAACCCGTTTTCTTTCTGTCCAGGTTTTTCCTCCATCAATTGATTTTACGAGCCAGATGTCAGTGTCATCTTTTCCGTTCTTCTGATCACTCCAGTTGATATATAATGTTCCATCGTGTTTGCTTCCGGATCTATCTATTCCTAAGATGGGCATTCCGTTGCATCTGTTAATTCCAGGGATGTCCAAAGTCCACCCACCAAACTGTTCTGCTACCAAGATGTCCTTCGGCAACCAAGTATGGCCATCGTCTGTGGATTTATCGAGATAGATTTTGTCTCCATGAGCCCATGTAACATAGATGTTTCCGTCTTTATCTTTTACTGGAACTGCGCCTTCTGTCGTATCATCATCATCGATACAATCTCCATCTATATCTGAAATATCTACAGGTGCACTCCAAGTTTTTGCTTCATCCTTGCTTTGAGAAAATAAGATTCGTGATTTATCCTGCGGTGCTTTGCTTGCGTACTTATCAAACTCGGTCCATGACATGAGGATTGTACCATCTTTGGGATCGATGTATAACCATTGTTTGTCTTGATCTTTTGTACGGTCGTTACTCGGAGCAGTACCATCATTGAATGTCTTGCCTTCGTCTGTTGATGTTTGCACTACGATTCTATCTAAGAATTCAACACTAGCGTATGCCTTTCCTTTTGGATTTGATAAATGAGAATAGTAAACGTTTCCATTTGGTCCAATCCTTACTACGGGGTCACCATATACACCTAGACTGGATTCGAGCCAATCACTTGTCCATGTTTTGCCACCGTCATTTGATATATGAGTACGATTCAAAATAGACCCAGCTACTATATTCTGCGGATTTGATGGATTGATACAGATAGAAGGTTCGCATGGACCTAGTCCGTTTTTTCCAGAGGCAATTTTTATATTTTTGGCAGAAACTCCAGGCGCTACAGAAAGTTTATCAGCTGTCTTTTTATTACAACTAATTATTAACACAGAAACCAATAATGCTATTGAAACTTTAAATAATCCCTTCATTTATGTTATTTATATTTTCACTCTTAAAATCTGAGTTACTACCTCACCGCCTTTACAATATTCACAATGAATTTTGATATATCTTCGATCAAATCACAACGCAGGACAATCTCTTCTTGCTTGCCATTGCACACGAATTCATTCAATATCGGGTTCAATTGGCGTAGAATAGAAATGATAAATAATTTCATAAATCCATCACTAACATTTCCATACTTTACTACTTGGGCAAACGTACATGCTAAAATAGTGTAATCTACTTGCACGTACCTAGCCAATTGTTCTTTATCTCCTAAATATGTAATTAAATTCTCATTTTTTAATTGAGTAACTTCGATTAAGCTATCAACTAATCCTAATTCTTGCAAAATCGATCGGAAAGCTTCCATTTCTGTGCCAACTCCAGCCGAAAGTTCTATAAACATATGAAATGCTTCATACGATGTACCACTTCTTACAGGACTATATGGATCCGTAACATCCCAAAATCTATCCTCTCCGAATGCAATTCTAGCATTCATATGTATTTGAACATTATATTTTTCGATGAGATTCTGTTCAAAAACCTCTAAAAGAGATGTATGGTGCATTTAGTTTGATCAATTATTAAAAAATTGCGCTTATTTAATTTGACATTGCAAAGTTATCAAAGTAAAAATCTGTTATCTAGATTAATTTTCTTCTATTCCATTTGAAAATCACAGTAAACCGACTCAGAGATCTCGCAATTATTAAATAAACTTCTTATGCCAGCTCTCATTCAAAGGCCTGATCCATTTTGTTAAAAAATCTCCTTTTGTTTTCACCAGATTATTAAAGAAAAAAGTTGAATCAGATACTCTTCCATATGCATAAGCTTGTGGTAATTCATTATGATGTAGCGTATAGATTTCTTCCTCATCGTCCATATATGCATAGGTCATTCGGTCAAAGAAGTCTTTATTCATTTTCTTTCCAAGCTCTTCTACGAATCTTACTGAAGTATCAATACTACATCCACTTGCATTCGCTTTAGACTCATCTACAAAAAATGCCAAAAAGCGTTTATGAAATATATTTCCATAACAATCTAACTCCGCGGAGTGAGCCGTCCATTCACTAAGGAATTTAAAAATATCTTCTCTTGCATCATCCAACTCATCATACGTGAATTCTTTATCGGACTGATAAATCCAGACTTTTGAAGAGTTGTCTAGGGCTATTAAATCTAGGATCATTGTGTTTAATTTCTTTTAAAAGCGAAATTGTTTGATTTGTTAATTCGTTTGATTTGTTAATTCGTTTTATGGTGATGAACGTTTTTGGTGTTAATTTTACTTTGCGATTATTCCTTCTGTCTTACGTCCTATTATTATATTTCTGCAGTATTCTCGTTCATATGTGAGACGCATTTGTTCCCTCAAAGTAGGTATATCAAATATGGCTCTATCTGAATGTCTAGTATGTCCTTATAGTCCATTAGCTTGCACGATCAGTTCACTGAGATCATGGACCATTACATCATCTTGCTTTTCTTTGGCTTTCATACCGTCAGATAACATAGTAATGCAGAATGGACAATTAGCCGCTACGATTGACGCTCCAGTTTCTAAGATTTCTTCGGTACGCTCTATATTAATCCGTTTATCTCCAGGCTCATCTTCTTTGAACATCTGTGCACCTCCAGCTCCGCAACATAGACCATTGGTTTTACATCGTTTCATTTCCACTAACTCACCATCCAATGCTGCTATTAATTCTCTCGGAGCTTCGTATATCCCATTTGCTCTACCTAGATAACAAGAATCGTGATATGTAATCTTCTTTCCTTTGAATTCTCCGCCTTCGACAGTAAGTCTGCCATCTTTGAGGAGATCATTCATATATTGAGTGTGGTGTATAACATTATACTCACCACCTAATGCCGGATATTCATTTTTTAATGTATTGAAACAATGAGGACAAGCCGTGACAATGTCTTTCACTTTATACATGTTCAACATTTCTATATTTTGAAGTGCTGTCATCTGAAAAACGAATTCATTTCCAGCTCTACGTGCCGGATCTCCAGTGCAGCTCTCTTCATTACCAAGGATAGCAAAATCAACGCCTGATGCAGTCAATATCTTAGCAAAAGCCTTGGTTACTTTCTGAGCACGTGCATCAAAACTTCCTGCACAACCTACCCAAAACAGAACTTCTGGAGTCTTCCCTTCTGCCGAATAATCGGCCATTGTATTTATCTTTATCTTCATTGCATTCAAGATTTAGAGAGTTTGAGAATTCGAGAGTTCGAGAACTCTTAGAATTTCAACCCATTCTTATTATCTAATTTTTAGCAGCAGATATTATTACTATCTACAAACCTTCTTCAAAACTACCAAAACCATTCTCGAAATCTCGATTCTATTCGTCTCAATATCTATATGGGAATTATCAATTTTCCATTTCCTTAGCCCACTTATCTCTATCATCTGGTACCTGCCATACAGCTCCTCCATTTTCTATGCTTGTGAACATCGGTAACCATTCTGTAGGCCCTGCGGATTCGGTCAATACTTCAAATCTTCTCATTTTCAATATTGGTTCTAGTGGATTGATCGTTACTGGACAGGCTTCGACACAAGCATTACAAGTAGTACACGCATGTATTTCCTCTTTAGTAATGTAATCAAACAGCGATTTCCCATCATCATAATTATCGACAATCAGAGGTTGGTTCGCAGCTCTACCTTCTTCTGAAATATACTTCAGTGCGCCAGTATCAAGATTATTCCCTATCTCAGTTGCTCTATCTCTTATATCCATCATCACTTTACGAGGGGATAATTTCTTACCAGTGATATTTGCAGGACAAACATCTGTGCATCTTCCGCACTCTGTACATGCATATGCATCCATCACATTTTTCCAAGAAAGATCAAAAATATCCTTTGCTCCAAACTCAGGAAAATCAGCATTAGGATCCATCTCTTGCTCTGGGATAAGACCCATCATGCTCTTCACTTCATTCATAATATCTGGCATATTTTCCATTTCTCCTCTAGAGTTAACTTTAGAAAACCAAATGTTAGGAAACG
>Ga0209187_1003280_pt1 | contig 13735 bp, 1 predicted proteins | sample BantaG_FD_187430 | JGI IMG/M metagenome (GOLD analysis project Ga0209187, IMG submission 187430) | Marine algal microbial communities from Bantry Bay, Ireland - BantryBay_4 metaG (SPAdes) (version 2) | ecosystem: Host-associated > Algae > Red algae > Unclassified | place: Bantry Bay, Ireland... | reverse complement strand
TTTCGCTTACGTCGTGGTCCAGATTAACGTCGGCGCTGTCGGCTTTGCTACACCAGTAAATAAACTGGTGATACGTCAAATCGTGTTGTTTACAATACGCCATCTTGGACTTCTTTGACTCGCGCCATTGCTCAACATGGTGCTGCCAGAATGCTTCGCGGCTCAGTGTTTGGAGAGGTGTTTGTACCGTAGTAGGTATGTCTGTGTGCATGGTGTGCCCCTGTTAACCTGGAAGCACAGCTTCGCGCAGCGTTCTATACTTGTCTAGACGCGGGTTCTTTGGCGCTTACAATGTAACAGACCGTTCCCCAAATTAGCGTTAACTTCTGAATCAATGGGGTCGGTCTCATTCTGGGTAACAGGCATCTAAACCATCCATTGGACGGTATCGCCCTGCGTTTTGGGCCCGTTGGAGGTATGATGATTCTTGTATGGTAAGTGGACGAGTGCCCGAATTTGTTGACATACGAAAAGCACTCAGTGACCCTGCCTTAATTCTATCCCCACTAAAATAATCTTTTACACCGCCACGAATACCACTCCCATCACCATACACATTGGCACCGAGGACATTTGCTTGTCCGTTTTTATTCTCTCCCGTATATTCGACTAAATTCCCGCCCCCACTATTTGGTATTTTTGGTAGTGTGGCGGATTTGAGGTCTTCGGTTAAATTTTGAACTTCGCCCAATAAATCACTCATGTTTTCCATAAGTTTTGACTCATGTACTGCTTCCGGGTTGAGATTTCTCACGTTAGTTGTAGGCGGTGGCTTAAATTTTCTCGCGGCCCTAGAGTTTAATCTTTGATTCTGCCTATGTATACTCTTTCGAACAGTTCTTAAAACCTTTGCAGATTTTCTAGAGTTTCTAAAATTTCTTACGTTTCTATTTGGACGTGCACGTTGACCGTCGTTGTCTGAGTATAGAATTGGATTTAAATTAGTGAATGAAAAAGATGCTATGTCTGCCGGCGAAGAAGAAATGTAATTATTTTGTTGTTTCAGCACAGGATCGGCTGTCAACCATATACCCAAGTCTCTAGAATAGTAGCGAGCACCAAATACAGAGAATCCTGTGCTCGAGTCAAATTCCTTACCAAGGAAGCTGTGCAGATTCCTTTGTCCATTGGATTCCGCATTTTCTTTGTCTTTTTCCAATTTAGCTAGATCATTTGAAGTAAGTGACAAGCCGTAAGGGCTATATTCTCGTCGTGAAACAACAGGTAAATCAATACCGGGCTCACCCACTGTACGAATACTCGCTGTGAGACTTCCAACAGCCAAATCTGAAAATAAGTAAGTCACTCCAGGTAATGAGGCATTTGAGGTGTATGGCATGTCAATACTTGCTTGAGCTTGACCATCACTTGAAATCTGTATCGTTCCTCGGTTATTGTAACCTCGAGAATAAAAGGGCGTGACGTATAGAGTTATTTCCTCATCCACCGAATCTTCAGTTGGCCACCAGGTTCGCTTCACTACGCGGTTTGAACCGAAGTCGTAGGTGTACATATCTTCTACACGGCACTTAGCTCTGGTTGCGGAACCCTGTTCACCATCTTTCGCACAATCTGGATGTGCATTCGCAACACGCTGAGCTGCGGCACCTGTTGGGTCTGCGTCTGCTTCAAATTCTGATTCGTTTTTTGTTTTACCAGCCAATAGCTTACTTTCGGTCAAGTCCGTAGAGTTAGATTTCTTGACAGGTAGCCTAACAACCGCTCGACGAAGTCTATCTTCTGCGTCCCAAATTAATCTTCTTTGTGTAAGGGGTAAATTTTCCGGGTCAGCATTTTTCAATTGACGGTTCTTAATTGACACTAATCTTCCTAGTGCATCAAATTCGGTCGTAGTTGTTAATCCTAGCTCTGCTGTAATATCTGGTTGCGAATCAGCAGAAAGAATGTCAGTTGATAGAACAACTGTTTGCGGCGCGTGCCGAGGTCTGACATTGTCACCGGTTGGATAAGTGTATATCCAGCTGCGGAAATTAGCTCGTCCAGGCTCTCCACCACTCGGGCCAATGCTTCCGCGGTCAAAAGTTCGCCATGTAAACCGATGTGCATCGTCATACCAGTATGAAGATTTTGAATCAACATTATTAATAGTGGCACTCATGCCAATAAGCCGATTGGGTGTATCGTAGAAGTATTTGAATTCTGAATTATGTGCCTGAAAACCTACTCGTGCACTGGTCTCATCTACGAGTTTAAACTGGGGTACTGAATTTGTGTAGCTCGCAACATTTCCGCCAGGTTGATAAGAATATTGGACATTTTGAACTACCGAGTTCACAGCAGTGCGTGTATGAATGCGGTTTAGTCGTAGATCAATCGGATCAAAGTGTAAATGTTTGTGTGTGAGATCGCCTGTACGTTGCAGATAGGGTCTAGACAAAGAATCATAGGCTGTACTCATTATGGGCTGGTTGCCTTGAGCGAATAGCACTGTCGATATTTTTCCGTCTGGTGTATGACGATAGCCAAGATTTACTGTGCCAGAACAAATATATTGTCCGTTGGTAATGCACTTTGGAGATGGTTTGGATGGTCGAATATCTTCTAAACTAGTATCAACTAAATCTCCAAAAGCCGTATACGTGTTTTTCTGACGAAAACGTCCTATTTCTACATCGGATGGCATCTTTCCATTTAAGCGCGACTCTGGATGAATGATCGAACGGATGTGCTCGCTTTCTTGCCCCAATGGCGTATACCTCATCGCCTTTAGTCCACTTCGGTCTTTCACAAGACTGATTCGGCCAATACAGTTCTCGCAAGATGCTTCATTTATGGTTGCGTCAAACCATTTTTTTGCTTCAGTGTCCGTTAGCAAGTCGTCAGTAGTTGGATGGTCATCGTAGTAGAACTTTACTGTATCGGCTTGATCCTCTTCGAAGGTTGAGCCGGTTGTTGTGCGCTGCTCAGTACCGGCCTTGTAATCTATTTGGACCAATCGATCTGCTGAGTACGCGTAAATTTTTTCGGTTTGAATTCCACTTGCCTTCCGGGAAGAGCGCTCGGATACAACGTTGTTGAAATCGTCGTAGCTGTACTCTGACACGCCGGTATTCACATCATCCAATGCTATTCGACGTCCAAATTTATCGTAATCGATTTCTATTGAGCCTAGAGATTCTTCACTTTTTCCTGATGATGTGATTGTACCTGCCTTTGGTAGCGCCACGCTTGTCAGTTGCCTAAGAGCGTCGTACCGATAAGCCACCGATTGACTTGCTTTACTACTTATACCTTCGGGCCAGTCTTTTATCTGTGAAATACTCTTGCAGTGAGTTGTGTCGTATCCGTAAGCTGCGCCTTGTCTGCTGAGCAATGACGAGGATAGATTATTAAGCCCTTTAACAACATCATCTAGTTCAATTTGGCTGTCAGTATGAAGACGGGTTTTTCTTTCGTAGTTCACTCTATCTATAACGCCTGGTCTGCTGACGCCAATTTTAGAGATGAAATCAGGCAATTCTGAATCAAAACCTCTAGTAGCCATGGTAGCCAAAGAAATATCAGCATTTGTTTGGCGACTGTTGTGGAGACGATAAGTACCCATAACTTTCGCAATTTTTGATTTATCATCAACAACATCATCGTGTTGCTGGCTCACTCTGAGGACAAGACCTCGAGCATCGAACGAGGATCGTGAAACGGCACAGCGAGGTGACACTGTAGTGGTTGTGAATAACGGGCCGCCGTCTAGCAGCCCATCTTCAATGCGATAGGATAGCTGTGTAGCTTCTAGAAATCTATTAGATGCGGAGATGTTCCTTTTCATTAAATGTGTTGCAATACCATTGAGTGTATCGCCAATTTCTATCGTCTTTTCAGTGTCTCTTTGTAACGCCAGCCGCCCGAGTCGATTTATCGAAATTAGTGGTCGATCTGCTGCGTCGTAAATTGTGCTTTCCACTGGTAAAAGTTTTAACGGTGATAATTCTGGCGTAAATATCTCGAGCTTATATTTTCTATCTTTGCTGGTAGGAGGATATAAGTGAGCATTTACTTCATCTTCTTGAATGGGACCAGGGTAGGGTTCATATTTTGATAGCTCGCGACCCAGCGCATCAACTGCTGTTCCTGGTTGGACTATCAGCGAATGAAATTCGGAGCATAAGGCATTGTTACGTACTAAATTTGAGTAGTACGCATCCTCTTTTGCTAAATTGGCCCTATCTTCAGGGGAGAGCACGGGAGCATTTACAGTTTCAGTTGGATCTCTAAAGAAATTCTGAGCCTTTTTATCTGGATTAGCTAAATTCTGAATTTGAAAATAATTTATCTCGTCAAGTATTTTTTGTCTACCTGAGTATTGATCCAGGTCTATACCTGCTTTTGTGCAAACTTCACTTTCAGTGATGTTTTGAATATTTTTCCCATCGCTATCTACTAAGTTTAGAGAATGTACAGCACCCAACGTGTGTGCTTTACTCTGCAAACCCCGATAAAACTCGCCACTCACGTATTTAGCTACTCTTGTTCGAAAAAGCGCTCTATTGTTTGAAGGAGGATACTGCGATATAGGAGATGTGGTGCTGTCAGATGCAACTTTATTTATTTGATGCACTGGCAGTTGCTGCCATTTTTCTGGGCCCAGGTACTCGACTGAGAGCACGGGTGCCCAAAATACTCCCTTAGCCACGCGGTGTCTTGTTGCTGCTAGCGACATTGGTGTATCTAAAAAACCAGAACCTGTATTGCTGCCGCCAAAATTTCTTGCTACTAGTATAGGGCGGCCCCAAGGATCAACTTCTGTTAAAAGACTGTTGTTATTGATGTCAGTTGAGACAGAAACAGTCCCGAAGTGCGTATCTATCCCTTGTAATGATCTGTGTATAACGGGCTTAATATTCTCGTCAACCGAGCTTTTTCCATAACCACACCCTGCGCCCGAAATGCTAGTGGGCGTGCTTTGACCGATTTGCTGGTCTTTAATGCAGCGCGTCAGAGAAATTTCAGACGGATTTAGGCGGAATGGATCACCTCGATAGTCGAACAGTTTTGATATCCATTCACCATTGTTATTTAGAGGGCTTAGTGTTTGTTCTGGATTTCCAAATTCATCATAATGAATGATTCTTGAATGTATAAGATTTTCCGGTTCGATAACGACTGATTCGAGTGCAGTTTGCACCCGTGTATCAGCACTTGAGCTGGTTGACTGATCAAGAGCTTCGACATACTCGAGGCAAAGGGTATCGCGCACATCTCTAGAGAATAGGCAAATTTCTTCCACGTTTCCCGTAACAGGTTGATAAGTTGCCTGTCTTCCTCTAATGAAATCATCCTGTGCTTGTTCTATTTCTCGAGCCTCTAAACCTTGTGTTATGCGAATGCTCGCAGCTCTTCCCAATAGTGGACGAGGGAGATCTATACGATTTTGTGAATGGCTAGCGTCTAAATTAGCATAGTTGATGTCGGCTCTTAAGCTATGTTTCGTCTCTGGGTGTACAGCGAGTAGTTTTTCTTCAACTGTTTTCGGTATTGCTCTGCCGATATCGTAAAAAGCTTTTGGTTGGCCCCATTGGTCTGGGTCGTAACCGATAGCCGATCGGACGAACTTGTGTTTGAATTCAATGGAGTTGCCTTCTACTGTGCAATCCAATGTGTCATGCGTCAATGGTATTGGTGATTGACCATCTCGCAATCCAGAGTTGCCGATTGTTGTTTTCACAAAAGCCGATTCCCCAAAAATATCTAGAACAGACAGTCGCTCTCTTCGGGCACCTATATAAGTTTCGAATGGGTGAGAATATTCGTGTTGTTCCAAACTAATGGAGTTTTCGTCGAAATGGCATGCTGAAACTTTTTCAATAGATTCCACACGGAGCGAAGTGGGGAAGTGCTCGTCGAAGAGGTCAAGTAGACTATTTTCAGGTTTACTAACGGCATTTGTACGAGAGAACAGCGGTCCGACACTACTAGCTGTTTTCCAGAGATCCAGGGCATTTGCTTGTGCTTCCTCATTTACATTGGCTGAATAGTCGTAGATGTCATACCCAACCTTACTACTCGAAATGAGCTGGTTCGAAGTGCTCGCTAAAAGTGGTTCTGGGTCTAGTATGACTTCTGAAGAAATTGCACCTTTGCCGAAATAACTTTTTGTATTGAATGATGTAATTGTTCTTCTTAGAGGCTCTTCCAAAGCATGTATCGCTTTATCCTGTCCATCTTGATTTTCTGTTATAACGCAGACGCCAACACTAGCTTCTTTAGCTTCTTCAGAAGTTTTTTGTGTGAAATTGCAATCAGCTCCGAACTCATCTCTAAGGAGGTATTGAAATCCATAGAATGCTTTTTCAGCCCGATTGAAATGACCAGCGCCGTATCGATATAGGGTACTTGAAAGATCATGACCATCAGCCGTGAGCCAGTTTTTGTTGGTAGGTAATTTGCCGTCCTTACCGTTGAATACAACTTTTTCAGGTTTGTACGAATCTTCCTCTTCAACGCGTGCTAGCGACCATACAGCTCGCCCATGATCTGCACCGGTATTCCCTATTAAGGCATAGTCAAGGCGTAATTCAGAGCCTGTCGGTTGCATTATAGATTTCAGCAAACCTACACGACCTTCTGGGTTGTAATGGACATTAATATCTCCATTTCCAATTCCTAGTTTGGGTAATCCAGTGAGATAATCGTCCACAGGTGGAGGTATGTTTGTTAATGGGTTTAATCCTTCGTAGAAACTTTTTTCTTGAGCTACATCAGGCAGTCCATCCGCATTGAAATCACGTATCTGAACTAATGTTCTAGAATAGCTTTCAGTATCTTTCACACCAACGGTGGCGGTTACTTTGATCCCGAAGGCGGTAACCCCTCCAGTTATATTCCCACCTAGATCCGTATAAACAGATTCGGTTGCTGCGCTCTGGTTAAAATCGAACCCGTCAATGCGGTGAAATTTTGCTAGTTCTCCATCAAATCCATTACCCAAATTTGGAACTACGACAATTCCGTTACTCAATGGATAAACTAAATCAACTCGCCCATCTGCTGTGAAGTCCATAAAGGTAAAATAGCTACCTGAAGTACGAAAGCCTGTGCCTACTCCTCCGCTAAAGCTATTGTTGTTAGTTGCGTATCCAAGATTTAGCCCGAATCCGGCTGAACTATTTGTTCCAAATCGATCAAAAATTGGATTTTTAACAGTTGGTTTTGTTATTAGAGAATCAAAACCTCCTGAAGATCTGGCGATTCCACTGGTATTCAATTTCAGCTTAAAAGCATCTGTGTATTTCGATTGCAGTGTATATGGATCCACCAGACCATCACCGTTAAAATCACCGAATTCTATGTTCTCTGTGTTGTAACCGCCTCCCACATCAGCGCTAAGTGAGAGACTGAAATTCCCTTCGACAGCTCCTGAAGTAAGTGTGTTTACTAGTCTCGTTAAAAATTGGCCGGCGGTAGGTGGCGCTACACCACCGCCTAAAGTGCCACTTTTTGCTGTTCCGTTCTGTTGGAATCCACTCGATAGCTGCTCTAGACCGCTTGCGTCACCAAATACTTTACCCCACAGGTCTCGAGTTATTCCGACGGGTGATGTCATCGCGCCTTGCCCATTTTCAGGAATTGTTTCTGGGAAGCCATCACCGTTAATATCAAGAAAATTAGTTGTGGTTACTCGATCGGACCCCATCAATGTGGCACTGACTGGACCTACAGATAGGGTTTTTGTGTTGGTTGTTGAGGTTGATGCCTGTATTGGAGCGAGTAATACAGGGAGGTCACCATTGGTTACCATTGGCCTGCCAGTTACTCTAAAGTCAGATGCACATGGGTTAGGACAATCGATAGCGACATCTTCGGCCGCAGATTGAACCTCCATGGCAAGAGTTTTAAGTTCACTTTTTTGGCGCTGCAATGCTGAGTCGGGACCCAGTCGACCTAATCCCATGGAAAGCCGATCAGCAATGGCAGAAGTTGTAGAACATAGGTAACTTTCAAGTTCTGGCCTCTCTATAACGTGCCTCCAGTACACTCCAGTCTGTTTTGCTTTATCATCACCTAATGGTTTGCAATGGGGAACAGATAGCACTGTTGCTAAATAATTTTCAGTCTCATTTGGTAGCCATGCTGTGCTAGAGGATATTGGGGCACTTGCAATGACATTTTCAAGAACCTTTTCTTCTTCGATTTCAAGCTGGGCCAGTAGATCTAGTAATTTAATTTTTGATTCTTCTACTTTCTCGTCGTCTTGTTCGAGATCCGCAGCAGCAATTGTTGACTGTGCCGTGGTAATCATCTCCTCTATTTTTTTGATATTTGCGAATTCTCCACACTCTGAATCGGTAGGTAAAAATGATGTAGTCACTGGAGCACCGGTTGGATTGGGTCCCATTTCTATACTATCTTTACATTCTTCAGGGCTTGAATTGCTATCGATGCCATCGACTGCAACATTTGGAAATTGTTTTGAATTCGCTGATTCGTTGTTATTTCCGGAATGATACGAAATTGCCCATTTGCCACGATTAAAGGTAAAAGCGGGTAGCGCCTCTTTATCCGAACTAGTTTCCACCTTTAGCTGATTTAGTTGTGATTGTGTAACCTTGTAAGGTTCCGTTTTTTTGCCACCATATACAGCTTTTGCAATTTTATCTATTTTAGCTATTGGTTCTTTGCTTCCAAAATTTCCTTCTTTGAAAAGAACAGGATATTGAAGTTGGAACAATCTGCGGTTTTTTGGATCACAAAATGTATTTGCCAGTCCAGGCTCACACATAAAAGATTCGTATCCGGTGATTCCGGTATTCGTGTTAAGTAGTATCTCTGCTTCCGCAAATACTGGGTTCATCGCCATCAAAGCGAAAGTTTCGTTAGTAGAATGATCTTCTAAAGAAAGAGCCGTAAGTTCTACGAATATCAAATCACCAGGTGAAGCAGAAAACTTGAAGGTGGGCTGCGCAAGCTTTAAATTTGCCTGAGCCATTTCGTCTGCGCCCTTTAATTCGACAAAGTACTCTGTACCTTCAGGTGAATTTTTAGGAAAAACTGGATCCCAAATTTGCTCCTTCGGCGGTGGTGGCTTGCTTACCTTAATGATGCGACGATCACTAGATTCTAGCTTTTCTACTTCTTGTAATACGCCATTTACGAATAAACGCACTCGCAATTGCATTTGAAGTGGTAAAGCCATTGGAAAAGGGTTTAAGTCTAGTGAGTATTCATAGTCGCAGGTTGTCTTGCCCAGACACTCGGCTGGGTCAGTTTTTACGGGAAGACGAAATCCTGTTTCAGTTACAATTGAATTGTCATAAAAAAGAGAATTACCAGATTGAAGTGCTTTCTCCACCTCTATTTGCCATTGTTCAACATTAGCTGCATCTGCGATCTTTGTGGATAGTAGTATTGGACCGACGGACCTATCTGGTTGTCCTGGCTGTCCTGGTTCAATGTATGTGTCGAGGTATCCGTCGTTGTCAGTATCTCTGGCGTATTTCCCTACATCATCACAACGGTTGTCAACCTGTCTCGGTTTCTTAGTTCTCGCTAGGATTATTTCGTAGCTAACGCATAGTCGACGTTCTGCTTCCTGCTCAGCAGCTATCTCGATATCTACATTTGGAAATTTACTATCACTGTTTTCGGTGTAGTTGATGCCATCGTCAAGTATGTGTGAAACTCTTTGAGACCTGAAAGCAAAGAGCGGGTCGTTAACTGGTACCGGTAATTCGATTGTAGGTGTTGCAAATGAATCTCTTTGTTCTCGTAGCTTCTCCAAAAGCAAATCATCTTTTGAGCCTTGTGGAGGACTCTGGCTTTCAATTTCCTTAATCTTTGTACTGATTCTGGTAAGTTGGCTGTTACTACTAGTTTCCGCTGTATCCTTGTAGCTAAATGCAATTCTTGGAAGCTCTTTCCAAATAATCTTGTTTTCTGCGTACCTGCCTGCATTCTGGACTTCGATTTGAAACCCTGTAATATCATCGTTTTTTAGTTCTATATTGCAGACGAGGTTATTGTCTACTGTATTGCAACGGTCATTAAGAGTGAATGATGATTCGTGCTTAACAGTACGGGATTTTAAAAAAAGATTTAATACAAGATTTTGAGTAGATTTACTCTTCTGGAATTTTGCCTTGAAAATTTTGTTCGTAGCATCTTTCGGCGTCCTGGCAATACTGTTGTTCCCAGAAGCCTCATTCATATCCCTTACCGGACTGTGTACTCGATACGGAGATCGAGCTGATAGAAAATCTAGATCCGTATACTCTGGAAATGGAAATTGCGGTTTAGTCGCTTTCAATGCGTTAAACGTCTCATCCCAATCGATGGCTTGGTATTCAATCTCTATGTCCGATTGAATAGTAGGTAGCATTTTACTATTACTTGTCTCTGCGTTAGAGTAGTTTGTTAGAACGAACTGAATAACGTCATTTTCCTCAACTCTCAAACTAAGCTTATTTTCGGCATCGAATATGTCCACGTTTGTTTCTAGTGCGGGAGCGATTAATGGATTAAACCTATGTTGGAGTTCCTCGTTGGAGTTTACTATTTTTTCTGTGCAATCGATTAAGTCGAAAGATTCTACTTTCGCACGATCATCAATATTTCCTGAGACAGCACAAGGAACCGTTTTCACAACTCCGTCTTTGGTTCTGTCTCGTAGAATCGTTATAGTTGCATTATTAGTATTGTTTAGATAAAAATATCCGGACAACGATATAATTCCTGATGAGGGAGCTCTCCAATGTAGCGCAGGTTTGAGCTTTGGATATGTATCTATTTTTTTGTCAATTGCTTCTATCTTGTCTGAAATTAACTTTATTTGATTTCCAAGGACGTCCTTGACGTGATTGTTTATTATCGATGCGTCTGCATTCTTTGGAATGGGTGGAATTAGCGGAGCGTTTCGCTTGAACGCTACTGTTGTGCCTTGTTTACCTAAGTTATAATAAACAACCATATTGTTGACTATATCTAGGAGGCCATCTCCATCAACATCTGCAAAGTAAGTAGATGTTGTGTTGTCAGTATCGCTGGATCCAACACCGGCCAAAACTCCTTCCTCGAGATGGACTTCTAGCGAAAACGAAGTTGTATTGGATTTTGATACTGAGAAATTGCCAATACCGATTAATTTTTTACATGATTTTGAAATTGACACTCCAAGAGTCTCATCCGATACAAACTTAGCGGGGACTGAAGCGTTATAGATAGATGAGAATTCTCTTACACCTGGACAATACTTCAAGCTATTGTTTGATTTATAAACAAGATCCACAAGGCCATCGCCATCAATATCTACTAAACTTGTCAAACCTTCTGAGCTTGAGCTGTTTGCAGCTGCCTTAACACCAATAGTCTTTAGTTTGCTCATTACATCAGTGTCAACACCTACGCCGATATGTAGCGAACCACCAAATTCATCTGAAAGAGATGTACCTAAACCAGCCGGGCTGGTTACCTCACCCATACCTGAACAGCCAAGCAATCCGTTTAAAACCCTCGGTGGTGTAATGCCTTCACTACAAAGGTCGAAATCCACCAATTTCTTAGCATCTGGCCATTTTTGTTCTTGAGTACTTCTGTGGTACTCGAAAGCAAACACTTGTTTTTTTAAGTTTGCAGAGTAATACTGGGATGGTTGTTCAGTAGGTTCACGAATAGTCTCAGCAGAATCTTTATCGTTGTATAAATCTGCATTAGCAGTGAGTTCGATTCTCATTAAATGATGTTTGAAATTTAGAGTACGGTCTCTACCATCATCTAAATAGAATTTGTAGTTACTAAATACCTTCCCATTTTCACCACTTTCATCGTATCCGTATTCTATCTTCATCGATTTCAACCAACGACTCTGTTTTACAATAGAGCCAAATCTTCCATGACTGATGATTCTTTTCGGATCTCTTGGAGAATAAATTAGGCTTACTTTTGTCAAGCCGTCAGTCCAAGATGGGTAGTTGATCTCTTTGGATTCTTCGAGAGGGGTCTTTGCGTTATTGTATTCAACAAACTCCAAAACAGGAACATGATCAGGTGCTCTGCATTTCTTACTATGGCCAGAACAAAGGTATTTATATCGAACCTGATTCTGTGCAGGTTGATTGTCGTATTGTTCTGTCAATAGCCATCTGCTAATCGGGGTACGGTTACCACTTGAAGTACCTCTTTCAACAGCAGAGTTATCGGTGAGTCGTTTCTTCTTTGTTTGTTCAGGATTTTCTGGGTTTTCTATCTCTATCTCCTTTGATCCAAAGAATTGTGTTTGTCCTGAATGGGGATTGTATATTTCCCAATAGTATGTGCTGGGGGTCCCTCCGTGTCGTCGTATTATTAAGCCTGAACTATTGTCTCTAAGTTTATATTCTTGTACATTAGATTCACTGGTGACTCGATTTCTTAGTTTGCCTCCACGTTTATTCGGAGCCATAAATACCCCATTATGCAAGGGCATCAAAAGATGACCTTGATAGCGGTAATCCTCAGTTTCCATGCTTACGCTAAAAGGGGCAGATACTGTTTCGACGTTAATTTCCGGCACAGTTAGATCCCATCCTTTGCCCAATAATCCGATTCCGGCTGCCGAGTTGTAACCTATTTTAATCTCAGGAGAAGGACCTCTTACTGGTCTTAGCATCAGAGGGAAATCTATCGATGTGCCTCCTTGAGAGTTGGCAGTCGGGGGCGCTATTCTTTGATAGCCAATAGTGGGGTCTAATGATTGGATTGAAGAGATCAGCCCTTCAGGAGTCAACGAAGTCGGATTGTGGCCTAAGGCATCGGGGTAAGAGATGATACCTGCAATCACTCTGTTGTACGATTCCGTAAGTGTGGCAAAGGCTTTTCCGGGCTCGCTTGGATTTCCTCCCCCTTGGGCTTCCGACCAGTTGCCTGTAACTGAGTTGAATACGAATACTGCAGGGTCGCTAATTGTTTGGCCAGGTTCTTGACCTTCTTTGGTTGAGATTGCTATTTGAAAAGGGCGTTCTATCTCTGGCTCATTTATGAATGTAGCTTCAATATCAAACCCTGGACATTCCTTGGTGACATTTTCTACTGTAAATCGAAAAAATTTTGTTGAGCCGGATACCTGAACATTTTTTACACTCGCTTCCTGCACACAACTAAGAGTTACAGACAGCGAAAGTAAATCATCTGGATTGAAAACAGAAACGCCGCTTTTAGAAACCTCCTTTTTTGGTGGAACAGTAAAAGAAAGGATCTTGCCAGTGGGAACGAAATTTGTATCGTGGTTTTTTTTGTCTGAACTTATCGCTACATTTGGCAACAATAGAACCAGTAGTGCAGCAATTTGTGCCATCCCTATTCGTATCATGTTTTTCCTTTTTAATGCTTTATTTCAACGGCTAGGCAATTTTCGCGTTCTTTAAATTCGCTTATCGGAATCAACGCAAGTCGAAATCTGAATAGCTGATAATTAATCAAACTTATAACTACTTAGTTATGCAAGTCAAATCTATTTATTGATTTAGTTGGTAAAAGTAAGAATAAGAAATTCGTAGGTAATCTATTTAAGTTATTGACAATTATGAATTTATTAGAAGTTAACTCTGCGTATTCCAGAGCAAAGTTGCCACTGATTCCAGACGAAAGCTGCCACCCATTCCACGGGAAGGTTGCCACCCCTACCAGAGCAAAGCTGCCACCCTAAATCCGGGTAATTAGCAGCTTCAAGCGACGCATGATTTCCAGTTGTATTCTGGGCCTTTTTCGGGAGGTCCAGATGCCAGCCAAGAGGTTATCCATGCGTAAA
>Ga0209187_1003278_pt1 | contig 13747 bp, 11 predicted proteins | sample BantaG_FD_187430 | JGI IMG/M metagenome (GOLD analysis project Ga0209187, IMG submission 187430) | Marine algal microbial communities from Bantry Bay, Ireland - BantryBay_4 metaG (SPAdes) (version 2) | ecosystem: Host-associated > Algae > Red algae > Unclassified | place: Bantry Bay, Ireland... | reverse complement strand
AAACATGGTAAAAAAGACACCAAAAAAGGGATAGATAGCTCTTAAATCATATATTACAAATATTTATGTTTTCTTTTGGGACTGATTTTGGGAATCAGAAGGAGATATTTTTGTCCAAAGTCCAAAAATATTCAGGCATTCAAGCATTCAAACATTCAGGCATTCAAGCATTCAAACATTCAGGCATTCAAGCATTCAAACATTCAGGCATTCAAGTTCGCTCGTGAAATCCAAATTCGGATGCTGCATCTGTAAAATTTGAATTTTCGCTTTCAGGTCTAGGAGAAATTCTTTGTTTTTGATGCTTTGGGGATGTTGTGGACGATGGTGGACAGATTTTTGAATTTGAGAGATCGTTTTATTGAGGTCGAGTGTTTTCTGATCGAAATAAATATTGGCAAATTTTTCCCAAATATAGTCAATGGCAATTTGGTTGGGGTGGAGTAGGTCGGGTTTGTAAAAACGGTAATCGCGAAGATCGTCCATTACGATTTCGTAAGAGGGAAAATACTCTACTGTTGAAAAATTTTTGCAGATTTCTCCAATGGCTAAATGTAAAATAGATTTGCTTCTTTGATTTTTTATGACACCATCTTTCCAATGTCTAACTGGGCTTACTGTTAAAATTATCTTTATTGATGGATTTATTTTTTTGAGCAATTGATGCATTTTTTCAAATTCAGAAATAATGTCTGAGATGTTGAGCAAACTTTTTTTAAATTCTGATTGTGGAATTTTGTGACAGTTGGCTACAAATTTGTCTGATGAAAGGTGTTTGTAAATAAATGCAGTTCCAAAAGTCAAGATAAGACAATTGGCATTGACAAGAGCGGCTCTGAGTTTTTTTGCGGAATCGTTGATTCGTGAAAGACAATCATTTTTTTTAGGTTCTGAAAAACTACTGTGATGATCTAAGCTGTGCCACAACTGATCGTGGTTGACAAGGTTTGCTTTTGGGCTTTCTTCCGTTTGAATTATCTTGTTGATGCCATTGAATAAAATGTTGGGATTGAAAATAACACCATACGGGTTTACTGTTGATTGAAATTTGTGAAATGTTAATTTTTGATGGATGTTCTCGGAAAAGCAAGAACCCATCATCAAAATTTTTGAGCTATGATTTATGGAAAAATCAGAAGCTGGAATTTTCCAAGTGCTGCGAAATGAATCATTGTTTTTTAAATTCACGTTTAAAGATTTAGAATTGATTTATAAAGATTTGGAGCATTTGATTATGAATAATTTATTTTTTTCATAGTTTTTTTAGTCAAGCGCAAATATATGTGCCTTTTTTGGTAATTTAGCGTTGCTAAACTATGCCCGAAACGATTTAATAATTTTAAAAATGTATTTGAGGGTTACCACATGGGACTATTTGATTTTCTTACACACGAAATAGCAATCGATCTTGGTACGGCAAACGTATTGATTATTTTCAAAGATCAGATCGTTGTTGACGAACCATCTATCGTTGCAATTGATCGAACCAATTCTAAAGTCATTGCAGTTGGTCGGAAGGCCATGCAAATGCATGAAAAAACACACGAGAACATCAAAACCATTCGTCCGTTGAAAGATGGGGTTATTGCTGATTTTGATTCTGCTGAAATAATGATGCGTGAGATGATCCGCATGATTTACCCTAAAAAAAGGTGGTTCTCTCCTTCTTATAAGATGGTAATCTGTATTCCTTCGGGAATTACAGAGGTGGAAAAGCGGGCGGTGTTCAATTCTGCCGAAAGAGCAGGTTCAAAAGAAACTTACTTGATCCACGAACCTATGGCTGCGGCTTTGGGTATCGGAATAGATGTAGGGGAGCCAGTTGGAAATATGATTATTGATATTGGTGGGGGAACCACTGAAATCGCGGTAATCGCTTTGATGGGTATTGTCTGTGATGAATCCATTAGAGTAGCTGGGGATGATTTTACCATGAACATCGTAGATTATATGAGACGCCAGCACAATATTTTGATTGGTGAGCGTACTGCTGAAAACATAAAAATAAACATTGGTTCTGCCTTGGTAGAGTTGGTAGATGTTCCAGAGGAATATCCTGTCAATGGCCGTGATTTGATGACGGGCGTTCCTAAACAAATTATGATTGGCTATTCTGAAATTGCCAATTGTCTTGATAAATCTATTTCTAAAATAGAAGAAGCCGTTTTGCGTGCGCTGGAGTCTACTCCACCTGAATTAGCGGCTGACATTTACAAAACTGGTATCTATATGACTGGTGGTGGTGCAATGCTTCGTGGTTTGGACAAACGATTGTCTGCCAAAACGAAATTGCCTGTTCACATTGCGGAAGATCCTTTGAGGGCGGTTGTAAGAGGCACAGGTATTGCCCTTAAAGACCCAGAATCTTATCCTTTCTTGATGAAAAAATAATTTTTTCTATAAACCTTTTGAGCTATCAAGCATCAAAAGAGCAATGTTCTGCAACTCTATTTTGTTCGTGGACTATGTACCTATGCCATTTTGTGCGTATCCTTTATTTTAAAATAGGCGTGATGGGAAGCGCGGAGGAGGAATGTGGCGACAGCGCAGCTAAATATACGAAACTACGCCCGATGCGAGTGGAAATGTCTGGAATGAATTGGAACCGATGATTGGGGAAATTTTGCTACGCAGCCCGCTGTTCAGACGTTGCATGCAACGTCTCTACGCAACGGCTGAAACCCGTTCCAATTCATTCTAGACATTGCAACGGGCAGCGGGGAGACTACCTTATTGGAAATGATCCTCGCCGTCCTTAAAATGGTTGAAAGTTGAAGATGGAAAATTGAAAGTTATGAATTTATAGTTAACCACCTTTGCATTCAACCACGCTTATGTAACCACCTTTAGTTACTAAAGATGTTGTTCTGCGGTTTTTAAATTGACATTTATTTTTTAACTATTACTTATTTAAATACCTTTGGTATGGATATTTTAGTGTTTAACAAACTGTTGGAAAATCTTGAAAATAACGGGCGAAATCTTGGGTAATGACAAGGTTTGTCTCTTTTTGAAAGATGAGGCAGCCCGCTTGGCAGACAAGGCATGCCTTGTCTCTACAGGGTAAATTTCAATGATTTGTTTCATACGAATAGTATCATATCACCAACCAAGGCTTTACGAATATTTGAAACAACATTTAATGTCAGAGAAACAAAATATAAAACACATAGCTATTGCGGGAAATATAGGTGCGGGAAAAACAACTCTGGCAACCTCTCTTGCAAAGCATTTTGGATGGGGTGTTCATTATGAAAATGTGGATCAAAATCCTTATTTGGAGGATTTTTATAAGGATATGAAACGCTGGTCTTTCAATTTGCAGATATTCTTTCTAAACAGTCGTTTTAGACAGACGCAGGAAATTCTCAAGGGCGAGCAAACAATTATCCAAGATAGAACGATGTATGAGGATGCCAAAATCTTTGCTTTGAACTTGCACGATATGGGTTTGATGACGGAAAGGGATTTTAATAATTATCAGAGTATGTTTGAAACGCTTAGTAAACAAATTGCGCCGCCTGGTTTGCTGATTTATTTGAGAGCAAGCATTCCTACTTTGGTCAACCAGATTCAGAAAAGAGGTAGGGAGTATGAGGAGAATCTTCGCTTGGATTATTTAAAGCGTTTGAATAATTATTATGAGAGCTGGATCGCTAGTTATGATAAAGGGCCATTGTTGATTATTAATGTGGACGAGGTGGATTTTGCGGATAACCCAGAGGATTTAGGCTCGGTTATTAGCAGGGTTTCGGCGGAGTTGAATGGACTTTTTTGAGGAATGCGAGAATGCGAGAATGCCTGAATGCGAGAATGCCTGAATGCGAGAATGCCTGAATGCGAGAATGCCTGAATGCGAGAATGCCTGAATGTTGTGATAAAACCACCTTGTTCTGCTTGAATGTTGTAATAAAACCACTCTGTGCTGCTTGAATTTTAGTAAGGCTAAAATGAAGCTCGCCAACCGTATGATCTTTATTTTAAATATGGTGTTTTGGAAAATGATAATTTTGTGGTCCTTAAATATGAACCGATAGAACAAGATTTATAAAAAAATAAGAAAATGGAAATAGCAAAAAATACAATAGTAAGCTTGGTTTATACTTTGCGTGAAACAGATAGTACTGGCGAAGTGATTGAACAAGTTGGAGCAGATGAGCCTCTTTTATTTTTGTTTGATGCAGGCGTTTTGTTCCCTGCATTTGAAAACAATCTAGCTGGTAAAAAGACGGGCGATGAGTTTGACTTTATCTTGAAAACGGCAGATGCTTATGGCGATTTCAATGAGGCAAATATCGTATACTTACCCATAGAAAATTTCATCGTTGATGGAGTTTTACAAAAAGAAATGCTGGAAGTCGGTTTAACTTTGGTGATGAACGATGCAGATGGCGATTCTGTCAGAGCTACCGTCCTAGAAGTAGCTGAAGATAAGGTGAAAATGGATTTCAATCATTTATTGGCAGGAAAAGACCTCCACTTTGTGGGGAAAATTGCAGGAGTGCGAGCTGCAACAGCGGAGGAGATAGATCACGGGCATGCGCATGATTCTGGGAATGAATGCGAGAATGCGTGAATGCAAGAATGCGAGAATGTTGCTGTATGATTCTGCCACGGAAATAATGAGTGAATATTACATTGTGCTATTGCCAGGATAGTATTTGTATATTATAAAATCGTGGAAATTGCACCCAGCAAAATATTCTCGTATTCTCGCATTCCTGCATTCTCGCATTAAAGCGAAGCGCATATGTTACAAAAAACCAAAGGGATTGTCCTAAGCCATACCAATTACTCCGAGACCAGTATTATCTGTAAAATCTACACAGAAGTGCTTGGCTTGCGGACGTATATGGTGAACGGAGTGCGGAGTGCGCGGGCAAAAAACAAATCGGTGTTTTTTCAGCCCTTGACGCTTTTGGATATGGTGGTGTATGAGAGAGATGGAAAAGGCATTCAGCGAATAAAAGAACATCGCCCTGTCCGAGTTTTTCAAGCGATACCTTTTGATGTGATAAAATCTGGGATTGCCTTGTTTATGACCGAAGTCTTGATGAAAGTGATAGGAGAGGAGGAAGGCGATGAAAAATTATTTTCCTTTTTAGAATACAAGTGCATTGGATATTTGGAAGAAGAGAAGATGTCGAAATACTTTCCTTTGTACTTTTTGATGGAACTGTCTCGCTACCTAGGTTTTTATCCCCACAACAATTACGAATCTGAGAAATATCCTTTTTTTGACTTAATGGAAGGTCGATACATCGGCGAAGAAGCGATGATCCAACAGCAATTGATAATGACTTTGCGATTCAGCAAATTTTTCTCCGACTGCTTGGACAAAGAATTATCCGAATTGGAGAAAGTAGGAATGAATCGCCAAGAACGAAAAGCGATGTTGGACTGGTTGATCCGTTATTATCGTTTGCATATTTCTAATTTTGAGAAATTGCAATCCTTGGAGGTTTTGGAGCAAGTTTGGGGGGGGAATTAATGCGAGAATGCAAGAATGCTTGAATGCGAGAATGAAAATAATGTTTCAATGCTATAATGTTTCAATGCTTCAATGATATAATGCTTCAATGCTTCGATGAAACTACCAATACATCATTCTTTAATACTCCTATGTTTCCCAGCAAGTTTGTGAGTAAACAGCAGGTCAAAACCACCTCAAGAAAAAAAAGTAAAATTTTATTAGAAAAAAATTGCACTTAATAAAATAATGCTTATCTTTGCCAACCATTTAGAATTGGTGAGGTGGGTGAGTGGCTGAAACCACCAGTTTGCTAAACTGACGTACCCCTTATCGGGTACCGCGGGTTCGAATCCCGCCCTCACCGCCAGAATGAGCATTGAGGCGAGCTAAAAGACCATTAGCTTTAGAATATTTTCGGGGTGTAGCGCAGTCCGGTTAGCGCACCTGCTTTGGGAGCAGGGGGTCGCAGGTTCGAATCCTGCCACCCCGACATTGAAAATCAAGCAGTTATGATTAATTTCATAGCTGCTTTTTTTGTTGGGTCAAATATGGGTCGAAGTCTCGTCATTCCAGAAAATCAAGAAGCGTAGTAATAGTAAAAGGAATTATTTGTGGTCCAACAATTCATAATCTCCACCATTGCTCGAAATCTCTTGTATCTGTTTTCTAAGTTGGGTACAACATAGGTACAACAAATTGGATTTTGCTATACTAGTTCAAATAACATTGTTTTTGAACGCTGATGACGCTGATTTCCAAACGCGGATTTAAAAATCTGTGTTGCTTGTATTTGTGTGATCTGTGTGCTATAGCACCTTCTTAAAAACTACAGATTGGTTTGATGATGAAATATTAAGCAAAGCAAAAGCAGAAAAAGCTATAAATTAAGCAAAGCAAGAGCCATAAATCTAACAAACAAAGCCATAGATTTAACAAATAAACGAGTGAAATCTAACAAATAAAGCAAAGGATTTAACAAATAAAACAGTGAAATCTAACAAATAAAGCAAAGAATTTAACAAATAAAACAGGGAAGTCTAACAAATAAAACAGGGAAGTCTAACAAATAAAACAGAGAAGTCTAACAAACAAAGCAGTAAAAGTGAACAAAGAAAGCAGTAAAAGTGAACAAAGAAAGCAAAGAATTTAGCAAAGCCAAGCAGTAAAACAAGGAAAATAAAGCAAACAATTGAACAAACAAAACAAACAATTGAACAAACAAGACTAGCAAAGCAAAGCCATAAATTTAGCAAAGCAAAGAAAAGTAAACGAAAGCAACGAATCTAAAGGAAAGCAAAGCCATAAATTTAGCAAAGCAAAAGCAAACAAAAGCTATAAATTAAGCAAAGTAAAAGCAAACGAAAAAATCAAATTTTTCAATTAACAAGCAATATTCTCGCATTAAAATAATTCGTGCAGTTTGACACGTTGCACAATTCGTAATTCGTAATTTTTGATTATGCATTTCCACTCGCATCGGGCGTATTTTCGCTAATCTAGGTTCGTTGTCGGTGAGTGCATCCTCCGCGCTTCCCATTGTGCTTATGTTCGAAAAGTTGGTTTCCATAAATGCAATTATTCCCCAATAAATCCTTAAATTTACTGATTGACTATTTTAATAATGCTAAAATTATTGGATAAAACTTATGTTTGAACAGACTTTTAAGAACATTGATGACCTCTTGTATAAGGATGCGGGGGCGGATAGTGAATTGGATTATATTGGGCAAACCTCTTGGGTTTTGTTTTTGAGGTATTTGGAGGAGTTGGAGCATGATAAATCGGATGAGGCGGAATTGCAGGGGAAGGATTATGAATATATTTTGGAGGAAAAATTTCGCTGGAATGTGTGGGCGGCTCCTAAAAATGAGAAGGGGGAGATTGATCACAATGTAGTGATGTCTGGGAAAGACCTTATTAATTTTGTGGATATGCAGTTGTTTCCTTACTTGGCTTCTTTTAAGGATAGTGCGGATAATCCGCAGACGATTGAATATAAGATTGGGGAGATTTTTAGTGAGCTGAAAAATAAAATTCAGAGCGGGTATATTTTAAGGGTTATTATTGAGCGGATTGATGAGCTGTCTTTTCGGTCTACGAAGGAAAAACACGAATTGAGCCATCTGTATGAAACCAAGATTAAAAATATGGGAAATGCTGGTCGGAATGGTGGGCAGTATTATACGCCGCGTCCTCTGATTCGGGCTATGATTGAGATCGTTGATCCGCAAATTGGGGATAAGGTGTATGATGGTGCGGCGGGTTCTGCTGGTTTTTTGTGTGAGGCGTACGAGTATATGAATGAACGGATGAAGCGGAATACCAAAAATTTGAAAACGCTCCAAGAAAAAACATTTTACGGAAAGGAGAAAAAGAACCTGGCTTATGTAATTGGTATTATGAATATGATTTTGCACGGCATTGAAGCTCCCAATATTATTCATACCAATACTTTGAGTGAAAACTTGAGCGATATTCGGGAGAAAGATCGTTACCATGTGATTCTTGCCAATCCGCCTTTTGGTGGAAAGGAACGGAAGGAGGTACAGCAAAATTTTAATATTAAAACGGGTGAATCTGCTTTTCTTTTTCTACAGCATTTTATCAAATCTCTAAAGGCTGGTGGACGGGCGGCAATCGTTATTAAAAATACTTTTTTGAGCAATACGGACAATGCTTCTGTTGGTCTTAGACAGCATTTATTGGAGTCTTGCAATCTGCACACGATCTTGGATATGCCTTCTGGCACGTTTTTGGGAGCTGGTGTAAAGACGGTCGTGCTATTTTTCCAAAAAGGGGAGCCGACCAAGAAAATTTGGTATTACCAACTGGACCCTGGGCGACGAATGGGCAAAACCAATCCGCTTAATGACAAGGATTTGGCAGAGTTTGTAAAGCTGCAAAAAAAGCAAACAGAAACAGAAAATTCTTGGAAACTCAAATTATCTGATATTGATAAAGATACATATAGTATTGCTCCTGTAAACCCGAATACACCAGAAGAGGAACCTTTGCGAAGCCCTAAAGTAATTTTAAAAGAAATGGAAATGTTAGATAAAGAAACCAATGGTATTTTGAAAACACTAAAATCATTAATATGAAAGAGGAATGGGAAATAAAACCATTTGGGGAAGTTTGCGAAATTGTTGGTGGAAGTCAACCACCCAAAAAAGATTTTATTTTTGAACCTAGAGAAGATTATATAAGATTGATTCAGGTTAGGGATTATAGAACAGATAAATACATTACATACATTCCAAAAGAAAAAGCTAAGAGGTTTTGTACGAAAACTGATATAATGATAGGTAGATATGGACCTCCTATTTTTGGAATATTTGAAGGTTTAGAAGGTGCTTATAATGTTGCTTTGATGAAAGCTGTTCCTAATGAAGAGAAACTTAATAAAGTTTATTTTCGCTGGTTTCTCCATAACCCTGATATAATAAAATTTGTTGAAAAAACATCAAAACGAGCTGCGGGACAAGATGGTGTAAGGAAAGAAAGATTATATGCTTATCCTGTCCCTATTCCTTCACTCCCCGAACAAAAACAAATCGTAGCCATCCTAGACAAAGCCTTTGCCGCAATAGACCAAGCCAAAGCCAATATTGAAAGAAATATTCAAAATGCTAAGGAGCTTTTTCAATCTAAACTAAATGAAATTTTTTCTCAGAAAGGTAAAGGGTGGGAGGAGGAGAAGCTTAAAGAAATCACTACGAAAATTGGAAGTGGAGCAACACCAAGAGGTGGTCAATCTTCTTACAAAGAAACAGGTATTTCACTTATAAGAAGTATGAATGTCCATGATGATGGGTTTAGAGAAAAAAAACTTGCGTTTATAGATGAGGAACAAGCAAAGAAATTAGATAATGTAACTATTTATGAAAATGATGTTTTGTTAAATATTACAGGTGCTTCTGTAGCTCGTTGTTGTATTGTAGATGAAAAGTATTTGCCTGCTAGAGTTAATCAGCATGTATCAATTATAAGACTGAAAGAGAATATTTTGGATCATAAATTCTTGCATTATGCATTAACTTCTCAAACTAATAAAGAATTGCTTCTAGGTATTGGAGCGCAAGGAGCAACAAGGCAAGCAATTACAAAAGTTCAAATAGAAAATTTTTCCGTTAGATTTCCATCTAGCATTAAAGAACAAAAGAGCTTAGTGAAATCTATTGGCGCAATAGAAATACTGTCTAATGAGATGGAATCTATATTAAAAAAGAAACTCGACAACCTCGAAGACCTCAAAAAATCCATTCTCCAAAAAGCGTTCTCAGGAGAATTAACTAAAAACCCCGTTGCGGTATGATGAATGAAGCGCAAACAGAATTTGAATACATAGACCCAGCTTTGAAAGCGGCAGGGTGGGGAACTGTTGAAAGCAGCAAAGTCCGCAAGCAATTTCCCATTACACAAGGTCGTATATTGGGACACGGAAAGAGAACGCTTCCTTTAAAAGCAGATTATGTTTTAGAATACAAGAATTGTAGAATAGGCGTTATTGAAGCCAAAGCCAGAGATAAATATTACACAGAAGGTGTTGCACAAGCCAAAGATTATGCAGAGCGTTTAGACATTCGATATACTTATTCCACCAATGGTTTAGAAATTTATGAAATGGATACGGAGCTTGGCGAAGAACGCGATGTTGCCAAATTTCCCACGCCAGATGAATTGTGGGAGATGACTTTCCCAGCACCCATCAATGCGATAGAAGAAGACATTCGCCAATGGAAAGAAAAATTATTCAGCATTCCTTTTGTATTGGTAGGAGGCAAATGGCAGCCGCGTTATTATCAGGAAGTTGCGATTAGAAAAATCATAGAAGCCATTTCTGAAAGACAGCAAAGACTCCTGCTTACAATGGCAACTGGAACGGGTAAAACAGGAACTGCTTTTCAGATTTGTTGGAAGCTTTTTCATGGAAAATGGAATTTGAGAAGAGACGGTAAACGCAGTCCCAGAATTTTGTTTTTGGCAGACAGAAACATTCTAGCAAATCAAGCCTTCAACTCTTTCAATGCCTTTGAGGAAGACGCATTGGTAAGAATCGCACCAGATGAAATTAGAAAGAGTGGGAGAGTGCCAAAAAATGGCAGCATCTTTTTTACCATCTTCCAAACTTTTTTGTCTGGTCCAGATGATTCCCCTTATTTTGGAGAATACCCTAGAGACTTTTTCGATCTCATTATCGTAGATGAATGTCACAGAGGCGGTGCGAGGGATGAAAGTTCGTGGAGGGAGATTTTAAAATATTTCAAGCCCGCCGTTCAATTGGGATTGACGGCAACTCCCAAAAGAGATGTAAATGTAGATACTTACGACTATTTTGGTTCACCTGCTTATACCTACTCTTTAAGGGAAGGCATTAACGATGGATTTCTCACGCCTTTTAAGGTAAAAGAATACCATACCACGATAGATGAATACCAATTTACCTCCGATGATGTGGTGGTTGTGGGAGAAGTAGATGAAAGCCGAACCTATTCAGAATCGGATTTTAATAAAATAATCGAGATCAAAGAAAGAGAAGCTTACAGGGTGAAATTGTTTATGGAAGACATTGACCAAAATCATAAGACTTTGGTTTTTTGTGCTACTCAAATTCACGCTGCTGCGATCAGAGATTTAATCAATCAGATTACTCAAAGCAAAAGCCCCAATTATTGTCACAGGGTAACTGCTAATGACGGAGCGCAAGGAGAACAATACCTCAAAGAATTTCAGGACAATGAGCGAAGCATTCCAACAATATTGACGACCTCGCAAAAATTGAGTACAGGTGTAGATGCACCAGAAATCAGAAACATTGTTTTGTTGCGAACGATTAATTCGATGGTTGAATTTAAGCAAATCGTAGGAAGGGGAACTCGTTTGGCTGATGATAAAGATTACTTCACCATTTACGATTTTGTAGAAGCCCATAAACACTTCAAAGACGATGCTTGGGATGGACCACCGCAAGATCCAGAAGAGATTGCTCCAAGAGAAAAAAAGCCTTGTAAAGAGTGTGGAGAGCAGAAATGCATTTGTGAAAAATCAGCACTAGAAACTTGTGAAGAGTGCAAAAATGATCCTTGCGTTTGTGACAATCCACCAAAAAAAATGATTCGGGTGAGATTGGCGGATAACAAAGTAAGAGAATTGGATTCGATGGTTAAAACCAGTTTTTGGAGTCCAGAAGGAAGACCGATTTCATCAGGTGAATTTGTCAAAAAATTGTTTAAAGACATGCCCCAATTTTTCAAAAGTGAGGAAGAATTGAGAAAGATGTGGAGTTTGCCAGACACTAGAAAGAAACTTTTAGAAGAACTGACAGAAAAAGGCTATTCAGAAAGCCAATTGGAAGACCTCAGAAAATTGGTACATGGTCAAGGCTCAGATTTGTTTGATGTGCTTTCTTATATTGCCTACAGCAAAGACCTGGTTCCAAGATTGGCAAGGTCTGACAGAGCCAAAATAGAGCTTAACAATTACAATGCTGCCCAACAAGAATTCTTAAATTTTGTATTGGAGCAATACGTCGAAGAAGGTGTAAAAGAATTGGACATTTCCAAGTTATCCACTTTGTTAGAATTAAAATACAACACCATTGCCGATGCCAAATCAGCATTGGGTGAAATTTCAGAAATCAAAAACAATTTTATTGGTTTTCAGGAACATTTGTATCGTTTGCATGCTGTGTAATTATGAATTATGAACCGAACGTCGGACCGAATGAATTATAAATTGCATTGAACCACAATTATAAATTGCATTGAACCACCACATATGATGTAGAGACAAGGCACGCCTTGTCTGATGAAGTTGTTGTGGGTTGTGGAATTAATTACGAGTGGTGTAATCAATTTACACTATCATATTTTTCCTGAATTAATTGTGTAGGATTTAGGATTGGCAGGAAAAATTTATTGATTTTTTCTCCTTTAGTTCGAGTGTAAATAATGCCTCTTGCAGAAGAAATTGTAACTCCAAGGAGATCGGGTAATATCTCTTTTCTGACTTTCTTTTTACCAAAACCTTTAAGGCTCTCGAATTTGAAAGACATACTCATGTCCATATGTAGTAATTGGACACGTTCATTTTCTTTTTTTTGTAGTCCATAAAGGCAATGAAAAAAAATAGATATTTCATTTTTTTTATTATCAATAGATTCTTCAAAGCCAGTTTGAACAATTAAATTTTCTGGATTTAAATTTTCACCTTCTACATTTGAAAATTCAAACCTTAGGAACAGCTCATAAATAAGTGTCCAAGTTTGATTTTTATATTTTGATTTTAGTCAAGGCATTTTTTTTCAGCATAGCCGAGCTACGGTTAAAAAAAATAACGAAGAATAAAATCAAAAGATATTATCAAAATGGACAGTTATTTTTGAGCTGTTCCTTAATTCCTGTAGATGAGTTACGCTAAACTTTTTCATTAATCAGTGTTTCAGAATATGTTAATTCAGATTTTTTTGATATAGGATGATCTTTGGTGTAGATTTTATTGTTGCATTCCTCAGATGATGCAATATTGAGACTTGTTTGATATTCTCTACTTTCTTTTTCTATTTCCATAAATTCTTCGGGATCTAAAAACTCTATTTTAGGAATTTTGCCTATTGCTAATGCTATTTTAAACAAATTAGACAGTTTGTGATCTGCACCATCATTAATGATTTGTGAAATATATCCTTTGGTAACTCCAAGTTTTTCAGCTAATTTAGATTGGTTCATTCCTTCCTGTTTCAAATAGTTTTTTATTTCTCCATAAAGCTTATTTTGTAATTTTGTCAAATGATAGTTGGGGCTTTGAATCCGTCTTTCTAGTTTTCTCATTTTTTATTAATTTTGATCTATGTTATTGCCTTTTTGTTCTAAGATAATTATCTTTTCTGTGCTTTTTCCTTAATACAAAATATTTTCCACCAAATCCTTTAACAGCAAAGGAAGCGCGGAGGACGGACTAAATTGAATTATGAGTGATGAATTATAAATTGCATTCAACCACCACATATGATGTAGAGACAAGGCACGCCTTGTCTGATGAAGCAATGGTTGGTTGCGAATTTGAATGCGCATATTGCGGTTTAATTCATAATTCACAGTTAGACAAGGCATGCCTTGTCTCTACCAAGCGCAGAATTGTGGTTCAATTGGTACGGCCCGAAAAAAATTGACAAATTCTGAGTTTATAATAATTTCATAAAAGTGAGAAAAAAATTTAGTAAATAGCTCAAAATCAAGATAAATCTTTGATTTGGAGCGAAGTTCTTTGATCAGG
>Ga0209187_1003277_pt1 | contig 13750 bp, 13 predicted proteins | sample BantaG_FD_187430 | JGI IMG/M metagenome (GOLD analysis project Ga0209187, IMG submission 187430) | Marine algal microbial communities from Bantry Bay, Ireland - BantryBay_4 metaG (SPAdes) (version 2) | ecosystem: Host-associated > Algae > Red algae > Unclassified | place: Bantry Bay, Ireland... | reverse complement strand
TGCATACAGCTAAATCAATGGCAGAACTGTATGAAGAAAACATGAAGATTGTTTCAAAATACGTGCATGCAACTAGTAGAGGTCATGAAGCAATACAGATCGCCGCTGGTATGCAGTTGACTCCGCATGATTTTGTAGCACCATACTATCGAGATGATGCTATGTTGCTTTCAATTGGTTGTACACCGTACGATCTTATGCTCCAAGTCTTAGCGAAAAAAGATGATCCTTTTTCCGGAGGACGAACGTACTACGCTCACCCTAGCCTAAAGGATGATGACAAGCCAACAGTCCCACATCAATCATCCGCCACTGGAATGCAAACAATACCTGCTACTGGTATTGCTATGGGTATCCAATACAAGGAAAAAACTGGTATATCTGTAAATGAATATGGAAAAAACCCTATCGTAATTTGCTCTATTGGAGATGCAGCAATGACTGAAGGAGAAATCAGTGAAGCTCTACAAATGGCTGCACTTAAGCAATTTCCTATTATATATCTTGTGCAAGACAATGATTGGGATATTTCCGCAAATGCACCTGAAGTGCGTGCTATGGATGCATATGAATATGCACAAGGATTTCCTGGAATAGAAGCAATATCTATCGATGGTAGTGATTTCGTAGCTTGCTATGAAACATTGAATTCTGTAATAGAAAAATGTAGATCAGAAAGGAGACCATTCCTAATCCATGCAAAAGTACCGTTACTCAATCACCATACTTCTGGAGTACGAAAAGAATGGTACCGAGATGACTTAGAAGAACATGCAACTAGAGATCCATATCCAAAATTACAAAAGATTCTTTCTGAATACAAAGTCTCCTTAGGAGAAAGAGAAACAATAGAAAAGCTTGCTGATAAAATGGTCAATAAGGCTTATAAAAAAGCCCTTAAAGCTGAAGATCCCAAACCCGAAGATCTCTTCACTCACGAATTTGCTCCGACAAAAATAATTGAAGAAAAAGGAACAAGAAAACCAAAAAACGGAGAAGAAAAAGTAATGGTTGATTGTGCGCTTTTTGCGGTGCAAGAGTTGATGGAGGATCATCCTGAATGTCTTCTATATGGTCAAGATGTGGGAGCAAGACTGGGAGGAGTATTCAGAGAAGCTGCTACCCTAGCCCAAAAATTTGGGGATGATAGAGTTTTCAACACTCCAATACAAGAAGCATTTATTATAGGTAGTACAGTAGGTATGTCTGCCGCTGGCTTGAGGCCTATAGTTGAAGTTCAATTCGCAGATTATATTTGGCCAGGATTGAATCAATTATTTAGTGAAGTTAGCAGAAGCTGCTATTTGTCCAATGGGAAATTTCCAGTGAGTATGATACTGCGAGTTCCTATAGGAGCTTATGGAAGTGGTGGTCCATATCACTCTAGTAGTATTGAGTCTGTACTTACAAATATAAAAGGTATCAAAATAGCTTACCCTAGCAATGGGGCAGATATGAAAGGTTTGATGAAAGCAGCTTATCATGATCCTAATCCAGTTGTCATGTTAGAACATAAAGGACTTTATTGGTCTAAAGTGAAAGGGACTGACATGGCTCGAACCACTATGCCTGACAAAAACTACATTTTGCCTTTCGGAAAAGGAAATATGATAATTGAGTCATCAGAACCCAACAAAGAGAGCGGTAACAACGTTCTAGTCATCGCTTATGGAATGGGAGTACATTGGGCTTACAATGCTGCAAAAAACCTAGAAGGTCATGTTGGCATTTTAGATTTACGTACCTTGTATCCGCTTGATGAAGAATTGATATTCGAAAAGTCAAAAGAGTATGGTCGCATTTTAGTAGTTACAGAAGAGCCAATCCACAATGGATTTGCTCAAAGTATTGCTTCTAGAGTGCAGCAAGAATGTTTTCGTCATCTTGACGCACCAGTCACTGTAATCGGTGCTGAAAACATGCCAGCAATACCACTCAATGAAATACTAGAAAAGACAATGATTCCATCTGCGAAGAAAGTAAAAGAGGCTATTGAGTCGCTATTGAATTATTAATAAAAAGATAAACAAAAAATGGAAGATAAGAAAGATAAGTTCGCTAAGAACATGAAAAAGTGGACTAAAATCAAAGGTGAGAACAGTTGGACAATGTTTAAAGTAATCGCAGAATTCGTAGATGGATTTGAGACGATGAATAATGTAATCCCTAGTATCTCGATTTTCGGTTCAGCACGAACTAAACCAGGAGAAAAATATTATGAATTAGCTACTGATATGGCAGCCAGATTGACGGACGAAGGATTTGGAGTTATCACAGGTGGAGGACCAGGAATCATGGAAGCAGCAAATAAAGGAGCTTTTGAAAATGGAGGTACTTCTATCGGATTAAATATTGATTTACCATTCGAACAATCACACAATGCGTATATCGATCCTGACAAAGTATTGAATCACAGATACTTTTTTGTAAGAAAGGTTATGTTTGTGAAATACGCACAAGCATTTATAGTAATGCCAGGAGGATTTGGAACTTTGGATGAGTTATTTGAAGTTCTGACTTTAATCCAAACCAAGAAGATCACTCCAGTTCCTGTAATTCTTATGGGAACAGAATTCTGGGGTGGCATGAGAGAATGGATACAAAAAACGATGCTAGAAACACATAGTACTATTAGTGCTAAAGACATGGATCTAATACCGTTAAGCGATGATCCAGATGAAGTAGTAAAGTATATTAAAGATTGGTATACTGATCATCCAGATGAATTAGAGCCGAATTATAATCTATAGGAATAGAATAGAAGTCGAGATTTTAAGAATCGACAGATCTAGAGTTCATTTAGTGATATTGAGGATCACCTTTAGACAGGTGATCCTTTTTTTTTGTCTAATGGGTTCAACGCCACTTAATATCTTGCCAGTAAAAAAGGCAAAGATTGAACTTCCTAAATGCTATAAATTTTCGAGTTTATTTAAATAACTTATACACCTTAGTGTCAGAACTAATATTTTCCATCTTATCTAAAAGAAAATTTAAAATATATTCTCGATTTATATGTTTTTCGTCCAAACAGTCTTGATATGTAGAATCTAAAATTATTATCGATCCAAAATAATTTGATTGCGTTTCTGTTCCATCCGTGATGATTGTAAATCTTTCCTCTGAGTTTAATAACTTAATCTCACTCCACTCAAATTGCTTATTATTAGATTTATACTTCCCTGGATAGTTTCTGTCCCACTCTCCATAGTTCTCATACATCATTTTACTACAATCATTAGATGATTGAATATCATAAAATCTAAGCTCGTTTACATGAAAAGTATCTGTTTCAATAATGAGAGGTGTTACTAACACTTCATAATTCTTTCCTTTAAAAGAATTTTTGTCATAAGTTATTCCCTCTTTATTTTTCGACACTGTATGGCAAGAAGATAAAAAGACTATCACTATACACATAATTAGATATTTCATATTGTAATTGGTTTAATTAGAAATATCAAATATAGAAAATAAAAAAAATGTTCCAAATTTAATAATTCAGAACTAGAGATTCAATCCAAGAAAAAATTCAAATCTAATTCTTATTTTTCTTGCTTCTTCTCTTCTTTCAATCCTTCAGCAATAAGGTCTTCAACTGCCAGTTTAAATTCTGTCCAATCAAACTTCTTGTTTTTATCTTTATCAAGGCCATCGATCATTTTGCTTGCGACCATCCCAGAAATGAGACGATTCACTTTTGCCTTCTTAACAAGTTTCTTTAGTTCCTTTTTACTAAGAAAGCCATCATCATCTTTATCAAAAAATGAGAAAGCTTCTTCAGGAGTTGAAAATCCTTGAGTAATTAATATTCTTATTTTTGAAAGAATCTTCTTTTTAGATGCCATAATTGATATTTTTTAATTGCTAGAATAAATAATTATCATCACCGAATAACTGTCAGACACTCTTTGAGATGTCAGACATTTGGGATTCAATAGGCTTGAGTGGCCTAGAGTTATACACATACTTTTCAAATAATTCCATATGGTAGTCGTTTGTTTCATCAAACGACTTTCCATACATACCAGCATTAAGTCTTTGCCGTTTTGCTTCGTAGAGAGAGACTGCACAGGCAACAGATATATTCAAGCTTTTGGTAAGACCTGACTGAGGGATTATGAAATTACCATCTACTAGTGCTAAAGATTCTTCGCTCATTCCACGGTTTTCATTTCCAAAAAGAAGCGCAACAGACTTATTGAGTTCTAGATCGTATAGACCGACAGAATCAGCTCCTAAGTGTGTTCCATAAATTTTATCGTACTTCTTTCTTACTTCAGTAAAACACTTTTGAGCATCATCAAAGATATGAACGTCTACCCACTTCTTAGAACCAGAAGAGCTTTTGTGTCCCGAGATTTTCTTTAATTCATCTGGGCTTTCTACTGTATATAATGCAAATATTTCAGCTATCCCGACAGAATCGCACGTTCTGAGTACGGCTCCAAGGTTATGCGGATCATAAATATTCTCTAAAATTACTGTTAATCCTTTTTGTCTATTTGCAGCTAAGACTTTAAGTTTTTCAGCTCTAGCTTCTGTTATCAAGCTTAATTCTACTGACATCTATTTAGTATTTCTGACAAATCTATTATTCTTAAACTCAATGATGTCTACATTTTTGTTTTCAAAGTAATTAATCTTTTCCATTCTATCATCAGGAGAGTCTGCTCTAGATGGTTCCACGTTGTACCTAGCTTGCAGGTAATAACCTTGATCCTTGTGAAGGTAGAATTGGAAGTTTTTACCATATTCATGTATATTTCGACCTATATACATAAGATTATCATAACCTTCATATGCATCATCTGTCGGGAGAGCTCCATATTTATTAACGAAGTCCCTTTTAAATCTTGTCACATCTCCATCTTGTTCCGCTACGAATTTAGAACGAGCTACTTTCATATTTAGCGAGTTGTAATAATCAAAATTTATTTTTTCAGATTCTAACATGATTGGCATTCCATATACTACAACCTTAGACATTCCTTTCTCAACACTGAGCCTTCTCAGTGCACCGTAAATAAATGCTTCATCTTCAAATGACCAATTAGGGATGATCATCACATTCGTTTTATCCTCGACAAAAATACTATCAAAAGCTGTTTCTCCCATATCTATACTATCTTGGATCAACATGAATTCTTGAAGATGATTTTCATCACTTTCTCCCCAAACATCGGCAGCCATTTTATGGAGCTTCTTTGTTCGTTTACCATCTTTATCTTTTGGACTGCTCAATCGCCCAAGAATGTATACATTCTCTAGGTCACTATAATTTGATTTTATATCCTCAAAAATAGAATAGTAGTGCTCATCAAGATTAGGTCTAAGTTGGATATAAAAAGGATTGTCCTTTGCAATCTTATTACTCGCTTGCCAAGGAGAAATCAGAGGAATCTGGTTCGTAGCCGCAACTGTAGCTGCTTTTTTTAGATTATTTCGATTGTATGGGCCAACGATTACATCAGTCTCTGAATTTAATGCTGAGGACATTACATCATCAAAGTTTCTCTTCTTCTCATCTATAATATTGACATTCAGGCTGACCCCTTCTCTTTCTAGTATTTCTGTAGCGACCAACAATCCTGAATAATATTGAACGAATCTATCTGAAGCAGATTGAGAATTAGCGTATGAAGCTGCATCAAAAGGTAAAAAATAAGTTACATCATAGACATCCTCTTTTATAATTTCTGCATCCCCAAGCTTGATTTTTTTGATTTCCTTTATAGGTGGTTTACTATCATCAGTAGCTTCAGTCCATTCGACTTCTTTTACTTTCTTTTTACCTACTTTAGATACTTTCTTGGTTTTTGTTGACTTTGAAGTTCTCTTCTTTGTTGTTCTTTTCACAGCTTTGTCTGTACCCCCACACGATGAGAGTAACAAGCCAAAAGCCAATATAAAAAACAGATTAAGAAAATTCTTCGTTGCCAATTTATTCCCACTCAATTGTGGCAGGCGGTTTAGTACTGATGTCATAAACTACTCTATTTATACCTTTTACTTGATTTATTATTTCACTTGAGACAATCGCTAGAAATTCATATGGAAGATTACTCCATTCCGCAGTCATACCATCAACTGAGTTAACACAACGAAGCGCAATTGTAAATTCGTATGTTCGCTCATCGCCCATTACCCCTACAGATTGAACAGGTAATAGAATTGCTCCTGCTTGCCACACCTTATCGTATAATCCATGTTTTCTTAGATTATTGATAAATATTGCATCAGCCTCTTGGCATAATCTTACTTTCTCTTCTGAGATTGCACCTAATACTCTGATTGCTAAACCAGGACCTGGGAACGGATGCCTACCAACTAACTCATCATTGACTCCCATTTGAGTTCCTACTCTTCTTACCTCATCCTTGAATAACATTCTGAGCGGTTCGACAATTTTTAGATCTAGCTTATCTGGAAGACCACCTACATTGTGGTGCGACTTTATTGTTACTGAAGGACCATGAACCGAAACTGACTCTATTACATCTGGATAGATCGTCCCTTGCCCAAGCCATTTTACTCCTTCTATTTTCTTCGCTTCGGCTTCGAACACTTCTATAAATACTCGTCCAATAATTTTCCTTTTCTTTTCTGGATCACTTACACCTTCTAGCTCTGACAAAAACTCCTTGCCAGCTCTTACTCCCTTGATATTAAGTCCCATGTGCTTATATCCATCCAGAACTTGTTCAAATTCATCCTTTCTTAATAGACCGTTATCCAAAAATATACAGTAGAGATTATCTCCAATTGCCTTGTGAATTAGAGTTGCAGCTATCGTACTATCTACTCCTCCAGAAAGTCCCATTAGCACTTTGTCATTTCCTAGTTTTGCTTTAAGCGTCGCTACTGAATCTTCTACAAAATGTGCTGGCGTCCAATCTGCTCTACACTTTACTACTTTATGTATGAAATTACTCAATATATCTTTACCACAAAGACTGTGATATACTTCTGGATGAAACTGCAAACAATACACAGGATGTGCAAATGCTCCATCTTTAGATTTGTAAGCTGCTACAGGTATATCTTCTGTATGCGCAATGATTTCGAAAGTTTCCGGCAGTTCAATAATTGTATCTCCATGAGACATCCACACTTGAGAAACGGAATCTAATCCTCCGAGCAAGTCATCTGCATTTGAATTAGATTGCAGCATTGCCTTACCATATTCTCTATGCTCTGATCTTGCAACTTTACCCCCCATTTTGTGGGCTATATATTGTGCGCCATAACAAACCGCTAAAACTGGATAACGTCCAACTATTTCCGAAAGATCTACCTGCAAAGCTTTTTCTTCTAAAACTGAAAAAGGGCTTCCTGATAAAACTACACCTTTTATCGAAGTGTCATTTTTAGGGAACTTATTGTATGGCATGATCTCGCAAAACACATTCAACTCCCGTAATCGCCTAGCAATCAATTGAGTATATTGAGATCCAAAATCTAGAATTAATATCTTCTCGGTCATGGCGCAAATATAGTTTTTTCTAAAATATTAAAGGTTTAAATGCGGGGTTAGAATTACGACTAAATATGACTTATAATTCAACAATCATTGCTTTTAATATTGAAAAAATATCTCAGAGTATACTTTAGAATTCATCTGAAGATCTATATTTCAAAATAATATGTTAAGAATTAGCAAAAACCACTATACATAACTTCTTTATGTATATTCGCAACGAGTTTTAGTCGACCAACAATATTCAAGTTTATATTATAATTTAGAATGCAATATTTATTACTAATTAAGCGGGTAACACTTACCGTCTCCTTTGTGTTTGCTTCCATCTTTGTCTTTTCGCAAGAAGCAGATTCTTTGATAGTTGAAAATGACTCTACAGATGTCTTTTTTGAAAAAATAAGATTGGATAATGATATCGCATATCGAAACGAAACTACAGGGGAAATAATCAGTCAACAATCTTATACAGTACTCTGCGAAGCTAACATTCCTGCTGATGGAACAGAACTCGATGGTCATAACCACTACGACTATTGGCAATGCGACATGATCAATCCTTACAAAGATTTTGTTCTTCCTACGCCCTTCAAAATAGAATTTGATCAAAATACTTTTACGCATCCTATCGACGGAAAAATTGTTGTCACATCTAGGTTTGGTAGAAGACGAAGAGGCCCTCATCGTGGATTTGATATTGATCTAGTAACTGGCGATTTTGTAAGATCTGTTCTTCCAGGTAAAGTAAGATTTGTAGGATATAGTAGAGGCCACGGCAAGACTGTAGTCGTAAGACATGCAAATGATGTAGAAACCGTTTACGCTCACCTATCTGCATACACAGTAAAAACTAATGACGTTATTAAAGAAGGACAAATAATTGGTTTCGGAGGAAACACAGGCAATAGCCGCGGGAGTCATCTTCACCTAGAAGTAAGATATAAAGGCGTGTGTATTCATCCCGAATATGTATTCAACTTTGATGGCAGTAAGACGATCAATGGTAGTGAATTATGGGTGACAAATGGCTGGAAAAGTCCTAGAATGCACAGCTCCTACAGAAAAAGTAAAATCGAGCCATTATCAAGTGAAGAAACAGCATTAGTTTCCCAAAAGAAAGAACCTAAATATCACAAAGTGAGAAAAGGTGACACCCTATCCCAATTAGCTAGATCTTACAGTCTGAGACTCTCTGAGATATGTAGTTTAAACTCTATCTCAAAAAGATCGATCCTCAGAATTGGTCAAATCATTAGAATAAGATAGAGAAATGGATACAAAAAACAAGTTTCTCAGTGGCACGTTAAACACGATAGTACTAGCACTATTGAGTGAGAACGGTAGAATGTACGGTTATGAAATATGTCAAAAAACAAAAGATAAAACAGATGCAGCGATCTTGCTGACGGAAGGTGCTATCTACCCTACTCTTCATAGATTAGAGAAAGATGGACTAATAATTTCGTCCAAAGAGAAAGTTAATGGTCGTATTAGAAAATACTATTCGATAAATAACAGTTCTATAGTAGAAATTAAATCGCAAATAGATCTTTTGACTCAATTCACTGGTCATTTGCGCACTCTACTAAAACCATCTTTATGATACATTATCCCAGAGTAGTTAAGCGTATCGCTGAGTTGATAAAACTGGCAGGAGTATCTAGCGATGCGATGATAGAAGAGATGACAGATCACTATCTTACGGAAATAGAATATGCTGTTGGGTTGGGTAGTAGTGAGCAAAAGGCAATAAGAGACACCTATCAAAACATAGCTCAAACAGACTTAAAATCTATTGATCAAAAAGGGAATAAAACCAAATGGTTGTTTGGAGCTTTAGCATTGGTATTATTAATATTCATTGTTACTTTTCAGTTTGAGACCACCCGTGATCCCATTTCTATTGCTGACAAAGAATCGATAGCCTTACCAAATGGATGGCCTATCAAAAGTGACATAAATCATATTGCTTCGGGCTTCGGAGTAAAATTTCATCCTATTTCCAATACTAAGATATTCCACAAAGGAATAGATATAAAAGCGAGTACTGGTACTGAAGTATTGGCAACTGGAGATGGCTTAATTACCGAATCTGGTTACAATCATTCGTCTGGGTATTACATAATCGTTAGACACAATGATCAATACAGTACTAGATATCTACACTTATCAAAGCTAGAAATAACGGATGACCAAAAAGTTAAAAAAGGAGATATTATCGGCCTGGTTGGTAACTCCGGTATTAGTTTGAATCCACACCTACATTATGAAGTTATTAAAAATGAAATTGTTGTGGATCCTTTGGAGGTGATTGCGCCTTAGAAATAGACTTTTAGATTTTTAGACATTAGACCATTCGACATTAGACTTTTAGACATTAGACTTTTAGATGTTAGATTTTTAGATGTTAGACTATTCGACATTAGACTTTTAGATGTTAGATTTTTTAGATATTAGATTTGTAGCACTGAATTTTGCACTTTACATCATAGCCGATTATACGCGTTCTTTATTATTTTATAAATGGACTTTTTCAACTTTCTTTCGTAGCTATCCATAGAGTCTATTTCTTCTATCATTTCTTCTATTAAAGATTTGGCCTCTCGCTTTTTATCTATTAAGTCCAAAAATCTAGCATATTCTAATCTAGCTTCATAATTAGAGTATGAAATATTTAACTCTTCGAAATTACTCTCTGCATCATCATTTCTATTTTCATAGTGTAGTGCCCACGCATAAGCAGCCTTTTCATTGGTATTTTTAAATTCTTTCTTGTGCTTTATTTTATCTCCATATTCTATTACTGTTTTATAATCTTCAAGGAGATAACTATTCTTGATAATCTTAAGAAGTAGATGAACATCGTCTTTATACATTCCTTCGTTGCAAGACTCATAAAGTGATAAAGCCTGCATGTAGTCTCCTTTTTTGTAGTATTCGTCTGCAAGAATTATTCTATTGGTAACAGTATCTGTGTATTTAAGATCCTTTTCTAGCTTATTCGTTTTGTAATCAGGTACCAAGGTACTCTTCACTTCTTCTTTGAGGTCATTAATTTTGTCCTTTCTATAGAATGTATCATAGAGATAAAAGACACTTCCAAAAAATGGAAAAACTAAAATTATCCAAAACCACTTTTGATCAGCCTTATTCTTGAAAGCATGGTAAATGCAAAATGCATAAAGAAGAATTACAATTGGATAAAACCTAAATAAAAACATGAATTTGTATTGTTTATGTAGTGAATTGCAGTAAAGATAATAATAGAATGCATCCAATCAAACATCTTATTTTTAAAGAACTGAATTTCGACTAATACAAGTGCGTAAAACAAATTGCACTTTTGTTAAAGATTGAGTTATAGGTTCGTTTAAAAACTTTCCGCTAGAATCGCCATATCGCTAGAATCGCTGAACTGCTTCTATATGTAGACACTTACATGTTAATCTAGATTTTGTGCAATTTGTATTACAAACCTAATACAGGAAGGGTAAATTACGTTAGAATATTTCTATAGATTCAGAACAACAGATATTTGAAGATAATTGAGTCTTCAAAGAGCCTATCGTGCAAATTAAAAAGAAGCGGTCTATAAACCAGTCACAATAAGAAAGTAACATATGAGCACCACTGCAATTATAATAATATTAGCTGTCATCATTTTAGGTGCCTTATTTTTATATTTAATATTTCGAAAAGAATCAATTGATAATTCTAGTTTTGAGCAAAGATGGAGAGAAACACTCATCAAAGAAGTAGATTTCTACAAACATCTCATACCGTCTGAAAGAGTGAGGTTTGAAGTTGACATCGTTAAGTTCTTTTCTAAAACACGAATCACAGGAGTTGATACAATCATCAATGATAAAGACAGATTATTAGTGGCCTGTAGTGCAGTAATCCCACTATTCGGTTATCCAGGAAGCAGTTTTGATAATATCTCTGAGGTACTAATTTATAAGGGCACATTCAATCATGACTATGAGACAAAAGGCAAAAACAGGCATATCCTCGGAATGGTTGGTGACGGAGTAATGAATAGACATATGATCATATCAAAAAAAGCATTGGTCAATGGATACAATCGAGAGCATAGTGCTATGAATACAGGCATCCATGAATTTGTCCATTTACTAGATAAGGCTGATGGAGAAACGGATGGAGTTCCAAAATTTGTATTACAAAGTAAGGAGGTACAACCATGGCTCGAAGTTGTCCATGGAGAGATTGATAATATCCTAGCTGGTAATTCAATTATAAGACCCTATGGAGCTACCAATGAAGCTGAATTTTTCAGTGTTGCGAGTGAGTATTTCTTTATGCAACCTAAGATATTGCTAGAGAACCATCCTGAATTGTATGGTAAGTTGGTTAAGATTTATCATCAGGATCCAGCGGAGGGATTGGGGAAGGTTTTTGGGAGATTGATAATTGATAATTGATAATTGACAATTGATAAAATAAATAGGTAAAAGTTATTATAAATCTATAATTCCCTTTAGCTAAATGAAACAAAATAATTGGTTTTAGAGTTAATTAATTCATTAGTAGTGTATATTACACTGTGGATAAGTATCCTTAATAAATATTTTGGTTATGGTTCTAGAAAATCAATTAAATAAACATCAATTAGAGATAATAAAGTTATTCAAGAGAGATCTTAATAATAATGACCTCGTCGAAATCAATAAATTGATTATTCAATATTTGGGGAATAAAGTAACCAGGCTCGTTGATGATGTATAGGAAGAAAAAGGGTGGACTAATTCTGACATGGAAAATCTTCTTCTAAATGATAAGAGTACCCCGTATAAGTCAACTAATTAATGAAAGTCGTTATCGACACTAATGATAAGGATTTCAACGTATTAGATTTAATACTCTTCCCTATTGTAAATCTTATTAAATCAAAAGCATTTATTGAGCACTTAAAAGAAAAGTGATTTTCACAAAAAATAATTTGTATTCTACACGAAAAAGATGTTTCAATTTCATGAAAATCAGGTCAACAAAATTCACATCATTTCAAATTGACGTTAGATCAATTAAACTTCCCACCAAATTCACTTTCCCTTTTTATTATGATCCTCATCCATTGAGCCTAATTGCTGCAGAGGAATTACAAAATCACATTGAATCACAGACAGAATGGACACATGACTTTGGAAATCCAAATGATAAAGAAAGCTACAGCATAGGTAAGATGTTTGGGGTATTGGTCGTGCGGAATGAAGATGGACAGCTGGGATACTTATCCGCCTTCTCAGGTAAACTTGCAGATGCAAATCATCATCCTCGGTTTGTACCTCCTGTATTTGATATGCTGCAAGAAGACAACTTCTTTCTCGAAGGAATGAAGGATCTAAATAAAATCCAAGCCGAGGTTAAAACATTAGAGTCTATAGAAGGATATGAAGAAGCTAAAACAATACGAAAAGACGATTATCAAAAAGGACAATCAGAAATCAAGGCAATAAAAGAACAAATAAAAAAAGACAAAGCTGCCCGCAAAGCAAAAAGACTAGAAGCCCAATCATTGATGAATGATAATGCTTATGCCAAACTAGTCGATCAACTTGCAAGTGAAAGTCAGAAGAGCAGAATCCATCTCAAGAACACGGTAAAGTACTGGAACGAAAAAAATGAACTTAATGACAAAAATCTAGAAAAATACACCAGCAAAATAAAGGAAGCGAAGGAAAGAAGAGCTGCTCATTCAGCCGGCTTACAACAACAGTTATTCGATAGTTATAAGTTTCTGAATGCTAAATCAGAAATCAAAACACTGAATGACATATTCTCTAAAAAGCCTCCGACCGCAGGTGCTGGAGAATGTGCCGCACCTAAACTTCTACAGCATGCCTATCAGCACAATCTAAAGCCGATCTGCATGGCAGAATTCTGGTGGGGAAAATCTCCCAAGTCCGCCATCCGAAAGCATGGACAATTCTATCCTGCCTGCAGAGGAAAATGTGAACCTATATTGGGACATATGCTACAAGGATTGGAGGTGGACGACAACCCTTTATTAATCAATCCTGGCATAAATAAGAAGATTGAAATTGTCTATGAAGATGAATATATTTTGGCGATTAACAAACCACCAGACTTATTATCTGTTCCTGGAGTAATCATCAAAGATTCTGTCTCTGATCGTATCGAGAAGATGTACAAAGATCAGCCGGGACCATTCATAGTCCATAGACTGGATATGTCGACATCAGGAGTAATGCTATTCTCCAAAACACGTGCCGCGAATCGTGGATTACA
>Ga0209187_1003276_pt1 | contig 13752 bp, 14 predicted proteins | sample BantaG_FD_187430 | JGI IMG/M metagenome (GOLD analysis project Ga0209187, IMG submission 187430) | Marine algal microbial communities from Bantry Bay, Ireland - BantryBay_4 metaG (SPAdes) (version 2) | ecosystem: Host-associated > Algae > Red algae > Unclassified | place: Bantry Bay, Ireland... | reverse complement strand
TAAGTTATAAGCTTTTACAATTTCTATGTTAAGGTTATCATATCTTAAATTATGAAGTACTCCTTAGCCATACTATTATTGATCACCCCATTTTTTTTGACTGCCCAGCTCAAAGCGTTAGTCGGAGGGACGCTTATAGATGGTTTCGGAGGCAACCCTGCTCATTTACGATGATGCAGCAGTTAGTGAAAGCAAAAAACTGACATCCATCGCTTTAGAAGGGCATTTCATTAGAATGGTTAATCTGCTCTCAGGTGTATATCCGGTGAATGAAACATGGAAAACTTGTCAAAGGGGCTCCCCTGCCTCAAACAACCTAAATACAAACCTAATGATTGTAACTGGGTCATCATGATCAGGATAATACTGAACGGTACAGAGTGTATACCGGAGATAAATTCAATTAAATAATCCTCAGTATTAATAAAAATCTATGTTTTCATAGAGGGCTATTCATGAAAACATAGAGGTTTTTTGATTAAGCTTAACTCATTTTTGCATTGAGCCGATTGGCATAAATTTTATTCACAATTAAAACTTCTCAAAATGCAAAAAGTAATATTTCAATTATTGATGATTCCATTATTCATATTATTTGGATTCTCTATATCAGCGCAAATCCTTAACTCTATACAGACCGAAAATATAGGCGCTGGAGGCGCAGAACCTCGAAGTGGCTGGGGATTATACAGCAAAGATGATATCAGATTAGAAGACAAGAATACTGTATCGATAGACTTTTATGGTTCTATTACGAATAGCTTTGGCGGCATCAAGAAGGTAGCCACCATCGGGTACAACGATCCTAACGGAGGTAGTGCATTTACGAATGACGATTTTCAAATTTCTAATTTTGCCAGCACATCGGGTGATATCGAGTTCTATACACTCAGAGATAATAATGGAGGTGTGAACTCAATGAAATTTGAAGGTGGTAATAATCCAAATGCAATTGCTCTTCAAATTCTGCATTCCAATACCATAACACTTAGGTTAAGAGGAAATGGTAACATGACCATTGCTGGGTCACTGACAGAGAATAGTGATTTACGATTGAAGAAAGATATAAATCAGCTCACATCAGTCCTGCCTAAGCTGAATCAGATCTCCGCCTATAATTATCATTGGAAAGATGAGTCCCGAGGAGATCGACCACAGATAGGCCTGTTAGCTCAAGAGGTGGAAGCTCAGTATCCAGAATTGGTTTCAGCCGATGAGGAAGGGACGCTGTCTGTCTCCTATACAAAGTTAGTTCCAGTGCTTTTAGAAGCCATAAAAGAACAGCAAGCTCAGATCGGGACATTACAATCTGCCATGTCAAATCGTGATAGTGAGATCGAAAAAATCAAACATCAAATAGGGCTAAAGAAATAGGCCTTTTATATCCTTTTTATTCTGTGTAGAAGGGATGACTGATTCGGTCATCCCTTCTTTTCCCACCCAAATTCTAATGATAATATGAATCGTCTACGACGTAGATAATTATGTCACCCAAGTGGGTGATTTAACTTGCTTATTTGTGCTGATAATCTAAAAGCCCTAAAATAAAAACAATGAAATTATTCATTATCATTTTTACTTTACTTTGCCATCCTATTCTTGTTTTAGCTCAGAGTCAAGATGTCATACATCAAATAGGGGAGTATCAACTGACCATGGATCATATGAATACTTATCTTATGATGTCCATGTTGGATAAGACTATTACAGATGAGCCATCTGAAGACGAGATCAACCAACTGGGAAGAGAACTAATCCTAATTTTTAAAGAAGACCCAGAAGAAGTGCTTGAACTTTTGGAGGATTTTGAATTACAGCTGAGTGATTTAAATACTCAAGTAATTCATCATACAAGGCCTTCAACTTTAGATGAGTCAACTCAGACAGGTACTCTGCAAAGTTTGGTTTCTGGACATGCGATAATCAGAGATATTTTAGGCTCAGATATCGGGCAGATGAATTTTCAATCAGAAGGAGCTAACAGCTTGCGTGCTTATCTATATAACTCATTACTGTCTTCTACATCAAGTCATGCTGACTCAGGTTCCACTGGTTCTCACTATGGAGAATCGAAGACCAGGATACAGTTCTGTTCGGATGGTACATTCGTTCAGGTCAATTCTGGATATTTGAATCTGAGTACCGAAGGGGTAGATATGAGTAATACTGGTGGGGATGATATCATGAGGGGTTATTGGGATGTGTCTACACTCCCCAATGGTATGCACTTTATACTTTTTTATAGTACTGATCAAGCGATGCTGGAAGATTCACCTAATGGATTTTTGCCTTTCCCCGTATCCTCATTTAATGAAGAATAAATAGTAGGATTTAAACCAAAATACAAAATAACTTAATGAACTTAATCAATATCAGTCAAATTCTACTTAAACACACGCTATACGTACGTATTAATTACTAACTATTTGATTTACAACGTATTAATTAGCGACTCTAAGTGCGGTGCGCTCGATCTCAAAGGCATATTTCTTGGTTATTAGGTCCACACGTCCAGACGGGACTGATACCTCTCTCTGACCACCTATAAGACCTTGGATATAGTCAGCATATTGGGCTTCTGTCTGTGATGATCCTATGAATGGGACTAATAGAGCTATGACAATCGATGTAAATAGTTCATAAGACCAAGATACGATGATCGTGCAGATAAATTGCATTGACTTCAATACATTAGCTACATGAGCACTTTCAGAGGAGTATTAGAAAAGAACGGTTATGTGATAAGAATATGGCATGAAGATAATGGAGCCTATCTTATGGAATACTCAAATGATGGATTTGAGACTAAGGCGGTCAAGGTCTATGGCAGTCGCTGTGCTTTTTTGAAGGCTATGGAACATCGATTCGCACCTGATGAGTTGAAGAATTATGTATCTTAATTAAATGAACTTTGATCAACTTTAATACCGGATCAAAAACTAATCAAATGGATACCGAGAAATTGGAATATGATTTCATGAAATCAGAACTTCAAAGATTACAACTTCGTGAATTTGAGATTTACAAAGGCAGAAATACAATTCTACAGCTTATGTTTATTTCAACATCTGGAATACTAGCGGCCATTGGAGTCTTATTTAAATATAAAGAGGGAGATGACTTTACACTGCTTATCGTAGGAATTCTAATCATCCTAATACCCATAGTAGTTTTGTACAATTATTTGAGGCTAGTTACTAATACTGGTGAGCTATCGATAGCAAGAATTCAAAAATTTTTGGTTCAAATATCGCTAACACATTATTCTCCAGAATTTTATCCAAAATTTGATATTTATCCATCTGTGAGCGAGCTTTATAATCCTTTATCTCAACTGTCAGGTTTTACCAAAAAGACAATGAGTTTCTATCGAGTCTTGATAATATCTACTTGCTTACTTATTGGAATAGGTGTTGTTGCAAGTGAGCTTTTTATATTCCAAAAAATTGAAATATTCAATAATACATTGCTTTTAAAATCGATCAAGCCATTTCTGAAAAAATTTGATTGGATTATATTGGTATTGTCAATCATATTAAGTTCAATCCTGTCTTATAAGCTATTAGGATCTTTAAAAAATCATAGTATTGTAATTGAAAACACCTTAAAAACCCTACTATCAAATTTTAATAAACCCAACTTATTTACTAACAAGACTATAGATCAATACTTTGATTGTTGGAAAAACAATGGAGTAACAAAAACATCCCAAGCTACAATTGATCACATAAATGCAACAAATATTCAGTCTAAAACTAGACAAAATAAAATTACAATGATAAATAAAAGATTTGCTCAATCATTAGTAGGCGCTGGTTTCATTCTCATGATACTATTTCTTATCAGTTTTATATTAGGAGAGTCATTCAATTTTGGACAAATAAATTCTAATAAGTGGGGGCAATTTGGCGATATTGTAGGAGGTGTAATAGGTGCTCTATGGGCTTTAGCAGGAGTTATTTTATTTTTTCTTGCATTAGACGATCAAAAAGAGACTTTAAGACTACAAAGAGAGGAATATAAATTGCAATTAGAAGAATTACAAGAAACAAGAAAAACTTTTGAACAACAGAATTACGATACATTCTTTTTCTCATTAATTAAAATCTATACTGAGGTTGTTCATAATATGGATTTAGATATAAAAAATACATCAGGTGAAATTGTTAAGAGAATAAATGGGCGTGATGCAATAAGCACTCTATATAAATCATTAAAGAATGAATTTTTCAGGATGAGTAACAAGAACTCCATTAAAGCATTTGAAACTCAATACAAAAATAACATTTCAGACCTTGAACCATTACTGCATAACTTTTCAAATATAATGGCACACATTATTCGTAAAAAAGAGTCAATAACAGATCAATATTATGTTAAGACATTTACAAATATGCTTTCGCAGCATGAATTAGTGTTCATATTCTACTATATGAAATCTAAATTTGTGCAAAATGATTTCCATTACACCATTCCGCCTTTGCATTTGTTGTGGAATAGATTAAATGGAGATCTACTTTTAGATGATATGGATCGAGAAGAGCTAGTAAAAATCAGTAAGTTTTCCTAGATTTGAAAATTAATAATCTCACAACTCCTCAATCCTAACCAACCTCATCTGAATCTCCTCATTGATCATTTTAGCTAAATAGATCCTTTCAGACTCATCTATGTAGACTAGCTCTTATATCACAAGAATCGCAAAGGATGTTCTCTGAGCGGCCATTGTCCAGATGAAGCGCAATCTCGAATAGGTCTAAGCTTGAACAGCTTGTGCATGTTGTTGGCATAATTAAAGATTTGAAAGGATCGTGCCAAAATTAGACGATTGTTCTTTTAATACTAAAGGCTCAGTTTAAGTAGTTAATTTTACTAATCATAAAGTTTAAACTTAACTCTCTTTACTAATAACTCTGCACTTCTTATTAGTTTTATCTAAAGAGCAATTCCCACCATTATTAACCTATAAATAAAGTTAAATGAGGTTTAAATTGAATCAAAATCCTTATGATTTTAAAAAAGAGCCTTTAAAATATCATATGAGAGACCTTTGGAAAAATAGAATTATTCTTTGGCTGTACATTTTACTGCCAAGCTTATTAGTATTTGGTTTTTACTTTGCTGGATTTGCTCCATTTGGAATATTAATCCTTGAGATTCTTGGGATATACTTTCTCTATATCGACGAAAAATTCAAGCATAATGACAGCACAATGAAGTATGCAAAGTTTTACACATTTCTGTTGATGATCTCAGATCCGATCAGCAGGATTGATTCATGTAAAAGATTCATTAAAAAAATGAAAAATCCACCAAAGGACCATCCTGATATGGTTTCAAAAGTCAGCACTCATACTATAGGAAAAACCTTAGATAAGCAAATAGAGAATAAGCTTAATTCTATTAGAGAAGGACAAGAATTGATGAAAGAAATCTTATTAAGGCTAGACGTAATAGAAAGTGATAATATGAAAACAAGAGATTTTTCCTTTCTAAGGAAAACAGGATATATCTTTTTGGGGTTAGGTTTCATACTTCAGTTCATCAGTAACATACAACTATAGCCTTTTAAACACCTCTCTAACCGCCACTCAAGACATAAACTGTATGTAGAATAGAGAAAGAAAGAACATTCCAATATTATGAAGAATTAGAAGAATACGTCTGAATTACTACACCTATCGCTGCACCTCATAAAATAAAAAATCCCAACACACTGATTTACAGCATATTAGGACCTTTGTTGGCGGTCTGGATGAGACTCGAACTCGCGACCCTCCCGATAGTCCTATCGGGACAGGATTCTAACCATCTGAACTAACAGACCAGTTGTTAAAATCAGCCCCTTCGAATTCGTGTAACTCTATCTTAATCCAATCAAGCTCTCTATTCTTGACCGTGATTTCCAATTCTTTATCTCTTTTTCCCGCTTTAACGCTTCTGATTTTTCAATGTATTCTTCCTGATATATCAGCTTCCAATCTTGTGCTTGACCCGTAAAGCCTTTATGAGGGCGATTGTGTTTTTCAATTCGACCTATTAAATCTTGGCTATACCCGATGTAATACTTATCTCTTGAGGCTGAATATATGATGTATGTAAAGTGCATGGACAATATTCCATATATTAAAAAAGCCTCTGCAAATGCAGAAGCTTTGATTTGTTGGCGGTCTGGACGAGACTCGAACTCGCGACCCTCCCGATAGTCCTATCGGGACAGGATTCTAACCATCTGAACTAACAGACCAGTTGTTAAAATCAGCCCCTTCGAATTCGTGTAACTCTATCATAATCCAATCAAACTCTCTATTCTTAACCGTGATTTCCAATTCTTTATCTCTTTTTCCCGCTTTAGCGCTTCTGATTTTTCAATGTATTCTTCCTGATATATCAGCTTCCAATCCTGTGCTTGACCCGTAAAGCCTTTATGAGGGCGATTGTGTTTTTCAATTCGACCTATTAAATCTTGGCTATACCCGATGTAATACTTATCAATTGAAGCTGAATATATGATGTATGTAAAGTGCATGGACAATATTCCATATATTAAAAAAGCCTCTGCAAATGCAGAAGCTTTGATTTGTTGGCGGTCTGGACGAGACTCGAACTCGCGACCCTCCCGATAGTTCTATCGGGACAGGATTCTAACCATCTGAACTAACAGACCAGTTGTTAAAATCAGCCCCTTCGAATTCGTGTAACTCTATCTTCCAATCAAGCTCTCTATTCTTAAAAAAAGCCTCTGCAAATGCAGAAGCTTTGATTTGTTGGCGGTCTGGACGAGACTCGAACTCGCGACCCCCTGCGTGACAGGCAGGTATTCTAACCAACTGAACTACCAGACCAGTTTATTTTAACCCAATAATTCTTTTGATCTAAGACCCTCCCGAAATTTCGGGACAGGTATTCTAACCAACTGAACTACCAGACCAGTTTATTTTAACCCAGTAACTCGTTTGATCTAAGACCCTCCCGAAATTTCGGGACAGGTATTCTAACCAACTGAACTACCAGACCAATATATGTTTTATAAAAAATGCCAACTTTCGGCAGAGCGCAAAAGTAACAAGCATTTTGATACTTCGCAATACATCGAAGAAAAATTTCAAAAAAAATGATTCTTTTCTATACAATGCGAAAGGGATAGCTATTTTTGGAACCTGTTCGTTGATATACCAACCATAACTATGGTCTTTTTAGAATTTGAGAAACCTTTGGAGAAATTATATGATCAGCTTGAGAAACTCAGGCAGGTCGGGGTAGATAGTGATATTGATGTCACTGATAAGGTCAAAGTCATTGAAGAAAAAATAAAGCAGAAGACAAAAGAAGTATTCAGTGGCCTCACTGGATGGCAGAAAGTACAGTTGTCCAGACACCCCAATAGGCCATATACCATGCACTATCTGACTCACATGTGTAAAAAGTTCGTAGAACTACATGGGGATCGTAAATACAAAGATGATAAGGCCATTGTGGGAGGCATTGGTAAAATCAATGGTGCCCCTATCGTATTCATAGGGCATCAAAAAGGGATAAATACAAAAATGCGGCAATACCGCAATTTTGGTATGGCCAATCCAGAAGGGTATCGAAAAGCCTTGAGGCTTATGAAAATGGCAGAAAGATTTGGCTATCCAGTCGTCTGTCTGATAGATACACCTGGCGCTTATCCTGGCATAGAAGCTGAAGAAAGAGGTCAAGCGGAAGCAATTGCAAGAAATTTATTCGAGATGGCTCAGCTCAGAGTCCCTATCATATGCTACGTCATAGGTGAAGGAGCGTCTGGCGGAGCATTAGGTATTGGCTTAGGAGATAAGGTCTTCATGCTTGAAAATACTTGGTACTCAGTAATTTCTCCAGAATCTTGTTCATCCATTTTATGGAGAACCTGGGATTATAAAGAAAAAGCTGCTGAAGTACTAAAATTAACAGCCGATAATATGCTAGAGTTTGGTCTGATCGATGACATCGTCAAGGAGCCGCTTGGTGGAGCTCATATAAATCATTCTAAAATGGTCAAAATCCTAAAGAACCACATCAAAAAGCAAATAGAAGAGCTATCTTCTATGACTCCAGAAGAACTAATAGAGCATCGGCTCGATAAGTATGGAAAGATGGGAGACTTTGTGATCAAAAAGGCTAATTCTTAATTACCTACAACACGATTATGGAAAATCAATTCAGAGGAACAGGTGTTGCACTAGTGACACCATTTCATGATAATTTTGAGATTGACTACGATTCTTACACAAAAATTATTGATTTTGTCATAGAGTCTGGTGTCGATTATTTAGTCCCACTTGGATCCACAGGCGAGACAGCTACACTTAATGAAGTAGAAGCAAGGAAGTTATTAGACCTTGTCATAAAGCATAATGATGGCAGGAAACCGATCGTTGCTGGAAATTTTGGAGGTAATAATACCTTAGAATTAGTCAATAAAATCAAAGGCTATGATTTCACAGGGGTAGATGCTATCCTTAGTTCGAGCCCGGGATATGTAAAACCTTCTCAAGAGGGAATATTTGCTCACTATATGGCCATGGCTGAGGCGTCTCCCGTGCCGATTATCATCTATAATGTACCAGGAAGAACAAAGTCTAACTTAGAGTGGTACACCACGATTCGCTTAGCTGAGGCTAGTGAAAAATTTATAGGTATTAAAGAAGCCACAGGCGATCTGATTCAAGCCACAAGAATCATCAAGAATAAACCGGACAGATTTTTTGTCACTTCAGGAGATGATGAAGTCGCTCTGCCCATGGTAGCAGCTGGAGGGGATGGAGTGATCTCCGTCATCGCAAATGCTTATCCTAGAGAATTCTCGGGTATGATAAATGCTGCATTAGATCAAGATTATGTTAAAGCGAGAGAACTCAACTTTGGTACCTATGACCTTCACAAATGGCTCTATATAGAGGGAAATCCTGTCGGAATTAAATCCTCTATGAAAATCAAAGGATTGTGCGATAATCAAGTCCGACTACCTTTACATAAAATGTCAGAAAAGAATTTTAAAAAGCTTGAAGACTGTATGAATCATATTTCTTAGTCAGCACTTTCCCTTATCCTGATTTAGCTTCTCATCTACCATAAAATACAAGCCCTTGAAACCAATCAATAATAAGCTCACAGAAATGCTGGGTGTAGACTACCCGATCATTCAAGCGCCCATGGGCTGGATCGCTCGATCCCCTCTTGCTTCGGCAGTGTCAAATGCTGGTGGAATGGGCATCATTGAGACCTCATCAGGTGAGCTCGACAAAATAAAGGTCGAGATTAAAAAAATGCGCGAGCTGACCGACAAACCTTTTGGGGTGAATATCGCACTCGCTTTCGTGAAAGATCCTAACATTGTCCAATTCGTCATTGATCAAGGGGTTCAATTCGTCTCTACTTCAGCAGGAAATCCTGCCCCTGTGGTCGGTCCTTTAAAGGATGCAGGCTTGACTGTATTTCATGTCGTACCAAGCTTTAAGGCTGCTATGAAAGCAATTGAAGCTGATGTAGATGGACTTATCGTAGAAGGAATCGAAGGAGGTGGTTTTAAAAATCCGAGAGGCGTAGCCAGTATGGTGCTCTTGCCCATGATAGCTGATAAGGTCAATGTGCCAATCGTCGCAGCAGGGGGCATCACTGACGGATGTAGTATGGCAGCATCATTTGCCTTAGGGGCTCAAGGCGTCCAGATGGGTACACGGATGGTCTCAAGTCAAGAATCTCCCGTACACCAAAACTGGAAAGACGCCATCACCAATGCCTCCGACCAAGACACCATGATCATCAATCAGTTCAGCAGTCCAGCACTCAGAGTCTTGCGAACCGATTTGACCAGTTCCTTAGAGCGCCAAGAAAGCATCGACTATAAGTCAATCTTTTCTAAGGTGCAAGACTTATATTTTGGTGGTGATATGGAGGCGAGCGCTGCATTAACTGGACAGGTCGCTGGTAGAATCGAAACGGTAAAACCTGTCGCACAGATCATAGAAGAGACCATGACGGAATTCTATGAGACGATAGAAAATATGAGCCAATATCTAAAATAGAATCAGAAAGAAATTCAAAGCTCTACAGAAGTGTCAGATTCTGAATCGAGCCTGCCTATCGGCCAGACAGGCTATTTAAGACAACTGTACAACCCATTGTCTATCAGCTACCGATAATTAGATGATTTCAATAATGTAATTATATTTCCAGTAATTCTTTAGGCATGTTCAGTAGTAGTAAATAAGTTCAGAATTAAGATAACTGTTGGTCAAGCTGATATGACTTTAGCACTTTTAGGTCAATATCTGTACAAATACTTGAGTATAATTTAATTCTGTCAAATACCTTTTAAGTTACTTTTTATCTGGATTAGATTCGTTACCCCGTTTATTGCCAAATACCCTTAAAAGCGAGGTTATAATTCAGGGTAAACGTGTTCAAATCAAATTCAAGACTGTCAATTAATAGACTAAACTTACCATCTGAATAAGGTCTTATTTGTAAAAATCTCTTTAGAATCGTAAAGGGATTTTTAGAAGTGGCGGCTGCCTGCCTGATAATTAAATATCAAGAAAGAATAAATCGTAAATATGTCAATATGATTTATCTATTTCGCTGTGAATCTCTTTAAATTGGCTGATGTCAGCGTTTCCATCGGAATCATAAATTCAACATCTTGGTAATTTTCTAAAACTCCGCAAGAATATAAAACATTGAACATACTGATCCGACCATTACTGATACAAGCCTTAAGCTCAGTAACTATATTCTCATCTCCTTCTAAGATTATATCAGAGGAGCTATGATCAAATTTATAATTATATTTAGTACTCAGTATCATCTTATTTGATTTTAGCTCACCCAAATTTTCGATTTTAATTATACCATTCCCTTTCAGAATTTGTGGCTCTGACTTTACCATATTAGATTTCACAGTCATTAGAAATCCTATCGTCACGATAGCTAAAAAAATATATGCACCTGAAAGTAATTTATTAGAAGTCTTCATATGCTGTCTGATTTATCAGTGTGTGATTGATACAATTTCTCTAATTCGGCAAAGTCTATTTTTAACAAATTCATCTTCTTAAAGAATTCTGGAATCTCTTCTTCCAAAAAATGTGCTTTTTCTATTTTCTGTATCGTCAATGGTGCCTCTACAGAAACAAAAAATCCGATACCTCTTTTATTATAAATAATACCTTGATCTTGCAGGTGAGTATAAGTTCTCATAATAGTATTAGGATTAACTTCGACAATAGAGGCATACTCTCTGACTGATGCAATTTTTTCATTAATCTTCCAATGGCCAGTTAGGATATGCTCACAAATGACATCAGCGATTTGCATATTTATGGTTTGATTCTTTTTAAATTCCATTATGCCTCCTTTTCTTTGATTTTCAAATAACTGACAAACCATAAAAATGGGACGATAGCTAATGCAATAAAAATTAACTTATCTTCGAAAAATAGCTCCATCCTATTCTTAAAATCAATATCCAGCTTATATAAACCCATATTCTCTGATGGCTGGTACAAGCCAGAGAAATGATCCCAAAATACTATCCTAAATACAATACCAGCTAAGTAGGCACTGATGCAAAATAACCCCGCTCCATAAATGATGATTTTAGGAATCGGATATCGATTCACCATTGTAGAAAAGAGAAATGTGAAACCATGTAGAACAAGAAATACTATGAGAAAGATTGCCATATTTTTAAAATCTAATTCCGAATATGGAATAAAAATGGCCCCAAAAGCTTGCTCAATCAAATAAGAAAAAACAACATAGCCAATAGAAAATATTAAAAACGATAATCCTATATATCCTGGAAGTGTATACATCCATTTACTTAAGTATTTTTCAAAATGACTTGCAGGTAGACTTAAATATTGAATTCTTTCTGGATGGCTGCGGTATGACCTAAATATAGATGCGACAAAGAAAAAACCGCAAACGATCAATAAAAAAACATAGACAATTTCTCCCCCTTCATCAGGGACAAAGGGCTCACCCTCATCGGAAACCATCCACATAAAAAGTCCACACAAAATAAATAATGAAGTGACTCCATATAAGAGAAGCTTCTTAGAAAGTAAAAAATATCTTCTGACTAAATTTATAAATCGTGATAATCTAAACTCCATTTTAATCAATTAAAAATGACTGCTTATTAATGTTTTGTCCTGCATAAAAGCATTAAATAAAATCTCTAATTCTACTTCTGTTATTTTATTACCCGAATTAGGTAGTACATGTATATATCCTCCAGCAACCATCTCGCTATAAACAGAATCAGCATGAGTTTCACTCGATAAAGTGCGAACAAACATAAGCTTCTCCTCTACTTCCAATAAGTCCTTTTTAAATATAATTTTGCCTTCATCTATAATGATGATTGATTCTATCAATTGACTCAGATCTCTGATTTGATGAGTAGAGATGATGACCACTTGATCATCAGAAAAACTGGATGTCATTACTTTTCTAAATTGGCTTTTAGAAGGAATATCTAAACCATTCGTCGGTTCATCGAGCAGGATGTACTTAGCATTAGTCGCCAGTCCAAATGCGATAAGCAATTTCTATTTTTAACCAAAAGACATATTATTCAACTTCTGATCTAAGGGAACATCAAAAGTATGTAGGATATCATAAAACTTAGTTTCGTCAAACTGCTTATCAAATACGCTGTAGATACTGACATATTGCTTTACTGCTACATCAGGTAATTGGTAATCCTCAGAAAGGAAGAAAATATCCTCAAGCATATCAGGGCTTCGATCTACAGGGTTGTATTCGTTAAGCCTGATGCTACCAAATGTAGGAAATAAAACTCCAGATATAAGTTTGAGCAGTGTCGATTTTCCTGTTCCATTCTTACTAAGGAGCCCATATATTTTACCAGCTTCAATAGTGAGGTCGATGCCTTCGAAGAGCTTTCTTTTACGATCGTATGAGAAATGAAGATTAAAAGTTGATATCATTTTATTACTGTATTAGTATAATAGTACACCAGAACTATATAACAATACTGGAAATAGCAAATAACCGCAGGAGATAATGTCTTATCTATGGAAAACAAAGCTTTACACCTTGCCAGGTCCTGAGCCAAATTACACATAGCATATTCACCATTATATATCATGAACTAGGCCCAGTACGACAATCCATAAAAGACAACAAAGGATTGTATCTTTGCTATTCAATGAAATTTAAAGACTATAATTTAGATGATAAAGTAAAGAAAGGGCTGGAAGAGCTAGGCTTCAAGCGACCGACAGATATCCAGTATAAGTCTATATTCAATATTCAAGATGGGGAAGATCTCCTCGCCATTGCTCACACTGGCACAGGTAAGACCGCCGCTTTCGCAATACCAATCATCGATAAGATCTTCTTCATCAAGAATGGTCAGCGACGATACTCGGGCGTGCAAGCCTTAGTCATGGTACCGACTCATGAACTCGCCTTACAGATAGAATCAGTTTTTCACGACATCGGAAAGTATACCTCTGTCAAAACCATCTCCATCATCGGCGGTGTAGACCAAGCACCCCAGATAGAAGCACTGACTAAAGGAGAGGTCGATATCGTCATAGCCACACCTGGACGAATGTTTGACTTAATCAGCCAGGGACATCTTCAGACACACAGAATAGAAATATTAGTCCTTGATGAGGCTGATCATATGCTAGATCTGGGATTTAAGGATGATATCATAGACATACTTCATAAGCTGCCTAAAAGAAGACA
>Ga0209187_1003274_pt1 | contig 13755 bp, 9 predicted proteins | sample BantaG_FD_187430 | JGI IMG/M metagenome (GOLD analysis project Ga0209187, IMG submission 187430) | Marine algal microbial communities from Bantry Bay, Ireland - BantryBay_4 metaG (SPAdes) (version 2) | ecosystem: Host-associated > Algae > Red algae > Unclassified | place: Bantry Bay, Ireland... | reverse complement strand
ATGCGTACGAGATATTAGGTCACGTAGAAGATAATATATTGCTCTATCGGGATAAAGGGTTTGATAAGATGATATCAGCTTTTGATAATGATCTACAATTTAAGTGGGAGAACAAACTTTTATTCGATCATAAAAAAGTTAAAGTCATTGGTCTGACATCACGGGACTCGCTGTTCTCTGTATTTTATGCAATGAAAAAAGATGGAGTAGAATATCTGCGTGTGGGGAATTATGATGGGAGCGCAAGAATAAAAGATAGTATAACTATAGTTCAGCAAGAGAAAGATCTTGTGGGACAGCGGTATGAGATTATTAATTCAGAAGATAAGAAGAAGACGCTACTCTACTTTACAGACTACAATGATCGGTTTAAGGTAATAGTGTATGATCATCTGAATGATACATTAGACTGGGAGGAAGATTTTTATTTCGAGGGTATAGATGTTAATGATGACATAACAGATGTTCAATTTACTAATAATGGTGACGTTGTGCTACTCATTGAAAAAAAGAACAATGCGGACAAGAAAAATGAAGGTGTGCTTGAATTTATAGTCTTTGGTAAGAATAATAGATCAGGTAAAATAGGCCAAGTATTTTATAAAGATAAACATATTCAGAGCCTTCGCATGTCTATAGATGAAAAGAATAGTCGTATTGGTCTGGTGGGCCTTTATAATGAGAAAAAGGCAAAATGGTCAGAGGGATATTTTTATCAATTCATTGACTGGTCTGAAATAAACAAGCAGTATAATTTTATTTATCAGCCGTTTAAGCCAAAACTTATAGTAGACGTGTACGGACCGAATGCAAAGAAGAAAAAGGGCTTGAATTTCTTTTTGGTAAATGATATTTTCTGGAGAAATGATGGGGGGGCTATCATAATCATGGAGATGCAGCGACAATTCTCGAGACGTAATAATTATGACATCATAGGCAGGTCATCTGCTGATTATTATTCAGCAAGAGGTTGGGTAGATTATTTCAGTGAGGATATGGTGATAACAGCATTACATCCGGATGGTAGTGAGCATTGGACAGAGGTGCTATTCAAGAAGCAGTTTTCTCAAGATGATGGTGGTATATATGCATCATATTATCCTTTTATTACTCCGTCAAGACTCAGGTTGATATATAACGATGAAATTAGGAATGAGAATACTGTAAGTGAGTACGTTCTAAATGGTGTAGGTGAGCATAAAAGAGAAAGCTTATTCAGTACTCGATACCAAAATATAAAGTTGAGGCTAATGGATGCTCTTCAAATATCTGATAATGAAGTTCTTATACCATCACAAAAGAACTATAATCTCTCATTGGTTAAAATAGCATATAACTAAACACTTAAATAATTAGAATTAATTAAAAGGTTGGCACCTATTATAAGAATTCGTATGTGTTAAATAATTGTTGACTTGTCAAAGAGTAGTTATAAAAATGCTTACTTTGCCTTTAGTGTATATGAATCTTGATAAATGACTAAGCTCAAACCAATGTACGAGGAGCTTTTACTTCAGTTCGAAGAAACGATAAGAAAGCAAAAAGCTTACTTTAACAGTTCTTGTGCTAATTTAGGTTTGACTATCTCCTATGATCAATGGCTTGTACTTGAGCAGGTCATGAATAAGCAAGGAATCAAGCAAAATATCATTGCACGTAAGATAGGAAAGGAACCTGCATCAGTATCCAGAATACTAAATTTTTTAGAGCGCAAAGAACTGATCATTAAGGTTAACAACGAAAAGAACAGAAGGGCCAATAAAATATACCTAACCCATTCAGGCTACGACATGTGTGAGAAAGTGATGGCTGTCTACTCTGATTGCATGAATAAGCAGTTCAAAGGCATCTATGAAAGGGAGGTTAGTCTAATACGAGGCATACTTGATCGCGTTAACCAGAATGACCTGAGTTAAATTGTTGACCCCTCTTTGTATTGTCTAATTACATACATATGGAATAAAGAGCTACGGCGATGTTCTTAATGAAGATATTCATTCTAATCTTTCATTAAGAATACATGTAGGATTGCTCTTTAGTATATTTCTTTATAACTGTTGTAATTTGATAGAGTTCTAGTGAGACTCTAAATTAGTCATGTTCAATAGTAGTAAATAAGTTCAGGAGTAAGAGAATTGTTGGTCAAGCTGATATGACTTTAGCACTTTTAGGTCAAAATCTGTACAAATACTTGGGTATACCTTAATTCTGTAGACTGGTGTTGTTCCACGTGGAACATTGCGAACAGGAATTGTTTTCTATACGATATGTTAATTGTGGTTTGGTGTGAGAAAGTAAATGATATCGACGATAGGATAAAAGTAGAGTGTTGATACTTATACATAGTGCAGATAGACTTCTACTCTAAAGAGTATAATAACCTAAGGCTTAATTTATAGTGTCCCCATTTTATTGTTAGTTAATAGTCACAGCGTAATAAATTGTGTTTTAGATAGTTGTATGCTCTACCTTAGTTTTCTATGACAGAATATGAATCTCAGTAAATACAAAAGCCATGGAAGTTACGAATCAACTTCTCTGCGTCGAATCTACCCTACCGTTGTAAGGGTTAATTTATTTAGATAATAAGTAGGTGTCACATTTTTATCACGACGACTTTTCATTTTGTGGAACAGGCTCTTTCTTGCAGAGGAGTCTAATCAAGAGATTATGTATCTGTGATATATAGCTTCACATCTTTACTTAGAATTAATCATTATTTCTTATAAATCCACATTCATTACTCTACAGAATAAATACTAAAATATATATTAGAGTAACTAATGTTCCACGTGGAACGTTAGTCATATAATTAATAAAATTGAGACAATGACAAGACTACTAACATGTATGCTTATAAGCATATTTTCCCTTAGCCTATCAGCCCAAGAAAACACGAATCAGAGCAAGTTTAAGCAGCTTCATGATGAGCTACCTACACCAAATACTTATAGAACAGCATCAGGTGCTCCTGGTCATGAATACTGGCAGCAGAAAGCTGACTATGACATGAAAATTAGAATAGATGACAACGAAGCAAAACTTTATGGTGAAGAAACAATAACATACTATAACAACTCTCCTGACGCTTTAAGCTATTTGTGGATGCAGTTAGATCAGAATGTGCGATCTAAGGAGTCGGCTTCCCATGCTGTGAGCAGTAGCAATGTAGGGGACAGAATGTCTCTAAGACAATTAGGGAGGATGGAACCTGAGTTCGAAGGCGGCTTTAATATTGAAGAAGTAAAACAGGCTAATGGAAGAGATCTAAAATACATCATTAATAACACAATGATGCGTGTTGATTTGCCTTCTCCACTTTTAAAGGGCCAAAGCTTTACTTATAAAATAAAATGGTGGTATAATATTAATAACACCAAAACAAATGGAGGTCGATCTGGGTATGAGCCATTCGAAGAGGACGGCAACAATGTATATGTCATAGCTCAATTCTTTCCTCGTATGTGTGTATACGATGACAAGGAGGGGTGGCAAAATAAGCAGTTTTTAGGAAGAGGAGAGTTTTATTTGACATTTGGAGATTATAACGTAGAGATCACCGTTCCCGCTGATCACTTAGTGTCTGCCACTGGCGAGCTTACTAATTCTGACAAAGTGTTATCTAGCGAACAAAAGAAGAGATGGAAAAAAGCTGCTGACGAAGAAGTACATCCTGTCATCATTTCTTCGTTAGACGAAGCTAATAATAGAATGGAAGGAAGATCAGATAAGACTAAGTCATGGAAGTTCTCTGCTAAAAATGTGCGAGATTTTGCTTTCGCCTCTTCTAGGAGATTCATCTGGGATGCTTTAGGCGTTAAAATGAGCGATGGCCGTACCGTCATGGCGCAGTCTATGTGGACTAAAGAAGGTGACTGCCTGTGGAGCCAATACTCGACTAAAGCAACAGCACACACCATCAAGTGGTACTCTCATTATTTGTTTGATTATCCTTATCCTGTCGCATGGTCAGTAGATGGTAATATGGGAATGGAGTATCCCATGATGGCTTTTAATTATGGAAGATGTCAGAGCGATAGTACATACTCACAGCGAATGAAGTATGGTCACATCGGTGTCATCATACATGAAGTAGGACACAACTGGTTTCCTATGATCATAAACTCCGATGAAAGACAATGGACTTGGATGGATGAAGGCCTTAATTCCTTTGTGCAGTACCTTACAGAACAACAATGGTCTCGCACATGGCCACATAGACGTGGACCTGCCAGAAATATCACCAGTTATATGGGTGGTGATAAGAGCAAAATATCACCTATTATGACTAACTCTGAATCTATACATCAGTTTGGTAATAATGCATATGGTAAGCCAGCCACTGCATTGAATATTTTAAGGGAGACCGTCATGGGACGAGATCTGTTTGATGTAGCCTTTAAAGAATATGCTAATCGATGGAAGTTTAAACAGCCTTCTCCTGCTGACTTCTTCAGAACGATGGAAGATGCATCAGGGGTAGATTTAGATTGGTTCTGGCGTGGCTGGTTCTATACTAATCAAAACGTAGATATTAACATGTCCTCAGTGAATTTCTTCAAGGCTGATAGCCGAAACTCAGTAATAGAAAACGCAAAGGAGAAAGAAAAACAAGGACTTCCTGATATAGCAAAGGTGAGGAATAAAAAAGAGATAACTAAGACTCAGGAAGAGATAGATTCCACCATAGTCGATTTTTATTCTGATTATGACCCACTGGCTGTAGATGTAATTGCTGAAGAAGAGTATGAAGCATATGTCAGTTCTCTATCTGAGGAAGAGCGTAACATTTTAGAATCAGATAAGAATTATTACGAGATCACATTTGAAAACAATGGTGGTTTAGTCATGCCGATTATTGTACAGTTTGAGTACGAAGACGGAACAGAGGAGATCATTAGAATTCCTGCAGAGATCTGGAAAATGAATAATCAAAAAGTCACAAAAGTATTCCCTACGTCTAAGCCCGTGAAGCAGATCACATTAGACCCGTATCAAGAAACGGCAGATACCGATACTTCTAACAATTACTTTCCACCAAAGCAGGAGCCGTCTAAATTTGAATTGTATAAACGAACACAGAGAGCTCGTGGACAATCCGGTGGAGAAAATCCTATGCAAAGAGCCAAGAGGGCAGAAGAGAAAAAGAAAGTCATTAAACCATAGAAAGAAATAGTAAATCCGTTATCGAGTTATATAGCTGCCAAATCAGCACGACACATTAATTTTAATCATATATATAAACAGCTATAAAACACCAAGTTATAAAAGATTTTTGCTGCTCATTAAGCATTTACCGCTTTTCTTTGAATCGCTAATTTAAAGCTAATACAAAATCAAAACTCTGCAATGTAATTTATGTGACTATGTGATTATCGAACAATAGAAACTTCAAGTTCAATCTATGTGATGCGTAAATTGTGTATAAATTCAATCCGACTGGTTTGTGGACACTATTTGCCTATAAGCTTATACTGAAGTAGTAAAAAAGGCCCATTTAATAAAATTGGGAAAGACTTTAGCCCAAGTCTGTAAATCATGTTTTCCGCCTTTAACTTCAATATAACTTATATCTCCAGGATATGAATACCCCTTTTTTTGTAGTTCTGTTATTACATCCAAGGTGTCGTCGATGGCATCAATAATTCCATTATTATTTCGATCGGCTTTTTCATCGGCAGTGCCACATTGCAACCAAAATCGCTGACCTGCTTCATACTTTCTATTTTTTATAACATCCAGAATGATGCGACTCCGGTCAAGTTTATCTCCTATGACATACGGTTTGTTACGCCACCAAAATGAACCACTAAAAACGCCTACCCTGCTAAAATAGCCAGGGTAGTTATACATAATATCAAAGGCGGATAAGCCTCCAAGAGACATGCCACAATAGACCCAATCTTCATGGTCTGTAGAGAGTTTAAATTTGGATTTTATAAATGGGATAAATTCATTAATAATGAACGTAGAATACATTGAGGCCTTACTCCCTCTTTTTTTAAAATCTGAAGCACTACTTGTCCCATACTCATTTATTCTATCCTCGTTACATTCTATACCAATGTAACAAAAAGGTTTAATCGGGTTTTCTAAAAATGATTGAGTTAGGGTTTTTTCTAAGTTCATGGCTTGGTAGTCCTGTCCATCATTCATTAATAGCACAGCAAAAGCCTGTTCACTTTTCCTGTAGCCTCCAGGGGCCACAAAGCGAAAGATGACATGCCTTTTCAAGGTTTTTGAAAAAAATGAACCTTTTGCACTTATAAAATCAATATGGAATTCCATCTTTTTTTCTTAATGAGTGCAAGTATAACGAATCGAAAAAATTTAATTTATTATGCTTTAAAATATATTACTTCCATGCCCCTCAAATAGCCCGTTTAAATCTTTTTAACTATATTGAAATCATGGCAAAGATTGAACATATACCATATTACTCTAATACTCTTGGTAGGGAAATTATGGTGGAGGTTACGGGGCATTGGGGACATCCTATTTTAATGTTTCCTTCCTCAGGTGGACGATATACACAGAACTCAGATTTTGGCTTAAATGAATCAGTGCTGCATTTGGTAGAAGAAGGACGTATCAAACTTTACAATGTGGAGACGATAGATATGATGTCCTTTTATGATGATCATATGAATTCTGAAACCAAGATTTATAATTATGAATTGTATATGCAATTTCTGAAAAATGAATTGATTCCATATATACAAGAACAATGCAATACTCATCGGATAGGCACGGCAGGGGTGAGTTTCGGAGGCTTTCATGCAGCAAATACTGCTTTTCGGTTTCCAGACTTAGTCTCGCATTTAATCGCTATGAGCGCCGCATTTAATGTTAGAAATATGACACCCTTATGTGAAGACATGAAGATTTATTTTAATTGTCCTAATGAGTATATGCAGAATGAAGAAAGCTGGAAGTATAATCACATGCAAATCGTTCTTGCGACTTCTGAGTGGGATATCTGTTTGGATAAGAATAAAAAGATGTCAGACATACTAAACAATAAAAGGATTAATCATTGGTATGATGAGAAGAAATGGGCTGAACATGATTGGCCATTATGGAAAATGATGTTTCCAGAATATTTAGGAAAATACTTTTAAGTTTTTATAATTTGAGCGATAGGGAAGAGTATATCCACTTACAATGAAATACGTTGGATAACAAAAAAATAATAGTAATAAGTAATCTGTTTTGCAGGAATAACACATAAATTAAGTAACGATGATAAAAAAAGTAGGTATTTTATTTGGAATGGAGGATACTTTTCCATGGGCATTTATAGATAAAGTAAATGAATTGGGGAAAGGAGAAATTATTGCAGAAGCAGTACAGATAGATAAATTAGAACAAGGCGTAGATTATGGTTACCATGTGATTTTTGACCGTATTTCGCAAAGTGTTCCGTTTTATAGAGCTTACCTTAAAAATGCTTCTTTAATGGGAACTGCTGTTATAAATAATCCTTTTTGGTGGAGTGCAGATGAGAAATTTTTCAATAACTGTTTGGCTATGAAATTGGGGGTTTCTGTTCCCAAAACAATTCTTTTGCCTTCAAAAGAGAGGCCAGATGATACAAAAGAGAATTCTTTTAGAAACCTAAAGGCCCCGTTGGATTGGGATTATATATTTGATTACATCGGGTTTCCAGCTTATATGAAACCTCATGATGGAGGAGGATGGAAAAATGTATATAAGGTAGAAAATGCAGAACACCTTTTTCAATGTTACGATGAAACAGGTCAGTTAGTCATGATGCTACAGGAAGAGATAAATTTCGAAGATTATTATAGAGTGTATTGTTTAGGGCAGAAATATGTGCATATTATGCCTTACGAGCCTAGAAATGAATTTCATGCACGCTATGCTACAGAGCCAAAAACGACTGGTGCCGCACAAACTAAATTATTGAAAATCATAGAGAATTATACCTTAAAACTAAATAAGGCTTTGGGCTATGATTTTAATACTGTAGAATTTGCAATTCGAGATGGCATCCCTTATGCCATAGATTTTTGCAATCCAGCTCCAGATGCTGATATTAATTCAGTAGGACAAGTCAATTTTGATTGGATTGTAGAGCATTCTGCAAAGTTAGCAATTGAAAAAGCAAAGTCACATCAACCAAATAAAAATTCAAGTTCATGGGGTTCATTTGTAAAGGATGCTGTTACTTCAGTAAAGACAACTGCTAAAAAGACAGCAGTAAAAAAGGCAATGAATAAATCTAAAGAAGAATAGCAAAACGCAAGTATAAATATGCATAAGTTCACAATAGGGATAGAGGAGGAATTTCAGATTCTGGATAGTGATAGCTTAAAGCTACACTCCCAAATGTCTAAAATTATCGATGGTGGAAAAGTATTTTTAAAGGAGCGCATCAAAGAAGAGATGCACCAGTCCATGGTAGAAATGGGTACAAATATCTGTGAAAATATACATCAGGCGAGGGATGAAGTCTCTTATTTAAGACAGCAGATTTTTGAACTGGCAGCCAAGGAAGGTTTAGAAGTTGCTGCTTCTGGAACGCATCCATTCTCCCATTGGAGCGAACAGCTGATCACGCCTAATCCAAGGTATGAACAGCTTATTGCAGAGATGAAGGATGTAGCGCGATCTAATTTAATTTTTGGAATGCATGTACATGTAGCCATCCCTAATAGAGAAGAGGGATTGCAGATAATGAATACGGCGCGCTATTTTTTACCCCATTTATATGCACTTTCTACAAATTCTCCTTTTTGGGAAAGCAGAGAGACTGGGTTTAAATCATTTCGTTCCAAGATTTTTGATAAGTTTCCAAGAACAGGGATTCCGCCCTACTTTGGAAGTGTTGCTGATCATGATGAATTTGTAAACCTTTTGGTAAAAACTAATTGTATTGACAATGGTAAGAAAATATGGTGGGACATTCGTTTACATCCATTCTATCCCACGGTAGAGTTTCGCGTCTGCGATATGATAATGACAGTAGACGAGGTTTTATGTGTAGCTTCACTGATGCAATGCATTGTTGCTAAGCTCAGTAAGCTGTATAGAAAAAATCAAAGTTTTAGGTCTTACAGACGCATTTTAATAAATGAGAACAAATGGCGAGCCGCCAGGTGGGGTATTGAGGCCAAGCTAATAGATTTTGGAAAGCAAGAGGAATTACCATTTCCGACGTTGATTAACGACCTTTTAGAATTTATTGACGATGTCGTTGATGAATTAGATTGCCGCAATGAAGTCAATTATGTATATAAAATGATAGAACAAGGTTCTGGAGCTGATAGGCAACTAAAAGTTTACGAAGACACCCAAGATCTAAAAAAAGTTATGGAATATGTAGTATCTCAGACGCGCAAAGGACTGTAAGCTTATAAAATTTTAGCCTACTTTCGTGGCTAGAACTTAAAAATATAAGACTGATGGAAGAAAAGTATAGAATTGCCATTTTGGATATGAATGCTGGACAAGCTAATGAGGGTATGCGTTGTATTAAATTGTTAGTAAGCCAATTTTTAGCAAAGCCGAATATTAATGGAAACTATGACATTTTCGATGTCCGAATAAAATCAGAAGTACCGAAGCCTCAAGATTATGATATATTTATTTCATCTGGAGGTCCAGGAACACCATTGATCATGGGTGAAGCATGGGAGAAGGTTTATTTTGATTTCTTAGATGAAGTTTTAGTATACAATCTTTCTCGAGACGATAAGAAATTCTTATTCTTAATTTGTCATTCTTTTCAAATGGCATGTTTGCATTGGGATGTGGCAAAAGTTACGAAACGTAGATCAACCTCTTTTGGTGTATTGCCAATGTATAAGACAATGAGCGGCCAAAATGAAATTCTTTTTCAGGATTTGGAAGATCCATTTTATGCGGTAGACTCTAGAGATTATCAGGTAGTTGGACCAAAAGAATGGAAATTGGATAGTTTGGATGGCAAAGTATTATGCATTGAAAAAAACCGACCCAATGTTTCTTTAGAGCGAGCAGTTATGGCAATACGTTTTTCTAATGAAATATTTGGCACCCAGTTTCATCCAGAAGCTGATGCCGAAGGGATGACACGCCATTTCGAACTGGAAGAAAAAAAGGCAATCGTCATTAAAAAGTTTGGGAAAAAGAAATATATAAACATGTTAGAACATTTAGGAGATGATGATAAAATCATGAGAACAAATGCGACTATTATTCCAAAGTTTTTAAAATTAGCTGCGAGGGCCATAGATCAATCCAAACTACAAGTAGTATGATTTCTAAAATTAGAGAACAGTTTAATGCTGGCTATAAAGAAGAGTATTACGAAAAATTGAAGAAGGAGATCGTTGATACTTATGGTGAAGGCACTGCATTTCGTTTGTCCGAGACTCCAATTTTCATTAGCAGAAAAGTAAAGAAAGAAATATTTGATGCCTGCGATAGTATCATTTCACAATTATTGAAGTTAGACTTTGATGGAATTCGCCAGAAATTTGTCCCAGAAAGAATACAATCACCATCAGACATAGATAAACCCCATTTTTTATCAATTGATTTTGGCCTATGTGATGATGGAAGCGGCACTATTACTCCCAAGCTGATAGAGTTACAGGCATTTCCTACACTATATTTTTATCAAGCTTTTTTAGGAAAGGGATATTTGAAAAATTACCCAGCCATGCCTACTGAAGGCTTTGATTTTTTCTTTAGCGGCATGGATGAGGAACAATACATTAAAGAGTTAAAAGAATTAATTATAGGTAAGCAAAATCCTGAGAATGTTATTCTGATGGAACTGTATCCTGAAAAACAAAAGACCAGAATTGATTTTTGGGCTACTCGAAAGGCATTGGGAATTGATGTTGTTTGCATGACTAACATCATCAAGGAGGGAAGAAAACTGTACTACTTAAAAGATGGAATAAAGACACCTATACATAGAATCTATAATCGAGTAATTTTTGATGAAATCGAGCGCACTAAAGGTTTACAAACTGAATTTAACCTCAATGATCATGTAGATGTGGAATGGGTAATGCATCCAGATTGGTTCTTTATGATTTCTAAATGTGTCATGCCCAAATTAGAGCACAAAAGTATTCCAAAATCATTTTACTTAAATGATATACCTAATGATTTAAACTTAGAGAATTATGTGCTAAAGCCTTTGTTTTCGTTTTCTGGACTAGGCATTGACTTATGTCCCACTAAACAAAAAATAGATAGCATTACAGACAAGGAAAATTATATTCTTCAGCAAAAAATAAAGTACGGAGCAAGTATAATAACAAACTCAGAGAAAAATTCTAAAGGAGAAATACGTATTTTATTTATATGGGATAAGGATAATGATCGCCTAAAACCAATAACAAACTTAGGACGAATGAGCAAAGGCGACTTAATTAATGTCTCTTATAATACTAATGACACATGGATAGGTTCTTCTATAGCGTTTTTTGAAGATTAGCCTCTGAATCGAAAACATTCATTAAATCATGCGGCTATATACATGTTGGCTGCTTGGTTCTTATTGTATAACCAAACATGAATGTCCATCTAATTACCACTGTCCAAATATATCATATCAATTGTAGACAAATGAGGATTATTATATACAAATACCTCTGAATATTCTCAAATGTATGGCTTAATAGACCAAAATATAGTTAGTGGTAACTTTACGGACATTCGTATAATCAAACAATCAATATCAAAACTTTATACGACTTAGGCATCTATTTAGCCATAGATTAAAAGCCTATAAAAGAGAACTATAAACGATCGATTAGTTCTGTTTACAATCGATTACGAACAAAAATATAGCTCTTAAACAACTGGTAAAGAGCAAACCAGTAAGAATAATCAAATCTATTATTAGTCGTCGGCCATTAACTGAGTGATCGCTATACAGAACTTGATACTTGTCCCTAACGAAGTAAAACTTAAATTATAGAATAAGGATTCTTTCCAATAAAGCTTTACATCAACCATTTTTTAAAATCTTCAAAATCCGTTGACATTTCTGTTGACAAGCTTTTTTTATCTCTTAAATCGGATAATGCGCGCGGTACGTCTATTTCTCCAAGCACAGGCTTCATCACAGGTAAGAATTTAGCGGGATGAGCAGTCTCCAGAAAGACACCATGGTGACCAGGATGATCTTGGAGATATTGCTGTAGTGCTAAGAAGCCGATGGCTCCATGTGGATCAGCAACATAATCATATGTCTTGTGGATATATTTGATGGCAAAGCGAGTGTCTTCATCACTGTAGTAGTAGCCCTCGACATCTTTTGCAATACCAGTCCAGTCAGAGTTATATAAGTCCATCATCCGCTGAAAGTTAGAGGGCCTACCGACGTCCATGGCATTTGATATTGTCTGTAAAGAGCTACGTGGCTCATAGGTCGACGTCGCTAGATAATACGGTACGATATTATTTAGATTTGTTGCTGCTAAGAATCTACTAATATTCAGTCCCATACGCTTAGCCAATAGACCTGCCGTTAAGTTGCCAAAGTTGCCAGAAGGAATAGAGACGACTACAGGTTTATCTTGATCTGCTAGTTGTTTCAGTGCTTCGAAGTAATAAAAGCTTTGGGGAATCAGTCTCGCAATATTAATAGAGTTAGCCGAACTAAGATTTCTTTTTTCATTGACTTCACTATCGAGAAAAGCTGATTTGACGAGAGCTTGGCAATCATCGAATGTCCCATCTACTTCCAGTGCTTTGATATTACCACCCCATGTAGTCAATTGTAATTCTTGTAAGGGGCTTACTTTTCCTTTGGGGAAGAGAATAGTGACATCTATATTTTCAATACCAAAAAACCCAGCTGCTACGGCGCCACCAGTATCACCAGAAGTAGCCACTAAAATGCTCAGCTTCTCATTTTCATCTTTAACTAAGTGGGACATGAGTTCTGCCATGAATCTGGCACCGAAATCTTTAAAAGCCAAAGAAGGACCATGCCATAGCTCCTGAGTATAAATACCTTCTGTCAGTTGATGGAGTGGGGCAGGGAAGTTAATAGCTCTAGAAATAATGCCCTGTAGGTCCTTGTCAGGGATGTCCTCACTAAGTAAATTGTGAGCGACGTGATAAGAAGTCTCTATGAAGCTTTGATTTTGTAAGTTTTTAAAAAATGAAGCATCAAGCTTTATAATACGCTCTGGCATATAGAGTCCATTATCCGGTGGTAAGCTTTTAAGCACAGCTGTCTTAAGATCCACTTGATAAGATTTATTCTTCGTGCTATAATATTTCATATGTATTAAATTTTCTATTCTATCTAAAGGGTTTTAGCCCCTTGCGGCAAAGTGATATAAAAAACAACGAATACACTAAAGTCACTATGATATATGTAGTTATGTTTTACGCCCATTCGTTAATATTTATAGGCACCTTCTAAATTAATCTTAGAAACAAATACATCGTTCTCTACTTTGTGATTATTGAGAACTTTATTGATTGCGACACCGACATTTTCTGCGATCAAGCTATTTTGACAAAGTGAGAATATGCTAGGACCAGCTCCGCTGATGCTAAACCCTAATGCTCCGGCGGCCATTGCAGCTTCTTTCATTTCATAGAAATGAGGAATGAGCTTAGCTCGCTGTGGTTCTATGATCACATCCTGAAGGGACCTTCTGATTAATTCAATATCCTCACGGTATAGGCCAGCGACAAAGAAGCCCAAATTTCCATTTTGCTGAATATGGTCTTTTAATGGAACAGTCTCAGAAAGGATAGCCCTTGATTCTT
>Ga0209187_1003273_pt1 | contig 13764 bp, 19 predicted proteins | sample BantaG_FD_187430 | JGI IMG/M metagenome (GOLD analysis project Ga0209187, IMG submission 187430) | Marine algal microbial communities from Bantry Bay, Ireland - BantryBay_4 metaG (SPAdes) (version 2) | ecosystem: Host-associated > Algae > Red algae > Unclassified | place: Bantry Bay, Ireland... | reverse complement strand
GAGACCGGCCCGTCCCCGTCGTTGTCGTTCACCTGCACGGCCTCAAACAGGTTCTCGGCGTCAGAGTGCGCGGAGGCCATGCGTATCAGGCCCTCGTCGGTCAAATTGCCCGCCATCTGGCGACGCCCGACGGCCACCATAGAGGATGAAAAGCGTTGATCGTTCTTGAAAACTGAATAGCGCAGTTCGCGGTCGATGGCGGTGTCCGTGCGCGCCCTGCGTCCAGGGCCCATCGGGCAATGGGACTTGTACCCGTTGACGATTGCAGCGGCAAAGGTTGCTCGGCTCTGGTCGGTACCGACAACCGGGTTTTGCGCCACCGCCAACCAGGCCTGGCAGAGAGCTTCTCGCTCTGCCTCGGTCCATCCGCGGCCGCGTCCTCTGCCCCTGGCGGTGGGGAACTCGTTGTCGCCAGCGGCAACGACGTCAGCTGTGGCAGCGGCCGCTCAGGAGGAAGGGGGCCCGCCACCGTCCCCGCCTCCACCGGCGGCCGCTGCACCCCCTCAATGTCCTTCCCCGCCTGGGCCGGCGGGTGGTGCACACCCTCCATCGCCAACTCCGCTTCCGCCGCCGCGGCCGCCGTAGGCGGCCGCGGCTGCGGCTGTGTTGCCAGATCCACTCCCGTGAGCAGCCGCTGAGGCGGCCGCTTCGTGACCTGATCGGCTGGGCGACGTGGTGCCGCGGGGCTCTGCGTCGCCGCCATCGCCTCGTGCAGCGTCAGAGGCCGGGAGACCGGCGGTGGCTGCCGCGAGAGCCTGTTCAGCCCCGCGCACCTCTGCAACCCCTGCACCGCGGCCGCCGGGAGGGCAGCACCCTCCGAGTGCCCCGCGCCTGCCCGCCCTGCGGCCGCGGACTGCGAACCCGGCATCGGCGTCGACGGTAGCATCTCCGACGCAGCGTTCACCGCGTCCGCCGGCGCCGATTGGTCCGCCGAGTGCATGTCCACGTCCACGGCCTCGCCCCAGCCCGGATGACCCCCCCGCGACGAGGGTGTATCCGCGGCCTGCGACACTGCAGCTGGGAGGGGCCTCGACATCTCCGTCAGCGCGTCGGTCTGCGGCCGTGGCGGCGGAGTCGGGGGCCGCCCGGTCGGCGGCCCCGCCGGCCTCGGCCGAGGAGGCGGCAGGTGACCTTGTCTCATCTGCTGCCGCCCGTGCCGCCGCGCCTCCCACCAATTTCTCTCCTCTAGGGAGTCCGGAATGCCCCCCGCAGCAGCCATCGCGCAGTCCGTTCCCCGTTGTGCGCTTTGCGGGCAAGCTCCTGCAGCTTCCGCACTTTCCCCGCGGCCACCGGTGGAGTTGGTGGCCGCGCTCGCTCCGAGAGGCTTGGTGGACTCAATTTTCCGACAGGCGACCACGTCGGCGCAGGTGGTCCTCGACGAAGCGGGCTTGGGGGACTCGGCGGCCGCTGGGGCGACGTCCGCCGGGTTGCAGAGGGTGGACCTTGACCGAGTGGGCTTGGCAGCCGCGCCGGGGGCGGCCGGGAGGCGGACCCAGATGCGCCTTGACGAAAAGGGCTCCCCAGACCCAATGATGACGGCCGGACATGGTCACGGGGCGCGCGTGCTCGAGGTGCGCTCGCCTGTGGCTGCCAGCCTCGCGACGGCTGGCATGCGCGAGTGGAACTCGGCAGCCGCGCGGGCGGGGGCCGCCAATCGGGGGGACGCAGGCCTTGACGAAGCAGGCTCGGCGGCCGCTGCGGTGGCGGCCGCCAATCGGGGGGACGCAGGCCTTGACGGGGCGAGCTCGGCACTTGCTGCGGCGGCGGCCGCCAATCGGGGGGACGCAGGCCTTGCCGGGGCGGGCGCGGCGGCCGCTGCGGCGGCGGCCGCCAATTGGGGGGACGCAGGCCTTGCCGGGGCAGGCTCGGCGGCCGCTGCGGCGGCGGCCGCCAATCGGGGGGACGCAGGACTTGACGAAGCGGGTTCGGCGGCCGCTGCGGCGGCGGCCTCCACTCGGAAGAGCGCGGGACTTGGCGGTGCGGGCTTGGCAGCCGTCACGGTCCCGGCCGCCTGTCCGAAGGACCCAGGCCCTGACGGGATGGGCTGGGCGGCCGCGTCGGCGGCGGCCGCCACGCGGAGGGACGTGGGTTTTGACGATGCGGGCTCGACGGTCCTGACGGCAGTGGACCGAGGCAAAGAGGGTGTACAGCTTCAGGTGGTGGCGTCTCGGCCCCAGATGCTCTTGGTGAACCCTCTGATATGAGCCGAGTGCGCGCCGCCCACGGACACGTGCAGGATGCCGCGCACAGGGGTTGACCGTCACCGACGCCCAGCGTGCGTCGGCACATACGGCAAAACTGCCGCAGACCGCGCCGGCGCTCCGTTTTTGAGATCGGACGCGTCGCGGGAAGAACCGTGCTGCCGCAACGGCCGGTCCTCGCACAGTCCGGCGCCTCATGGGCAGCGAGCGAAAGGAGGCCGCTTCTGCACAGAGCGGCCGCCAAAAAGGTGAGGCAGCCCGCCTAAAAAAACAGCATGCGATTCATGAACTACCACAACAAAGTAGCCGACTAAATATCATTGGGCAGGCACACACACAGCACGCCTACTCTGGTGCCCGTTGGCCGGCCAGCTCTTGAAAGCTGCTCAAGAATCATTTCAAAAAGCCCTAACCATAGTATGTCACAGGTGTACCCGTGTGTACGTGTAGCGTACAACTCCACGCCTCTTAATACGTGTAGACGGCTAGCACCTTAGTCACTAAGCCTTGAGAGGCACTAAGGAACGGGTGTTCTTCATGCACAGAGCACCATTAATGCGATTCTCTGTACGACAGGAGTGCCCGTCGCCTGGCAAGCGCCTATTGGGTTCCACAAAAACGAGGTCCCGAGGCCCTGTGCAGAAGGTGCAAGAGATGTCCCCGCTACGACAGGACGTGATGATCTCCTCTCCTGTACATTATGCACTCTCGCTAATACGACAGTGTCGCGAGTGCGTTATTCGTCACGCTTCGCGTTCCAATTCATCAACCGCTCCCACCCCACCCTATTCCACCCCACCCCACGCGCTTCACCCAACCACACTGCACTCCACCCGTGCCACCTGCCCCACCCTACCTGTAGTATTACGGGGACTCCTATGTGCCTGGGGACATCGCGGGGGCGGCGGCAGCGCAAAGGGAAGCAAGACCCGGCGGGGGGTGGCGACGCCGGTGGCGGCGGTGACCGGCGGGACGGTGACGTGGGAGCAGGGACGATGGAGCCGCCCGCGCCTTCCGGCCCGAGCCACCGGAGGAGCGTACCTGACCCGCTGCGCCGCGACAAGTGGGCCCCGCGGGGAGCCGGGTTAACGCGCCCAAGAGGGTGCGACGGGCGACGGCTGACCGGGCGCCACGAGGCGAATGCCACGCGTTGCGCGTCGGACAGTTACCCCCCCTCGTCTTGTTATGATCGGTTCGGGGGACTTGATACGCATGGAGGGAATTATCTGCATTGGTTGGTGACGGCCCGGGTCAATTCTCATTCGGAGAAATTGGGCCCAGGCGACGGTTTCCGCCCTTTCAGGACGATGGGCGACAACGGTGGGAGGGACGGTCGTCGCCGGCAAGTAAACCGTTTCTGAATGTCTTGGCGGTTCGATCGGCCCGACTTCCCGGACCTCGAGACACAAAGCGGTTGTCGCGCAAGCGGCCCGGACGGCCGTTCCTTCCCTCCTCCTGAGGAATCCCCCCTGACTGTGGTACTGCATGTGGCGCTCCGGATGAGACCCGCTGTGTACGCACGCGGTGCATATCGCGAATCTTCGTCATCTTCCCCGCTCGACGGGGGCGCTCTTGCGTTTGAGATGCCCGGCACTAGCCCGGTGACGGACGCGCCATCAGCGGAAGACCTCGGGGAACACCGGCGTTTGGCGGCGTGGCCCTCGTCGTGGGTGGAAGGGCGGTCTTGGTTGGCGGCGGAGGTACGGTGGCAGGTGATTCGAACTTTCCACCCGAGGAGCCCGGCAGCACGCCAACCACCGGGGCGCGACCTCCTCCCGGCGCGGGACGGACGTCTATGCTGTCAAAGGCCCAGCGCGGGGGCGTGACATTTCACCGCTTGCCCCTGGATAGGCAGCGCGCCGCCGGGTTGCCGCCCTTTGGCCCACCCCGCGTAGAGGCGGTGGGCAGCTCGTCGGGTACCCAGGCTGGCGGGACACGCAGCGGTCTGGGATCGATCCGACCGACGGATGCGCTGTCGCTGGAGGAGGAAAAGCGACAGCGCCGAGTGGTTCTCTAGATACCAGTACATGTCATTACATCAAACCCATACAGAGATGCATGTCAATGGCACAGCAATGGAATTTAGCCAGGCAGTCCGCGGTCACTCCGACTTACTAGCGCGGGCTCGGGGGGCTGCCTCAACACTCCCCCCAGCTCCCCACAGACCGCTTCATAGACGCCTCAGCGCGGTCCAAACCCGTCTTGACCAGCGCGGCATCTCCCGCCCTCATCCCTAGTCGAGAAAATGCCCAATTCGATCCGTAGGTCCCAGGTGTGACACCTGCAAAATCGACCTCCGCCGAAATCATCGAAAATTACAATCAACGTGATGCAGACGTCGAGCTGGAAACAGCGCACTCGGGCGCGTCTTGAACGGTGATGATCCGACGCATTGGCGGCCCGTCAAACGTGGCTCAGAGACTTGGCCGAAAATCGGCTCGACCCGAGGAAGCAGTAGGCCTACTGCTCCATACCACATTCAACCAAAAATCGATTCGCACCAAATCGAATGGGACCCGACCGGCCGACTTGGCCCGAAGCTGGAGACTTCCAGATGCGAGCCCAAGACCACAAAAAAAACGACTTCACCAAAATCGACTCGACCCGCCGGAGCTGTAGGCCTACAGCTCCCGGCCGAACTCGCCCAAAATCGACTTCGGCCAAATCGAGTCGGGCAATCGCCGCGAACCCGCGGCTGCGCCACTGGTCGGCCCCAGGGGCGCCACAGCGACACAGGCCGGTCCCAACCGGCCGTACTCCCGCGGCAACAGCGCCCCATTGCCGGCCTCAAGCACGTGGATAGTAGTGCAACCGTCCACGGCCGGTACCGGCCCGTGGCAAGGTCGACGAAGGTCGTTGCCGCGAATCCGGGGCTGCGCCACTGGACGCATTCACTAGCGCCATGGCGCCTCAGCACTCCCCCAACAGGAAGTCGCCGATCCCAGCGCCCCGCTCGGCCGCGCCCAGGTCTTCACCAACCCCGACGGCAGCCCGGAAAGCCGTGAGCGTCGGCGACGGCAGCGGCTTGGTGAGCCAATCCGCCGGCATGTCGGCGCTCGGCAGGAAGTAGAAGGCCACATCCCCGTGCGCCGGGAAGTCGCGAACCATGTGGTAGGCGACGTCGACATGCCTGGTCGGCCCCGTCGCCTCGGGGTTGTTGACCAACGTCAGGAAGGACTCGTTGTCCCGCCCCGTCGCCACGGTCCCGCCGTCGACGCCCAGAGCCAACAGCAGCTTGCGTAGCTACAGCGCCTCCTTGTTCGCCATTGCGGCGGCCACGTCCTCGGCTTCGGCCGTCGAGGAGGCCACTGTCGACAGCCGCTTTCTTTTCCACGCAATCGGCCTGCCATTGCAGGTGAAGACGAAACCGGTTGTCGACCGACGACCGTCCATGTCGCCGGCCCAATGGGCGTCTACAAACCCCTGCAGCGGCTCGCCGCCGCCGAAGACCACCCCCAGGCGCGTCGTCCCGCGCAGGTAGCGCAAGACCCCGTTGGCCACGCGCATTTGGTCCTTCTCATGGCAGGACATGAAGCGTGACAGCACCCCGAAGGCGAAGGCGATGTCTGGCGTCGTCTTGCCAGACAGGTAGAGAAGGGCGCCAACCAACTGTTGGACTATATGTCCAACACCAACTCGGCGTAACGGTTGCCTTCCGTGAGACGTCGCGCCGTTGTCTTGGTCAGGTTGACCCCCGACGCCATCGGTGTCTTGTTTGGCGTCGTTTTTTTCATCCCGAACGCCTCCAGCAGCTTGGTGATGTGCCCCGGGTCGCTCAACGTCAGAGTCTTGGCAGCCCGGTTGCGCATGACCTTCATGCCGATCAAGTCCTTGACCTCCCACATGTCGCGCAACTCAAACTTGGCAGACTCAAAGCGCTTAACCGCCTCGACTGCGCTCAGCTTCTCGCTCGTCACTATGAGGTCGTCAACAGACAAAGAGATAAAGACGCGCCCGTGCACGGGGTGGCAGCACTCGTAAAGGCCCAGGCCCACCTTGAACCGGACCGCCCCTATCCTCTTGCGCTCTTTGTTGAGCTTGATGCTCAGAAGCCGCCCCGCCTGCTCCGTCCTGTAGAGTGCCAGATTCAGCTGACATATCTCCTCCAACCCCTTCGGATCGACACCATCGGGGAGTTTGATGTACATCTCCTCGTCCATCTTGGCGCTGAGGAAAACTGTCTTTACAAAGACATGATGAGCCTCCTCGCCCGTTGCTGCAGCCACAGCAAAGAGAGCTCGTGTCGTCGCCGCGTTGGGCACCGTCGCCCACGTTTCATCAAAGTCGCGCCGCGGCACTTGGTTGAAACCTTGGGCCATGAGTCGGGCCTTGTACCGCGTCATATTGCCATCCGCGTCGTGCTCGATGTCGAACACGAATCGCGTCTTGACGGCCTCGTGCTTCTTGTTGTTGACCTTAATCTTGGACCAGGTGCCAAGCTTCTTTTGTGCTGCCACCTCCTCTTTGATGGCTTGCTTCCATCGCGGCCAATCAGGGCAAGCACGCGCCTGCTTCTCGTTCACAGGCGCCTTCTGCAGGTCGCAGCCCGCCGCATCCGCAGACTTGGTACCACTTGCCAGGTACGCCTTCCTTCTTCCACCATTTTACCTTGAGAGCTGGCTTTCGCTTTGAGCGACGAGGCACCGGTGCGACGCTGTCTCTGGCTGGAGGTGCTTGACCTACCCATGTTGTCGAGTCACCGTCGCCGTCATCGTCCTCTTTCTCGCTCTCTTCCGCGAGGACAGGAGGACTGCCATCTTCGTTGCTTCTGGAAGTTTCGGCGAGGGTATACTCGTCCCTACGCCCGCCTTCGGCGTCGAGCGTGTTCATTTCCCATTCCGTGCCGTCGACGTTGCCGGCGTCAGCCACCGCACGTAGCCGGGGACCAGAGCTTGGCCTGACCGCCGACGTCTCGACCTTAGCCAGGTTCTCCTCCATCAGCACGTCTCGACGCTCGAATACTTGGTTCGTCTCGTCCTTGAGGATGCGGTTGGCCTTGCTACCGACAGTGTAGCCAACAAAGCGGCCGACGTCGGTCGTTGGCTCCAGATTACGCGGCTGATTCTTGGGTTTGAGTGCCCACGCCCGAATCTTCCAAACGAGGAATCCCGCGACGTTGGGGCATCGACTCGTTAGAGCCTCGAGCGGCGTCACGTCCAGCCCTGCCTTGGGGGACCGGTTCAGAACATGAACGGCCGAGGCGAACACCTCAGCCCACAGCTCTCTCTCCGCTCCGGCATCGAGCAGAGCAGCACTCAGGCGCTTTATCAGCTTGCGGTTCACCCGCTCCGCTTTGTCGTTCTGCTTCGACTTGTACGGCGCCGTCATCTCCGACGTGATGCCGTTGTCCTCATACAACGTCTTGACGTCGTTGGTGACGTACTACTTGGCACCGTCATGACAGACGCGCTTGACCTTGGATCCCGTCAGTGTCTCAAGCTGCGTGATACGCGTCTTGAGCACGTCCGGGGTCGTCCCTTATTTCTTGATAGGCGTAGCCGTGATGAAGCACGTGAAGTCCTTTACCGCCGTCGTAAAGAAGATGGAACCTCCCAGCGACTCTATGAGTGGGCAACCATTGTCGATGTGCACCAGGAGTCGTCAGAATACGACTTTTCGGCCGTATCCCGGACAGAATACGGATATAATCCAGAATATGTCGCAGAAGTTTCGTACATGAGTGTCCATTGAAAAAAAAATAGACCACCTATGGAATGCTCTGGACGCCACAATGTCAATATCCCGAGCTGCTCGGGCAGCATGATGTCGGATGAAGTCGTTTTGTCTGCCATTATAAAAGCCCCGCATATAGGATATTTGTCCTGACAACCCCTGGTGTGCACCAGCTCGCACTTGGTTGTCGCTGTCGACGAGCGGGGGATCGACGACTGAACCATCTTTCCGTCCGCACACGGCACACACACCGTGCAAATGACGCGCTTGGCGTCTGCCACTGCCGACGGCATGCCGTCGATCACTGTGGCCGCCCGCTTGAGGCTCTCCAACCCCTAGTGGTTGAAGCGACGGTGCCACAGCTTTGCCTCCCCACTACGCGCGTGGATGCCGCGTCAGCCGACCCTTCGACCAGCGTCACCTTGAACACATACTGCTCCAGGTCGTTTACCTTGCCGACCACCGAAGCCTTGTAGAGAACCCCGCTGCAGCGAACAGCATCCCTGTCGCTGAGGATGTAACAGGCGTTGTTGACGAGCACCACCGCACCTCGAGTGCGGTCGACCTCTCGAGCCGACAGCAGATTTCTGGTTAGGTTCGGAACCAGCATGGCCTTGTTGAGCACGATGCGCGTCTTGGTGCTTCCTTTGCCAACGTCCATGGAGACGTGGCCATGCCCCTTAATGGGCACCTTATCGCCGTTGGCCAGCTGACCTCGGCCCTGCTTCCCGCCGTCCGGACGGTGAAGCCCTTATCCCGTGCGGTGATGTGGTTGGTTGCGCCAGAGTCGAGCACCCAGGTTGATGCACACAGGGTGCGCCCGTGAGCCTTGCTGCTCCCTGTTTCGCCAGTAGAAGCACTGCAGGCCAGAGCGGCACCCGCGTGGGGCCCGCCGCCGTGGCCGCCTTCACTACCACCACCGCCGGGCTTTCCTTTCCCTTGACCTCGTCCGCCTTTTTCATGCAGCAGTCGCGCTGCATGTGTCCCTTCTTGTTGCAGGAGAAGCACACCACCGACTTCTTGTCAAACGGCTTCTTAGGCGCCGCTGCCACGAAGGCTTGTGACTTGACATTGCCTGAAGGCTTGGAAGCGCCGAAAGAAATGTTCCGACACTCGACTTCAAGCAGCCTAGCTGTCATGTCTGACATGACGAGCTTAGTGTCATTGGTCTCCAACACCGTCCTGAATGTGCCATACTCTGCCAGATGCCCTGCCAGGACACGCAGCGCGGGCGTGATATCGTCCAACGGGTTGCCGAGAACGGCGAGCTTGTCCCAGATCAGTTTGGCGCGCGACGAGAACTCGATGATTGTTTCGTCGCCACCCTTCTTCACGCTGCTCAGCTCGTCCATGAGCCGCAGCAGCTGCGCGTTGTCACGTGTCTCGAACATAACCTTGAGCGCGTCCCACGCCTCCTTGGTGTGACGGTCCGTCACATTGCCCCCCCATCCGGAGAACCAGATTCCCCGGTATGCCCCACTACCACATATTTCAAATTGTTTCGTTGACGACCCACGTATGATCACCTCGTGGCTCATCAACCGCAACCGCAATTTCAATACTTCCCTGGGATTCGTAACCCCCCGGAGCGGGCCCCTACTTAAGGGCCTAATTTTGTGTAAACCCAACTTGGATTATCGACTTATGTTACTCCGCCGCCGTGACCCCGGGGCGCCGCGGGGGTGTCTCGTAGCACTCTTCCCCCGACTCTACTCAAGGAGGTCTTCGAAGCTGTCCTCCGGGTTTTGGGCCCAGTGGGCCCTGAGGGGAGGGTTTTCCGAGGGTCCTGTGAAAACGTCTGAGGAGCGTCTTCCGAGGGTCCTGTGAGCATGTCTGAGGAGGGTTTTCGACGGGTCCGAGTGGAACGGACGGGATAAGAGGGCAAGGCGTGAGTGTCGCCTCGAGGCTTTCGACGCGGCAAAGTAAACTTCCGGTCACACAACTCGTGTTCTTCGCTCGGGGCACCTTCCCCCGGTCGACGCCGTGCGTGTGTTCGCTTCGGGTTTTTTTTTCCGGGGCGGGTTGTCCCCGACAGGACTACCCGGCGACACGGTTTGGTTCGCCCTCCCCCCAACTGGGTGGGGTGGGCTGAGCGTGTCGTCATTTTTGGTGAAGCAGCAGTGGAGGAAGGCAACTCAACCTTTCTCGGGGTGGTGAAGGTGCGCCAACCCGCCTCGGCGAGAACCTAGTTGGTCCTTCTTCCCTTCGTGCCTTGCGCTGCGGGCGGCGCCCTGCAACGCCAGGTTTGGCTGAGTCAGGCCGGGTCGATGGCCGATGGTGGGCGGAATGGAGACTCCCCTGATGTCGAGGTGCCTGGTGCCGGGGCGGATGAGATTACCCCCCTCGGAGACGGATCGTCGACTGACGATCGCCACACCAGTGCAGGCACCACGGATGCGGGTGCCCGCGGGCAGCGGACATAATTCCAGTTCTTGCCCCCTGGTCTCGATTTGACTGGGACTCGCCCACCGGCAGGCGCCCCCTCGGGTAGGACTCACCCCGACGCGGTCCTGTCGGGTGCTGGCACTCTTTCGGCGTAGGGCAGCTGCCCGACGTTACCACGTTGGGCCGGGGGTCTGTGCCACCACCGGCAAGGAAACCCGCGGGTAAGAGCTCAAACCGTGCTCCCCCAGTTTCACGGAGTGTAAAGGGTGCCCCGGCGCTTGAGCACAGCGCTGCAGCCCATGGTATCGGTCCCCCGGCCCTCGGGCCCGGTGGGAGATCCTCTCTCGGTGCTTAGGAGGGGGGGAAGATGCCAGGTTCGGCACGGTAGCCTGCAGGCAGGAGCTTATGTCGTGCTCCCCCACGCTCACGGGTTGCCAGGGATGCCCAGAGTCTCGAGTGGCGAGATGCCGTGGCCGAGGTCGTTCGGTCTGAGGTTACCCGATTGCTAGTTACGATGTTGAAGGGCTCCACGCCCAGGCCCGCTGAGCGGCGGGGCCGAGCCCGACGCTCTGCTCGTCGGCGCCGACGCGACAACGTATCGTCGTCGTCGACCACTGACGTCTTTCTCTCGGGGTACGAGTCCGCTGGTGCGGCCCTATTTGGTGCGCTCCACGCTACCCCCACGCTGTCGACGGTAAGGGAGGGCACTCGGGGTATTGAACCAAGGACCCAACCGACTCCCGACTCGGCGGAGGGTGAGCAAGGCGGGGGAGCGGCGCGAGAGCTACCCTGGGGCATTCAACCGGGGTTCCCGACGCAACTCTCCTCCGTGACCGGTCCGGGGGCCGAGGGGTGGCCGTCTCAAGCCACCCCGACATCTCCAACTCGGGTGGTGCCGCCTGAGATTGTGGTGAACAACCCGATCTACCGGGTGATGTTCGATTGTGAGACTTACGCGCTAGACAACAAGTCGGTTGTCTACAAGCGGCTCCAGGCCCATATTTTGGGCCGGCGCAAGAAGGAGGTGGCTCAGTCCTTTGGGGTACACGACGACTGGGACGGTTCCCCCCAGGCCAAGGTCTTCCAGCTCTTGCGCAAGTTTGTCAAGGCCCGTGACGACAACGACATTTCCGAAGGCGAAGCCTTCTACATCCTTCCAGACTTTACGAAGGAGCCTCTTGAGTCAGAGGTGATGATGGTTATGCCATCTCGCCGGGCGGGTCACCCCTACGAGATCACTTATTACCTCGAGCACATCAACTGGATGATGCGGCGTCACGTCGACGAGGCCTCCGTGGCTACTCAAGTCGAGACTCTTAACGTCGTCGTCCAACGGGATGACGAGGACGAGTTATCCTCGGCCGAGCGCCTCCGCCGCCTCAACACCGAGTGCGGGCTCATGTACGGGGAGGGCACCCTCAAGGGGCGCTTTGTGGAAGGTGTCCACCGCGCGGCGCGCGCCACTGTGCGCGAACGAAACACCCCCGGCATGACAATGGCGGAGCTGGCTCGCGTCGCCCAGACTGAGGGCGACGAACACGGCTGGCTAAGACTTGATCAGCAGAAAGAGCGGACCAAGGAGCGAGAAGCGCTCGCGGAGGACGCTCGGCTCTGGCGGCAAGCTCGTGCGGCGACCCTTCCCCGGTTCATCTGGGGAACGCGGGGTTACCAACCACGGGACGCCCTCGTCCGAACCTTTGGGGCCGTGGGTGCTCCAACTCCAGGCCCCCGGTACGATGGGTCCCGTCCCAAGGCCCCGAACGGCTCGACTTCCGGGGGCGGCGACAACCCGCGCTACCGATCCCGACCGAGGGAAGAGCTTTCCCGACCATACACCTGGGCGGGAGAGTACCCTTGCTGGCAGTGAGGCAAGGCGGGTCATTGGGCCTAGGTGTGCCCCGACTTGGACGCACGCCTACGCGACCGACTGGCCATAGCCAGTCGGCGGTCCCCTCTCGGGACATCCTCGGGCACCCGGGATACTAAGCGAGCGGGCCGGCGAGTAGCCGTTGCCACTCCCAACGAGGACTCCAGCTCAAGCGGCGCGGAGTCGACGCCGCTTGAGAAGGGAAAACCGCAGACCGAGCCCGAGTGCGGACCCGCCACATCCTTTGAGTCCGAGGAGAGAAAAGAATAACCGCCGGTGTTGGGCCCTCCCAGCGGCAATCGGTGGACCCAACCCGGGACGTGGATGTGATGCCAGTACGCATCCTATCCCGCCCCAAGGGGTTCCTCCCTCGGGACGCACCCCTCCCGAAGGGGGGAGGCGGCCATAATGTGGTGGCCATCCTGACGGGGTCCAACAACCAGGTGGCCAGTCGCGTGTGGCTGGACGCGGGGCGTGAGTGAGCCCTCCGCGTCATCGTACACACAGGGTAGTGCGTCTCTTCAGTACGGGCAGCGCTACTCCCCCCGAAGATGGAGGTGGTGCCCGCAGACGCGGCGACCGCCCAGTTGTTCGGCGTGAATGGGGGACTTTTTTCCATCACGGGTACCGTGACTCTTACGGTGCGAGTCGGCACTTACTCCACCCCAATCACGTGTGGGTTAGTTCGCGGCATGTCATTCCCTCTACTCCTAGGAACGGACTACACTGACGCCCATGTCCCGAACATTTGCGGGCCCAAGGGGTACATCCGGTTACTAAACGGATGTAAGGTCCCCAGCCTCCTTCGAGGTAAGACGGTGTCGTATGCCAAGGCGGACCAAATCAAGTCCGGGGCCGCTACTAAGGCCGACACCAAGGTGCACCTGGCACACGAGGTGGTCCTACCCCCGCTGTCCTGGGAATACGTCCCCGTACAGACGTCATTCCAAGGGAATGGGATCAGCACCCAGCGCCATCGAGTGTGTGAGCGCCACCGCGTGCATCTTGCAACTGGCACCATGGATTGCACCGCCAACCAGACGTGGTGGGTGTAGGTAACCCATACGGGGAACACGAGTAAGCGATTCTCAAAAGGCATGGTCCTGGGGCATATGTCGGCCTACTCCGGTACGGTAGCTGCCATATTTCGAGAAAACTGGGCTGCACTCAGTCCCAGTCCGACCACCGCGCCTTGCGTGACGGACTCCGTGGAGGAGCCCCACGTTCATACTTCAAACGTGCCCGAGGGGCTGCGGCCTCAAGTGGTCGCCCTATTGGCGAAACACCGAGCCCTCTGGAGTGGGCACTTGGGCTCCATCAAGGCCACGGAGCACCGGATCGAGCTGAAGCCGGGCTCCAAGCCCGTCCGGCTCAACCTCTACCGGATGGGTCCCCGAACTAGGGAACTGATCATGGCCCAAGTCGACCGAATGCTCAAGTGTTGGACTGTGATGCTCGTCGCCGGCTCCACTGGCGGTTCGCGGATGGATGATGGTCGGTGACCCTTATGGGACCCCACATGGTACATTTGCAAGACGTGGTCAAGTTGCACACATTCGTGTTGGGTGATCTTGGGGCGTTACTTTTGGCATGTTTTGGATTTGATCTTCGCTTTGCTCTAGTGGCTTTTGATTTGGT
>Ga0209187_1003271_pt1 | contig 13769 bp, 7 predicted proteins | sample BantaG_FD_187430 | JGI IMG/M metagenome (GOLD analysis project Ga0209187, IMG submission 187430) | Marine algal microbial communities from Bantry Bay, Ireland - BantryBay_4 metaG (SPAdes) (version 2) | ecosystem: Host-associated > Algae > Red algae > Unclassified | place: Bantry Bay, Ireland... | reverse complement strand
CGCTTCCAGCGCTTCATATTATTTCCCAATGAATTCCGGTGGTTCCCTTCGGTCACCGACCGGCTAATTGCCTTCAAGCCTCCGGCTTTCTTTTCAGGGCAGAGCGAACTCCTTTCCATACAAATCGGCTTAACTAAGCGCCATTGGAGTCTGACACCTTCCTTTGTATCCACCTTCCTTCATTGGTAAACGTGGCCTTGTTGGTAAAACGCATGACCCAATTGAAATATCCATTTTAAACGCCTATTTGGATATGCTATTGGCTGACCCGTGGATGTTAAATTTCAAATCGTAGAGGCGGCGGGAGAGCAATTTGCTCGGCATGGATACCAAACCGCTACGACCGCGAAAATCTGCAGCGCCGCGAAAATCTGCAGCGCCGCGAAAACCAATATTGCCTCAGTGAATTACCACCTTGGTGGCAAGGAGGCGCTGTTTTTGCAGGTGATTCGGCACAGCTTTGCTAAAGCCGAAGAGCTAAATCCCATCTCAGGAGGCTTACCCGATGACGCCCCAGCCAAAGCTCGATTTCGTGCTTTTATCGACGCCTTTTTACGGCGCACCTTCAACCCGAATAAGGGCGGGCAAATTTATCGCATTATGTGCCGCGTGATCACAGATCGGAAAGCGCCGCAGGATAAAATCCGTAAGGAAATGGAAACGCTAGAGATCTTTCGGTTGGAGGCGATTGTTCGCGACCTTATACCGAAAGAACCCTCGACTAAATCGTCCTCCCATTCATCCTCCCTTTCGTCCTTCCATTCGTCCTTCCATTCGTCCTTCCAATCATCCTCCCAATCATCCTCCCATTCGTCCTCCCAATCCACCCCCCTTAGACATGCAAGCAGCTTCAAAAGCAGACCAACCCTCCGAGTCCGACCTACAATTACTGGTCAGCCACGTGATGTCTCTCTGCGTCTTTTTCATTTTTGCCACCCCGGTGCGGTCGAAATGCTTCCCCAATAATGGTTGCCCCGGCGAAGCGGAGCTCGACGCGCTGATCCACCAAATTTACCGCTTTGCCTTGGCGGGCCTGCAAGAGGTGACGACATGATAAATCTTACTCCACTTCCCCTCCTCTTGATCGGCCTTTTGCTAACCGGCTGTGTGACAAAGGCACCGGACGCGGAGACCCGGCGCGAAACATCTTTTCCCATTCCAGAAACGTATGACGCCGCGGTGGCAGCCTCTAGGGATCAAGCAACCCCACTGGCCGATTCACTGCTCGCGCTGTTTGGCGACCCGGTCTTGAGCAATCAGGTCCAACAAGCCCTGAATCAAAACCCGGACCTGCTTCTCACCCAAGCACGCATAGCCGAAGCGCATTACCTCGCAGAGCAAAGTGGAAGCGGAAAGAAACCAACCTTGAGCGCATCCGGCGGCGCAGCACGTTTAAAATTTTTGCCAAACACCTCCTCGGCCAATCGATTTGAACTTGGTTTGGATGCGAGCTGGGAAGTCGATGTTTGGGGGCGCATCGGTGCCTTTGAAACCGCAGCCGAGTATGATGTCGAAGCCTTACGAGCCGATCTCAGCGCGGCCCGCGAATCCGTGGCGGCGCAATTCATGCAAGCTTGGTTCGACCGCATCACGCAACAGCAGTTACTCGATCTCACTGAACGTCGCATCGCCTCTTTCGAGCGCACCGAGGATCTCATCCAAGAGCGCTTCGAATTTGGCACGGGTGAGCTAGGCGATTTGGATTCGGCCAAGACCGATACCGAACTCGCGAAGGCGGATCTGCCTCGCCAGACAGAAGCGGTGGCCAAAGCGGAACGAGGCATGCGGGGCTTGATCGGTGGATACCCAAACGCAGGGGCCATGCAGGCAGGCGAGGGCACGCCGATTCTACCCGAACTTGAATCGGAAATCGCGGCGGGCCTGCCGTCATCCTTGCTCCTCAATCGTCCGGATATTCGGGCAGCCTACCAACGTATTTTAGCGGCGGATCAACGCGTCGTGGTGGCTTCGGCCGACCGAGTTCCCGGCTTGGTGCTCACAGGTTCGCTCGGACAGCAAAGCGAGGCGCTGAAAAACCTAATCAAGTCAGGATTTGATGTGTGGTCGATTGCGAGCCAGCTGAGTGCTCCAATCTTTGATGCCGGACGGCTTGAAATGGCAGAGCGCGCGGCCGAGGCTCGAGTCGCGCAAGCGATCCACCAATATGATGGAACGGTGCTTGGCGCTTTCGAGGAAGTCGAAAATGCCTTGGGGTCGGAAGAGGCTTTGAAACAGGAACAGGCGCAGGTCATCCTCGCCCTCGAAGCGGCTCGCAAAGCGGAAGAAAAAATCCGAGGCGACTACGAAAACGGCCTTTCCGACATTCTACTTTTACTCGATATTCAACGGCGAATCTTCACCACCGAAGAACGCCTGATCAATTTACAAAACAATCGATTGCAAAATCGAATTGGCCTGGGCCTCGCGCTCGGCCTTGGGGTGTAGACCGGTTACCGCCTCACCTCTTGCTACCCTCGTCCCCTTTCCCTTTCCCTTCCCCTTCCCCTTCCCCTTCCCCGCCCCCTTTGGATTTGGCTTTTAGTCTATGAAACTCCTTCTTCTTTTCCGCAGCATCCTCATTTTGCTTGCATCCTTGGCGCTGATTTTTCTCGCGGTGCAATTCGCAAAAACCTCGATTAAGAATCGCCCCAAGCCGCCCAAGGCACAACCCCGGATTATCATTCCAGAGGTTAGCTTCATGGACTCATCGCCGAAGACGGTCCCCTTCAAGCTCGAGACAGACGGCCTCGTCTCTCCCTTCTGGCAAACCGAAATCGCAGCTCAAGTGGGCGGCGAAGTCATTGCAATTGCGGATGGCTTTCAGACGGGGCTAAAAATCAACAAAGGCGACACCTTGCTCGAAATCGAGTCGACGGTGTACGAGGGTGCAGTGGCGCAAAAGAAGGCGGCGATAGCCATGGCGCAACAGCAGGTTGCCGAGGAGGAGGCTAAGGCAGCCCAGGCCCTGCGCGATTGGGAACGCAGTGGACGGGCCGCATCCGAGGCCCCTCCCCTCACCTTGCGGAAGCCGCAGCTTGCAGCCGTAAAAGGTAATCTGGAATCGGCACAAATCAGCCTTCGGCTCGCCGAACTCGATCTCAGTCGTTGCAAGATCATCGCTCCCTTTGACGGGATGGTGCAGGCCCGTTCTGTCAGCCTCGGCAACGTGGTGAGTCCGGGTGTTTCACTCGGACAAATTCTCGGAACCGAACGACTCCAAGTCCGCCTCGCGATTTCGCCAAAGCAGGCACGTCGCCTACAACTTCCCTTCGGAGGCGAGGCAGCTGAACCGATCAACATTGACGTTTCACCCGTGGGAGCTCCCGGACTTTCCTGGCCTGCGGTCATTACACGTACAGAAACAGAAATAGACCGTGACTCGCGGCTCTTTTATGTCTTTGCCGACATCTTTGATCCCTTCAAAAACCCGGAGCAGCCACTTCCGCTCGGAGCCTATGTGACGGCAACGATCCCTGGAATCGATGTCGAGAAAGTGCATGAAATCCCCGAATCCTCTCTGATCAATGACCGTAAGGTCTGGGTTCTCGACGAGAGCGATACGCTACGATCACACCCGGTTGAACGGGCTTTCAGCCAAGGAAAAACTGCCTACGTTCGCTTTTCAAACGAGCCCGATGCGTCTCACCGAATTGTGCTGAAGCCCCTACCAAGCTTCCGCAGTGGCATGCAGGTTAGACTGGTTGAGCCAGAAGGTCCTGAAGCATGAAAGCGACGGAAAAACATCCGCTCATCACCTGGTTCGCGCTAAACCCAGTGGTGGCAAATTTGCTCATGGTCGGCATTCTCGTCATGGGCGTATGGAGCGCGATCAAGATTCGTAAAGAAGCCTTTCCGAGTTTTGCGGCCGAGAGCATTCAAGTGCAGATTCCCTTTCGCGGTGGCACGCCGGAAGACGTCGAGCGCGGGGTATCGATTAAAGTCGAAGAAGCCCTCGAAGGCGTCGAAGGCATTGAGCATATCAAGTCGACGAGCACGGAAAATGCAGCTCTGATCACGGTCGAAGCAGAAGAAGGCTACAACTTGGTCAAGCTTCTCGACGACGTAAAAATCAAAGTGGACGCCATCCCGTCCTTTCCGGAACAGATCGAAAAACCGATCATCGAGGAGCAAAAAAAATCGAGCCCTGTGATGTGGGTGGAAGTCTATGGTGATGTGTCAGAAACGGATTTGAAGGAAACCGCCCGCGATTTAAAAGACCGCCTGTTGCGCCTACCAAATGTAAGCAAAATCACCACGCATGGCGCGCGTGAATACGAGATGTCGATCGAAGTGTCGGAAGAGCAACTTCGCTTGCTAGGACTTACTTTTGATCAAGTCGCTTCCGCTGTGAGCGGCCAATCGATCGACTTGAGTGGCGGGGTCATTCGGAGCGACCGAGGAGAGATTACCCTGCGATCACGGAGCCAGCGCTACACCGCATCTGACTTCGCAAAAATTCCCCTACGCAGCCCAAAGGGGGGCGGGCAGATCCTGCTGGGCGACATCGCATCGATTCGCGATGGCTTTGTGGATCAGGAGATGCTTGGGCGTTTTGACGGCGAGGCCACCGTCAGTCTTGAAGTGAAAAATGAAGGTCTGGACGACATTATTCGCGGGAGCAAAGAAACCGCCGGCTTAATTGAAACCTTTCTTGCTGAAGGCCAAGCCCCGCAAGGGGTGAGCGTGACCTACTGGAACGATCAGTCGGCCTCGATCTCTAGCCGCCTCACGCTACTCGGTCGCAATGGTCTCATGGGAATTGGCTTGGTCCTCATATCTCTTTCCCTCTTTTTGAATGTGCGCTTGGCGCTTTGGGTCGCCCTAGGCATTCCCATCTCGCTCGCGGGGGCGATGATTTTACTGCCCTGGTTTGGCATCTCGCTCAACGAGTTAAGCTCCTTTGCTTTCATTGTGGTGCTAGGAATCGTGGTGGATGACGCGATTGTCGTTGGCGAGAGCATTTACCTCGAAAAGCAGGCCGGGGCCAAGGGACTTGAGGGAACGATTCGCGGGGTCTCCCGCGTGGTGGTTCCAGCGACCTTCGGCGTCTTGACCACGATTGCCACCTTCCTGCCGCTCACCCAGGTAACCGGACGCATGGGGCAAGTCTTCGGGCAAATCGGGTCGGTAGTGATCTTCTGCCTGATCTTTAGCCTCATCGAATCGAAGCTGATTCTCCCAGCACATTTGGCACATCTCGATGTGAACCGACGCTCCGGCTTCTTTGTCTTTCGCATATGGTCTCGGCTTCAGAAACTCATCTCGGATGGACTCAACCTGTGGATTAGCAAGGTGTACCAACCGATTCTCCGCATCCTGACCCCGCTACGTTATCTCGTCGCAGCCGCCTTTCTCGCGGGCTTGATTGTGGTCGGCAGCATGGTTCCCGGCGGGCAAATTCGCTCCGTCTTTTTCCCAGACATCGAACTCGATTCGATTTCGGCCACGGTTGAAATGGAAGAAGGAATCCCGGTCTCGACCCTGCATGACGTAGTGCGTCAAATCGAACTTGGCATTCGGGAATTGGCGGCGAACACAGAAGATGAAACCGGAGAACGCTTCCTCAAGCACACCCAGATTCAAGCCAGCAGCAATACGCGTGGCTCCATTGTTGCCGAACTAAGTTCCGGCGAAACCCGGCGCATCAGCACCTCCGATATTACCAAGCAATGGCGTGAAATCGTCGGCCCGATCGCTGGAGCAAAATCGCTCACCTTTTCGGGTAATGCGGGCCCTCCGGGTGAAGCCTTTGTGGTACAGCTGTCAAGCAACGACCTCGACACCCTACGCAAGGCGGCCGAGGCGATGAAAGCCAAGTTGGTCACAATTCCGGGGCTGAATGATGTGCAGGATTCCTTTAACACGGGACGACCAGAAATCGAAATCAAGCTCACCGATTTGGGGCAAGCCAACGGCTTTGATCAGCTCAGCTTAGCGCGTGAAGTGCGCAATGCATTTTTTGGCGCGGAGGCGCAGCGCATGCAACGCGGACGCGACGAAGTCCGTGTGATGGTTCGCTATCCCCAAGAAGATCGTGAGAGCATCAACCAGCTCCGCAACATGCGGGTTCGCAATCCGAAAGGTGACGCCCTACCCTTCGACCTTGTGGCTGACATTGAGTACAGCACTGGCTTGGCGCAGATCCAACGCAACGACGGGCTTCGCGTGGTGCGGGTCAAAGCCGAGATCGACAAGGCGGTAACTTCTTCAGAAGAAAGCGTCCAATATGTGCAGGCGAATTTCATTCCCGAATTCGAAATTGAATTCCCCTTAGTGGATGCGAGCTTTACCGGCGAAGCCGAACAACGTGCCAAATCACTGGGTAGTTTACGGCAAGGCTTCCTGCTCTCACTCCTCATGATTTACGTCCTGCTAGCCATCCCACTGAAGTCCTACTTCAAACCAATTTTCATTATGATCGTGATTCCCTATGGGATTATCGGTGCTCTCCTCGGGCATTGGATCGTGGGCATTCCAGTGAGTATTCTTTCGATGTTTGGCATCCTCGCCTTGAGCGGGGTGGTGGTGAACGACTCCCTGGTTTTTCTCTGTGAAGTGGATCGTCTACGAGCCGAGGAGGACCTAAGCTTACGGGACGCGGTGCATAAGGGCGCGGGCAATCGCTTCCGTCCGATCATGCTCACCTCGGTCACTACGTTTGTTGGTCTGGCGCCGCTGTTGTTCGAAACCGCGATGCAGGCCCAGTTCTTGATTCCGATGGCGGTCTCGTTGGCTTTTGGGGTGCTCTTTGCCACCTTTATCACCCTGCTATTGCTCCCCATGCTCTATTTGATTGGCGGAGATATAAGCACAATCATTCGGACCGAACTGACATGGTTCCGCGAAGGCTTTCGCGGCAAGGCTGGGGCCAAGCCCGAAGATATTATGTGAACGTCGACGCCTCGACGAGCCAATTCATTGCGGTTTAAATGGAGAGAATAAGTCGCAGGCAGGGTTGACGAAATCCACCCCGCGTCGCAGGCCTTTGTATGCCCTTATTGATTGAACCCGTTTCCAGCCGCCTCACCAAAGGCGCCATTCTTGCCTGGCTCCTTGACACGGAGGTGATTCAAAAAAATCAGGTCGGTGAAATCCGGTTGCAAGGCAGCCGAGCCCTGGTCGACGTGCCGCCCCACCTTGGTCAGAAGTTGGTCGAGGAGCTCGATGGGAAAGCGATTCGTGGACGTGGGGTTCACCTTTGGTTTACCCGCGACACGGAAGAAGACCCGGCGATTGAGGCGCACTTTGAACCGCTGGCCAACTGGCTTGAACTCGAGCGCAAGGCCCAAGCCGAGCAGTCGCGCGAATGGCGGCAAGCCGCCGCAAGCGGGGAGTCGAGTACCTCGCTCCAGCAACTTGTGATTCGCACCGAAGACACCGGGCTTGGCGGCTTGCAGCTCGTCACCTTGGGCCGCGCGAACCCGATGGAGGGCTTGCCGGTCACGCGATTCAAAGTCGGGGTGCCGGTGTTGCTCGGTCCACAAGACCCGCTGGCGACGGATCGCAAACGCGGCGTTATCACCCGACTCAACAGCCAAGAAATCGAAGTAGCGATCTCAAGCGATTTTGATCCGGAAACCGAGATCAACCGCTTGCGCTTAGATGCGGCGGAGGACGAAACCGCGATGCGACGAGCTCGAAGTGCCATGGAAAAAGCGCGGCATGCCGAAGGCAATCGCCTCGCGGATCTGCGCGATGTCTTGGTGGGGAAAACCGCAGCTAGCTTCACCCGCATGGATGACGCCGAGCCCATGACCTTCCGCAACCTTGGCCTCAACCCGATCCAACAGGAAGCGATTCATCACGCGATGGCGGCCGACGATGTCGCGATCATTCACGGCCCGCCCGGAACCGGCAAGACCACGACTCTGGTGGAGTTAATTTGCCAAGCGGTAGAACGCGGGGAAAAAGTACTCGCCTGCGCTCCGAGTAATTTGGGCGTCGACAATCTATTTGAAAAACTACTCGACGCTGGCGAATCGGTGATTCGGATTGGGCATCCGATTCGGGTCAGCCCGCATTTACGCGACCACACCTTGAGCATGCAGGTCCTGAAGCACCGCGACATGAAGCTGGTGAAAAAACTGCGCAGCGAAGCCAACGATTTATTCCGCAAGGCGGACAAGCACACTCGCGCCGGCATGGACAAGCGCGAGCGCAAAGCGCTTCGAGAAGAAGCGCGGGCCCTGCTCGATGACGCGCGTTCGGCCGAACAACAAATCGTGCAGGATCTCTTACGAGAGACGAAGGTGGTTTGTTCGACCAATACCGGGCTGAACGTCGGGATGATGGGAAGCCGCCGTTTTGACTTGCTGGTGATCGACGAAGCCTGCCAATGCACCGAAGCCGATTGTTGGATTCCGATTTTACGAGCCGACCGCTTAGTCCTCGCAGGAGATCACTGCCAGCTGCCGCCAACCATCGTCTCACAGTCCGCGGCCAAGGCCGGCTTTGACATCAGCTTGCAAGAGCGATTGGTGGCGCTTGCAGGCGATGAACTGGCCCGCATGCTCACGGTGCAGTACCGCATGCACGAGGCGATCATGGCCTTCTCCTCTCTCGAATTTTATGATGGCGAGCTTGAGGCTTTCGAAGGAGTGGCGGCGCATCGGCTGTGTGAAATTTCGGGCGTACAGACGGAAGAGCAGACGGAGGAGCCGCTTCATTTCATCGACACCTCGGGCGCGCTCTACGACGAAGAAATCGCCTCCGAAGGCGGGAGCCGCTTCAATCCGCAAGAAGCGCGAATGGCGGCCAAGAAGGCGATGGACTTGATCGCATTGGGAATGAAACCGCGCGACATCGCCGTCATCACGCCTTATTCGGCGCAAGTGCAGCAGATTCGCGAGCAGCTGACCCAGCGCATGAATATTCCGCCCGGCGAGGAACTCACAGTTGAAGTGGGGACGGTGGACGGATTTCAAGGCCGCGAAAAAGAGGCGGTGATCTTGTCCTTGGTGCGTTCCAACCATGACAAACAAGTCGGCTTTTTACGCGACACGCGGCGAATGAATGTGGCCCTAACCCGAGCCCGCCGAAAACTGATTTTGATTGCGGACAGTGCGACCATAACCGGCCTCCCCTTTTACGAACGCTTACTCGATCACTTTGCCGAACACGATGCCTACCACGTGGTGTGGGAAGAGGAAGACGCTTGAGGTAGCGCTCAAACCTAGGGCGTTGCCCCGGGCTATGTTGACTGAGCCCTTCAGGCTCGGAAGCCTAAAAGTCTTTCACAAACCCTCTGCAACGTCCACACACCCTGTGCAACTTGTGCAAGTCTTTCAGACTTGAGGTGCCCATGATTTCGGTCCGATGGGTGTTGCCCATCGCTACGTTGTTTTCGCCTTTGAGGCGAGAAGGCTTGGCTGAACCCAAAGAACCTCCTCATATTGTAGCACTGATACAGGCTTCTATGGTTCTGGCCTCGTCCTGACAATCTGACTTGAACATGACGACCAACGGTTACCGAAGTTTCATTGACGCCCTACCCACGATCACCCCACGATCACCCCACTAATAACCCACTATCAACCCACTATTAACCCACTATTAACCCGATATCCGCCAAAGCATCACGAAGTCGATAAATCGCAGGAAAACAAACTTGGCTATGCGCGCCAAACCTGCAATTTACGTTGCATGACGGAACCAACAAACTGTGGAGCCTGTGGAGGCTGTGAATTTTCGAGTGCAATTACCCAAGGGGTAGAACGGGCCGCCTCGCGCGCCATGCTACACGCGGTCGGCTTTAATCGCGAAGATTTTGATAAACCACAAATCGGAATTGCTTCGACCTGGAGCATGGTAACCCCCTGCAACATGCACATCAACAAGCTGGCCGACGAGTCAGCCGCTGGGGTGGACAACGCAGGCGGGAAAGCGATCATCTTTAACACCATTACGATTTCCGACGGGATCTCGATGGGTACCGAAGGCATGAAGTACTCGCTGGTCTCCCGCGAAGTCATCGCCGACTCCATTGAAACCGTAACCGGCTGCCAAGCCTTCGACGGCGTCATCGCCATCGGCGGTTGCGACAAAAACATGCCGGGCTGCATGATGGCCCTCGCGCGCCTCAACCGTCCTTCTGTATTTGTTTACGGCGGAACCATTATGCCGGGCAAACTCGGCGACGAAAACATGGACATCGTCTCGGTATTCGAAGCGGTCGGAAAACATTCGCGCGGCGAAATTAACGATGCCGAGCTGCAAGAGATCGAAGAAGTTTCCATTCCTGGTCCTGGATCATGCGGTGGCATGTACACCGCTAATACGATGGCCTCCGCTATCGAAGCCATGGGCATGAGCCTCCCCAACAGCTCGGCGCAAAACGCGATTTCTGAAGAGAAAAAAATCGACTGCCGTAACGCAGGCGCTGCGGTTCTTAACCTGATTGAAAAAAACATTCGCCCCCGCGACATCATGACCAAAAAGGCATTCGAAAATGCCATCACGGTTTTGACCGCGCTCGGCGGGTCGACCAACGCGGTGCTTCACATGCTCGCGATGGCGCACAGTGCCGAAGTAGAACTCAGCATCGACGACTTCACCCGCATCGGAAAGAAGACGCCGTTAATTGCCGACCTCAGACCAAGCGGCAAATACCTCATGTCCGAACTCGTTGCCATCGGCGGCATTCAGCCCATGATGAAAATGCTCCTCGAAGCCGGCTTGCTTCACGGCGACTGCATGACCGTGAGCGGAAAAACCCTCGAGGAAAATCTCGCAGAAGTTGAGCACTACGCCGAAGGCCAAGACATCATTCGTCCGCTCAGCGAGCCGATCAAAAAAGATGGCCACTTGGTCATTCTTTACGGCAACATTTCCAGCGAAGGGTCGGTGGCAAAAATCACCGGCAAAGAAGGCCTGCACTTTAGCGGCACCGCCAAAGTCTACGAAAGCGAAGAAGAAGCGCTCAGCGCGATTCTCGACGGCACGATCAAAAAGGGTCACGTCATCGTGATCCGCAACGAAGGCCCCAAAGGCGGACCGGGCATGCGCGAAATGCTCTCCCCCACCAGCGCGGTCATGGGCGCTGGCCTCGGCAAGGATGTCGCCCTGATTACCGACGGACGCTTTAGCGGCGGCTCACACGGATTCGTCGTCGGACACATCACCCCCGAAGCGTATACGGGTGGTGTGATTGGCGTGATCCAAGACGGCGACCCGATCACAATCGACGCCGAAGGACGCACCCTGAATCTCGACATCGACCAAAGTGAAATCGACGCCCGTCTCGCCAAGCGCCCGACCCCAAAACCTCGCTACAAGCGCGGCGTGCTAGCGAAATATGCGGCCACGGTCAAAAGCGCTAGCGAAGGCGCGGTCACGGATCTCGACGTGATCTAAACCCAAATGACAAGGCGGCGAACGCCGAGAAAAAAGCAGCCCCAACCGGGCTGCTTTTTTTTGGACCACCGATTTTAAATTAAATATGTCCGCCCCCTATTTTCAGGCAGGATTCACAGGATCAACTGGATGCTTTTCAGGAGGATTCTAATCCTCGAGTTTCCAGATCGACGAACCATGCAACGAGCCAAGAGCGCGAAACTTGGCAATCAACCCGCAGAGAGGCGCAGGTGCGACTCCAACCTTCAAGCTTTGTGATAGGGATGCCCGGCCTGAATGCTCTGCACCCGGTACAGCTGCTCAACCAACATGGCGCGAACCAACTGATGCGGCCAGGTCTGGCTCCCAAAACGGATGCGCTTGTCGGCTCGCGCTAACAGGTCCTTCGGCAAGCCCTCCGCCGCGCCAATAACAAAACAGATATCGCGCGATTGAGCCGACATCCATTCTCCAAACGCCACCGTCGGCAGGTCATCCCCACGCTCATCCATACAAACCAAAACGGTTTTTTCCGGTACCCGATCCATCAGCCGGTCCGCCTGACGCTCCGAGAGTTCGATGAGTTTTGGCGCTGGGCGTAACCGCTTCAAATAACGCTGATACAATTCGGCTTCTTGGGCCTTTAGCTTTCCAACAGCAAGAATGGTGATCCGAGGCATAGGCATCCAATAAGAGAGAAATTTAAAAGAAAAATAGGTTCTAGGAGTCTGTCGGGCTTAGGCTTTCGAGCGAGGGTTTCTCAGTTTGAGACCAGACGGTTTGGAAGATTCGCGAGAATAGTTGAAACTATTTGATCGATTCGTCCGGATCGTGTGGGCCAACGTGAGGAATTCGCAGCCGAATCTGCTAAGTCCGACAGGCTTCTAGGCCAGTCGAAAGGAAATCCAAAGCAAGACCAAGTAAAATTCAGCTTGCATTGCGATAAATCATCATGCAAGTCGTGAGCATAACGAATGGTGGGTGTAGTTCAGTTGGTTAGAACATCGGTTTGTGGTACCGGGGGTCGCGGGTTCGAGTCCCGTCACTCACCCCATTCTTTTTCAAGGGCATCGTAATTTTTTACGATGCCTTTCTTTTTATGTCAGACCTCTGTTTTCAGACCTCTGTTTTCAGACCTCTGTTTTCAGACCTCTGTTTTCAGACCTCTGTTTTCAGACCTCTGGCACGAATCATCCGCCATCAGGCTTCGACTACACCTAGGAGTCTGTCGGACTTAGGCGAAGGGATCGACGTTCCGAACGAGCCTGGATATGTATTAAACTGATTCGGCTTAGCCGGAGATGAAGCGCGTAGCGGTGCATTTGATAGCAATGGGCGCGAAGGACTATCTAAGAAATAGAATTGATGACGGACGATATCGTCGGGAACCGACGGATTAAATTTAGGCGGAGGTTTCAGATACTGACCTGAAACTTCATGATGGCGTTTCAACGCTGTTTCAACCGCCAAGCGAAGCGCGGGAGGAGGCGCCACTGTGTAACAAATATCGCGTAGCCGGGGCAGCCGCCTTAATCGTTGGTTTTTCCGTGGCGCACAGCTCCGAAGGTGCGCCGGCACTTAGCCCCGAGGCTCGCCTCAGGGTTGCGAATCGGCCAATGCATCAAGCTCCGAATGTGCGTAGGGACACCGGCATTTAAAGACAAAAAGCCGCAATCTGTGCAAGTCTTTCAGACTTGGTTCCGCCTCCGAAACCAATCGATGGGCGGTGCCCATCGCTACGCTGTTGTCGCCTTTCAGGCGAATATTTATCTTAAGGCCGAGATACACCGATTTGTTACACATTCTCTGCCCCCCGCCTAAGATAAGTCGTCGGTTCCCGACGAAACTTCGGCGCCAACAATTTCAATGTATTTATACAGCCTCGCGAATTCATGGATAGACTGCGAAACATTCATGAGTCGCAATGTGGCTCTATTTTTTGACAAATTGTCGTCCGATAACTCAGGATTGATGACGGACGATATCGTCGGGAACCGACGGTTTAATTATAGGCGGGTGCAACCCCCGTAAAAACAGTCGATGTACTCACGTCGGGAACCGACGGTTTAATTATAGGCGGGGGTTTCAACCCCCGTAAAAACGGTCGATGTATCCACGTCGGGAACCGACGGTTTATCATACAGGGCTTTAGCCCGCCCCACGTATTTTGAGGGCGCAAACCAGAGGGTGTTTTTGATGAAATGCTTCTATTGCAACGCCTTAGAGGTCCCCAGCCACATCGCGAAAGACGGGCTAAAGCCCTCTTTTGATAAACCGTCAGTTCCTGACGTACGATTGCGGGTTCATCTGAACGGGGGTTGAAACGACTAAAGGATGGAATTGACCCGAGGGCGAAAGCCCGAAGGTGTTAATGCCATCCGGGGTTGGACGAAGCGTGGTGCATGAGACCTGTTAAGCGGAATGCTTTGCAGGCACGT
>Ga0209187_1003270_pt1 | contig 13772 bp, 9 predicted proteins | sample BantaG_FD_187430 | JGI IMG/M metagenome (GOLD analysis project Ga0209187, IMG submission 187430) | Marine algal microbial communities from Bantry Bay, Ireland - BantryBay_4 metaG (SPAdes) (version 2) | ecosystem: Host-associated > Algae > Red algae > Unclassified | place: Bantry Bay, Ireland... | reverse complement strand
AATTTTAAACATTATCCTATTACAGGTTCAGGCCCCTTCCGCTTTTGTGGAAGGGGTTTTGTTGTTTTGAGGGAGAGTTATTGGTTAATTGAGAAGATGGAAAGTAAGCAAAGTTGCGTGATGAACCATGTGGTAAAAAACATTAGAGGGCAACCCTCCTAACCTCAACAACCACCGACTTAGAAGCAGGCGTATGCGCCTTGCGGGCAAACTGACCAATCGGCACCAACACATTTGCCTCCGGAAAGTAAGTAGCCACACAACGCGTCGGAATACTATAAGGTACCACCATAAACTTCGGACACCTCCGCTCCACCCCATCATGGAAATTATACAAATCAACATAGTCGCCTTCTTTCAAACCATCAGCCGCCATATCCTTTTCATTCATCATCACTACGCGACGGCCATTGGCGATACCACGATAGCGGTCATTATTGTCATAAATAGTAGTGTTAAACTGATCGTGGCTACGAAGTGTTGTCATTAAATACTCGCCTTCTTTTAGCGGATTAGGAGCTACAGGAACGACACTGAGGTGAGCCTTTCCACTTTCCGTTTTAAAGTTCCGTTCGCGCGGACCATTCGGCAAATAGAATCCACCTTCCCGACGCACCCGCCGATTGTAATCATCAAAGCCCGGAATACAAAACTCAATCTCATTTCGAATCAAATCATAATTGGTGATCATCTCCGTCCAGTTTACCTCACTTTTATCACCCAGGGTTGCCGTAGCTAAGCGCGCCACAATATCGGGCTCACTGATCAAATGCTCCGAAGCTGGTTTCAAAACACCGGTGGACTTATGAACGATCCCCATCGAATTTTCTACTGATACAAACTGCTGGCCAGCGGTCTTCATATCCTTTTCGGTGCGTCCAAGACAAGGTAATATGATCCCGGTTTTACCCGTCACCAGATGGTTACGATTTGGCTTGGTACTCACCATAACTGTCAGCTTACATCGACGCATAGCTTCCGCCGTGTATTCCGTGTCGGGTCCTGCCAACAACAAATTTCCACCCATCGAAAAAAAGACTTTCACCTTATTGTTGTGCATCGCTTTGATCGCATTTACTGCGTCATAGCCTTCTTCCGTTGGTGGATCAAAGTTGTAGCGAGCTTTCAGTTTTGCGCCAAGTGCTGGTTTTAGTTTTTCCCAAATACCCATGGTACGATCTCCCTGCACGTTACTATGCCCACGTACCGGACAGGCACCTGCTCCGGGTATTCCGATGCTGCCTTTCAGCAGAAGCAGATTGGTAATTTCGCGGATATTATCTGCTCCATTTTCATGCTGTGTGATGCCCATTGCCCAGCAAATAATCATCTTCTGCCTGGTTCGGATAAGTTCTGCTGCCTGTTTAATATCAGTCATTGAAATTCCACAATCCTCTGCTAGTTGATTTACGTTTTGCTTACGCAAATCATCTATCAAGTCGGCATAACCTTCTGTCTGTTCTTTGATGAATTCGTGATCGAAAACGGTTCCGGGTGCTGCATCTTCCAAGACCAGCAGTTCACACAGAATTGCTTTTAGCAAAGCCACATCTGCGTTGACCCGGACCTGCAAAAACAAATCACAAAGTGTGGTAGGTGCACCAATCCATCCGGATAGCTCCTGTGGATTTTTAAATTTATTTAAACCTGTTTCCGGTAAAGGATTGATAGTAATTATTTTTCCGCCACGGCGCTTTGTTTTCTGCAAAGCAGACATCATTCGCGGGTGGTTGGTTCCCGGGTTTTGACCAATGACAATCACCAGATCAGCAATGTAAAAATCTTCCAGCTTCACCGTTCCTTTTCCGATACCAATCGTTTCATTCAAGGCAACACCGGAGGTTTCGTGACACATATTAGAGCAGTCCGGCAAGTTATTGGTACCAAGCTGCCTAACAAATAACTGATAAAGAAAAGCCGCTTCATTACTGGTCCGTCCGGAAGTATAAAACACCCCTTCATTCGGATCGTCCATTGCGTTTAGCTCCGTAGCGATATGATCAAAAGCAGCCTCCCAGGAAAGTGGTTCGTAATGTGTTGCACCCGGTCTCAGAATCATGGGTTGCGTAATTCGCCCTGCCTTTCCCAATTTTTGTTCGGACCAGGTCGACATTTCAGCCACACTATTTTTTGCCCAAAAGTCGAGGTCCGCTCTTCGGGAAGTTCCTTCTTCTGCCACTGCCTTTGCACCATTTTCACAGTACTCCGCAAATCCAGATCGATCACCCGGCTGCGGATCAGGCCAGGCACAACTTGGACAGTCGAATCCCTTTGTCTGATTCAGATTCAAAAATGACTTGGTGCAATTGTGTACCGTCATTTGGCCGTAGCCTTTTTTCATAGAAGCTAATACCGCTGTTGGACCTGCGGCTACTTCAGGAGGTTCGCAGAGCTTAATTTTTTCGTTGTCTATTGGAAGTGTTGGTTTTTTATTTTCCATTGTTTTTATTTTTTTAGGAGACGGGGGTCAGGAGCCAGAGGTCGTCAGTGCCTTCTAACGCGGATCGCTTTCGCGATCTTTGATGGGCGTACCGGATTTGACGGCCTCCGTCGGCCAAAGCCTATGGCGGCGGACGATTGAACAGCTAAGGACGGACTTCCCTTTAACGCGTTTGTTTTTACGATCGTAGAAAAAATCCGTGTAAATCCGTTCAATCCGTCAAATCCGTGTCCCATCCCGCGTTAGAAGGCCTATTCAAAATTCCTGATTCCTCTACTCACTAGTTATCCGGCGCACCATCCGCCAACCAACATTTAATCTGATCAAGTTGGTCGTCAGTCAGCTCAGTAGGTCCGGTTGTATTAGCCGGCGGCATATTCTTCTGTTCAACAACACGTGTTTCGAAAGCGCCTCCATCTATTCGTTGTTTGATCTCTTCGTACATGGTGTAATCACCTGTCGCAAATCCGGCGACGTGACAACCTTCGATGGCACAGGTTGCGGTCATTATAGGAACAATATCCGTGGAATACTTCACGTCAAGTGTTTCACATAGTTCTGGCTCTGGTTCAGGGTCTGGGTCGTCCTTATCTTTACTACAGGAAAACATGCCCAAACAAAGGGCAAAAAGACAAAATAATAGGAAAGATTGTTTCTTAAAAATAAATTGCTGATTCATATTTATATTTTATATTTTTTTTAAGAACGTACATAATTAGTTATCTGAGTTCAAATCCAAGGTAAGTAAAAGTTTTGAATTAGAATTAAAATGCGAATGCGAATTAGTATGATTTGGAGTGCAGGATACACTTGTATTCAATGAAAATGTGATTATTCAGCTAGCTTCTTAGGAACGCCTGAGTTGAATAATTTTAAGCATGCAATATGGATGGATGTTGGATGTTTGCTTCGACCAGCCCAAAGGCTAGCGAAGCCAACATTCAACCCGAACTCACCAATAGAGTCACTGAATAGTTGCATGAAAATTACAATTCACAATAAAAAGAAAATTACCATGGCCTTACCAATCCCGCCGCCTACGACGACGATCGCCCTCATCCTCTCGCTCCGGTATTTTCTTACCGGTATTAAAATTCAAGAAATTATAAGTAAACTTCAACATCATATAGCGCTGCAAAACATTCGTCTGCACATCTTCAATATAAACGTCCGTTATGTTTCGGTTAATTCGTCTGTTCTGATTCAGGATATCAACAACAGAAAGGGTTAATTCACCACGTTGATTTTTAAAGAGCTTCTTACCGATACCAGCTGTCCATAAAAAATAGTCGTCATTGAAATCATCCGACAGACCGCTGTAAAACTGATGCGCAATTTCCGAACGCAAAATAATCCCACCCGGCAAAATCCAACCTAATCGAAGTTTGGAATTTTGACTTAGATACCTTGAATCAGTTGCTGTTTCCAGTGTATTATTTACATCATTGATACTTGAGCGGGTACTGATAGTGCCATCAACTTTCTCAGAAATGTTACTGGCAAACGTCACCCCGATTCCATATGCTGTGTTGTTGGAATAATTGAGGGCATCATCCAGTAAACCCGGTGTGCGCGTATAATTTGCCGACAGGTCAAGATTGAAATTCACTTTAACCCTAGGCAATGGAAGACCGTAAGTCAGGAACGTTCGGAAATTTCTATAGCCATCCAGATTGACGGGACGAGTAAGTTGTGCTCCGGGCAAAATGTCGAGGTCTTCAAAAATCGGGTTATCGCTTCTCGATAAGTAAGTTGCCGTTCCTATATAATCGTTGGTAAAACTTCCATTGATCATAAAGTAAAAAATATTAGCCTTGTCTGTATTAGTTTTGGAATAGCGAAAACTAATGCGATGCTCCGTCGATTGATCCAGATCAGGATTTCCGATGGATAATTGCAGAGGGTTGCTATTATCGACCACGTTTTGCAACTGCTGCACGGAAGGCGACTGCGTACCGCTTCTATAGAAAAACCGAATGTTTCCCGTTTTGCTAAAGCGATATCGAAACATCGCCATTGGCAGCACGCTGTAGTAACGTCGCTTGATTTGATCATTAATGGGAAAGGTCAAATCACTTTTCAAGTCTGCAATCTGAAAAAAGGCACGAACCATGATGTTCAAGTCTCTACCTTTATTATAACGATAGCCACCCCCCATTTGATTGGTGAGATAGGTATTGGTAAAAACATTGCTGAGTTGTTCATTTAAAATAGTGTACTCCTCCGCTCCATTTTCAGGTTGCTCAAATGTTTCCTGATCGGACTCATCTTTGCGAATGGTGTTTCGATAATCAACCGACAATTGCGAACGCTCCCCTATCGGCTCTGTATAAGAAAAACGCGAGGAGACATTCCAACCTTTTGTCAACAAATCAGATATTTGATTGATGGTGTCTTCGGCTGACATCGTTCCGCGAAGGAAATAATCTTCGGAGTATAAATCACTGTCGCCTTTTTTATCATTGTAGCTGGTGCGCAGACTTAGCGAGGTCGTACGTCCGCGTTTTGCAAAACGATGTCTGAATGATAAGGAGTTATCGAAATCAATACCGGACAGTTGAGCATTAAATTTATTGTCGGTTTGGTTGAGTAAGGTTTCGCTGGTATTGGTTTCCCCAAAGGTGGCGGCGAAACCATCATTTTGCTGAAAGCTTAAACGAGGACGAATAGACAGTTCGTTAACGGAATCAATCTTCCAGTTAATACGCATATTGAGGCGGTGATTGATATTTTTGGAGTTGGAGAGATTTGATTCGTCATAAATTTCACTACCCGTTTCCGTATCCAAATACGTTCGTTCCAGGTTTTCCGTTTCATCCGTATCTGTCCAGTTGAAAAAATAACTTCCGGTTAGTTCCACTTTCTTTCCAAGTTGGTCGGAGTAGTTGATTCCAAATGCGTTGGTAGATGCAATCCCATTTTGTGCGCTTATCAAAAAGTCATTGGCAGATCCACCACGACCTCCTCCTCCCCGGCCTCCTCTGCGGCCTCCTCCACGACCACCTCTTCCTCTGCGCCCGCCGCCGCCGACTACACCCAGCAAATCTTCAGAAGCGAAATTTTGAATATTGATATTATTGGATTGACCAATCAGAGATATCCGACGACTGCCATCAAAGATGCTCATGTTACCTCCTGCGTCGTATTTATTTTCGTAACCGTAGCCGGCATATATTTTCCCAAATTGCCCAACCTTCATATCTTTTCTGGTAATGATGTTGATGGTCTTAGTGGTTTCACCATCAGAGAAACCAGAAAATTGAGATTGTTCGCTTTCCTGATCGAATACCTGAATTTTAGAAATCACTTCAGCCGGCAAGTTGCGAAGTGCTGCAGTAGGATCGTTTCCGAAAAATGGTTTTCCGTCCACGAGTACTTGTGTTACATCTTCGCCTTGCGCCTGTACTTTACCACCATCAACGATGACTCCTGGCATTTTTTCGATGAGTTGCTCCGCCGTTGCATCGGGTAAGGTTTTGAAAGCATCCGCATTGTATTGAGTGGTATCACCTAGCTGTGTGGCGAGTGGTAATTTTTCGGTGACTTGCACTTCGTCCAGATTAAGCCCCCCCTCTTTGAGTCGGGTGGTTCCAAAATTTATGGCGGCATCGACCGTTACTTCTTTTATCAAGTCGGCGTAGCCCAGGTAGCTAAACTTCAATTTGTAACCACCTTGTTCTACATTTTTCAATTCGTAATTTCCGTTGACGTCTGTAGCGGTTGACTTTACTTCTTCATCCCAGGGATATAATAAGGTAATGTAAGCGCCGACGAGTGCTTCGCCTTGTTTTTCATTTAGTACCTGTCCTGTGATGGAGAAGTCTTGTGCCATTAGGTTGAAGCTGCAAGAGAGGAATAAGAAGAGTAGTATTTTTTTCATGAGGGCGTATTTTTTAAAAAATAAGCGTCGGAGCAGATCAGACTGTCCGTTCATTCATTTGAAAGATAGCTGTTCAGCCTGTCTTTAGCCAGGGGGCTCCTGCGAACTGTGGGCATTTGAACTTGCACTTAACACAACAACGCAATAGCAGAACCACTCGAAAGTAGCCCTGCTATTTTTAATTTTATTTGTAACTATTCAGCTGTTGGCTTTTAGCTGTTGGCTGTTGGCTTCCTTCTAACGCGATTTACTCGCGATTGAGGGAAGCTAACAGCTAAAAGCCAACAGCTAATAGTAAAGTAACTGAACAGTTACTTTTATTTTATGATCAGTTGAGCTAAAACGGATTTATTTATTTTCGCCGTTTTCTCCTTCTCTTTTTTCGTGTTCGCCTTCACCTTGTTCGTGCTTTTTTTTGTCAAGCATCTCTTTTTTATTTTCTCCTTTTCGACCAGCTCGTCTTCCTTTTCCTTTCTTGCCTCGATTTCCTTTTCCGACTCTTTCACCTCTGTTGTTTTCGCGATTAGCTTCTACTTGTTCAAGTCGGGCATTTTGATCAGAAGTAAGAATAACGGATAGTTCAGCTTTTCGCTCAGCTTCTACCTTCTTGTACATGGCACGCATGTTATTACGCATAGCCTCGCGATCTCCGTCCGAGGCCATATTCTCCCGTGCGGTTTTTCTTGATTCGGCTTTCATTTTAGCGTATTTGAGATTGATCTCATTTGCTTTTTTCACTTGTGCAGGAGACAATGTCAGTGAATCTGTCATCATCTTTGTTTGGCGCTCAGCTGTAGCTTCAGGAGATCTGCCTCCACCACGTTGTGCTTGAAGGCTTGTGAACGAAGTCACTAGTAATGCAAGGACTAATAGGATTGATTTTGCTGTGATTTTCATTTATATATTATTTGTGAATGAATTATTTTGCTTGAGTCAGTTTCTATCTGGCCCGTTTTTTTTATGGATGTTATTCACGACTCCGCTATGCGGAGCGTGACGGATATTTCGACTTCGCTCAACACAAGTGTTGGCTCTCGTCTACCGGTGAGCCAAACGAATGCGGAGTTCACCAATTGAAGAGCACCAATATCCTTTACGGCGCAAAGCGCACGTAAAAAGACAGCTAACATCCAACCAAATCCCATAAATTGAGACGCTGAATAATTATCAGATTTATTGTAAAAGTACCTATTCTATATAAAAAGCACTATTTCTTAGATGCTAAACTACGAATTAACTGGTGCATCCTGTCCATCTTTTTTACGTTGTTATTCAAAATGGCCGAGTTGATGGAACCAAATCTCCTACCCCATTGTTCTAAGGTTTTCCATCAGATTACACCTTGAATTGCCACTACATGTCAGCTTATTTACATCAACTTCTTATCAAGCCTTACCTCGGTCTTTCCAAAGAAATTTGGATTCTTTCGCTGATCACGCTAATTAACCGAACAGGTTCTATGGTAATTGTGTTTCTCACCCTCTATTTGACTACAGAATTAGGCTTTAGTTACACGCAGGCAGGAATTGCTATGAGTTTTTATGGCATTGGCTCTGTGGCAGGTTCGTACATAGGTGGTTGGCTGACTGATCGGGTTGGCTATTATCCTACCATGTTTTGGTCGCTGATGATAGGTGGTTCTACCTTTCTGGGTTTGATGTACGTTCATTCCTTTTATTGGTTTTGTGGAATGATACTTTTTGCCAGTACCATCATTGATTGTTTTCGACCAGCTAGTATGGCATCTATAGGTACTTACAGTTCACCTGAAAATCACAACCGGAGTCTTTCTCTAATTCGTCTGGCCATCAATTTGGGGTTTGGTTGTGGGGCAGCTGCTACCGGCTTTATTTCTTTCCATTATGGCTACAACTCATTGTTTATTATTGATGCGGTGACCTGTATGGCTGCGGCTTTATTGATGCGGGCTATTTTGGTGGAGAAAAAACTGGACAAGCCAAAAGAGCAGACAGTAATTACTCCTGCAAAAAGTAAGTCTGCTTATCAGGATAAAAATTTCATGCTCTTTATCGGTGCCAAGTGTATTGGTGCGATTGCATTCATGCAGTTGTTTTCAGCCTTTCCAGTTTTTGTAAAAGAGGTCCTGCTCTTCACCAAGGATGAGTTTGGTATGTTGATGCTTATCAATGCGTTACTGATTGTTGCATTGGAAATGCCAATGGTATATATTCTTGAGCAGAAGTTCAATCGCATGTCGTTAGTGGCAGGTGGTTACCTTCTTTTTGCTTTGGCTTATTTTGCCCTGATTATTCCTGGGTTTTGGGTGCTAACACTTGGGTTCTTTATTGTGGCCATCAGTATTGGTGAGATTATCGGTTTCCCATTTAGCAATGCCTTTGCACTCAGTCGATCAAGTGAAGACCGCAGAGGGGAATTCATGGGCTTGTACAGCATGGCATTTTCGGTGGCCTTTATCATCGCTCCGATTGTGGGTATGTATGTGGCGGAGCAATATGGCTTTACTGTGCTGTGGTGTTTGAGTGGCGCGCTTTGTACCGTTGCGGTGGTTGGTTTTATTATTATAAAAGGTTTGATTGACAATGAGCAGCTGGAACAGGAGGAGGCGGACGTTGCTGTTCTTGATGCGCATGTGTAGTGGGATGGGACACGGATCTAACGGCCTCCGTCGGCCAAAGCCTATGGCGGCGGACGATTGGACGGATTTACACGGATTTTTTTCGTGAGACGGTGAGCCCTTTAACGTAACAAAGTAGAGAAGAAAAATCGAAAAAAATAAAAAAAGCCTTAAAGGAATTATATTCCTTTAAGGCTTTTTTTACACGATAAAACGAAAAAAAATCCGTCTCATCCGTTCAATCTGTGTCCCATCAACGCTAGCGGGCATCACTACTTCTCATTCAAACTCATACGCATCTTTTTCTCCAAATCAGCCACCGTATCCTTAAAGATCACATCCGTGTCTAAAAGATCCTGTACCGCTTTACAAGAGTAGATCACTGTACTATGGTCACGACCTCCAAAGTTTTCGCCAATGGCTTTGAGTGACTTGTTGGTCAGGTTCTTTGCCAGGTACATGGAAAGCTGACGGGCGATGACGATACTGCGTTTGCGGGTAGCCCCTTTCAGTTTTTCAACAGGAACTTCAAAGTGGTCAGCAACCAGGTTCTGGATGAAACCAACAGTGATTTCTTTTGACATTTGCGACACGAAGTTTTTGATTACTTCTTTGGCAAGGTCGATGTCAATATCTCTACGGTTGAGTGAAGACTGAGCGACTAAAGAAATCAGTACGCCTTCTAACTCCCGAATATTATTTTTGATGTTGTAACAAATGAACTCTACTACGTCTTGTGGCAATTCCAAACCTTCCTGATTCATCTTTTCTTCGAGGATGGCCATTCTGGTTTCTAAATCTGGTGCCTGCAAGTCTGCGGACAATCCCCATTTGAAACGAGAGATCAAGCGCTCTTCCATACCATCCAAATCTTTAGGTGCACGGTCAGATGTCAAAATAATTTGCTTACCGCCCTGATGCAGCTGGTTAAAGATGTGGAAAAAGATCTCCTGTGTCTTCACCTTATTCGCCAGGAATTGAATATCATCAACGATCAACACATCGATCAACTGGTAAAAGTTGACGAAGTCATTGACGGCATTATTACGAATAGAGTCGATGATCTGATTGGTAAACTTCTCAGAAGAAACGTAAAGAACCGTTTTAGTTGGATCACTTGCCAACACATCGTTACCGATTGCCTGACCGAGGTGTGTTTTACCCAACCCCACATCACCAAAGATAACTAAAGGGTTGAAAGCAGTACCTCCCGGATTTTTGGCAATAGCCTGACCAGCAGAACGAGCCAGTTTGTTACAATCTCCCTCAATGAAATTATCAAAAGTATAATTAGGATTCAATTGAGAATCGATTTTCAACTTCTTGATACCGGGAATAATGAAAGGGTTCTTGATACTATCTGAGTCAATGCCTCCCGGAGCGGAGATGTCTAATTTTTTCGAATTGGATCTTCCATTGGAGCTACCGTTTCCATTGCTGGATCCGTTATATTTATTGTTATTACTTTCTGATTGATTAGCCATTAGAATTTGGTATTCTAATCGGCCACTGGCACCTAATTCCTGACGTATAGTCATCTTCAGAAGAGATACGTAATGCTCTTCCAACCATTCATAAAAAAACTTATTGGGTACTTGAATAGTCAATGCGTCATTATCAAGTCTTACGGGCTTAATAGGTTCAAACCAGGTTTTGAAACTCTGGGGGTTTACATTTCTGCCTATCGTCTGAAGACAGTTATCCCACACGGCAACGCAATCTTTTATCATTCGTCAGATTATTTATAAGCCCAATACACGAGACCCTCACGTATATGATGGACGAGATTAAAACTGTTTGTAAAACTAGATATGTGTTATTCTCAAAAGTATCAGTAGTCAGAGAAAACTGAATTAGCGACCTTTTAAAAAGTGGTCTTCTAAATTTGCCCTAAACTAAATGTGTAGCTTGTTGATTACCCTTCTTAATCGAGGACTACAAAAATGGGAAAAATTATTAGGATTACAAAATGGAGATCCTAACGAAATCAAAATAGAGGATAGACAATTATTCTTTCTTGAGATATGTAAAATTAGCACTTTCGTGCGTGGAACATTGTAAAAAATCGAAACGCTATTGAGTATCAAATTATTAAGTAATCGAAACGCTCAATGATTCACGGAAAAGTTTCATCTGCAACAGGAAATTATTAAATCAATTTATAAATAAAAAAATGTAACTTTTTCTTATTTTCTTAGTTATGCGCATCTATTTTAAAAATAAATGATTCTATTGCGGTTAGCTAACCGTTAAATACTTTAGACTTTTCTCACACTTTTAATAAAACTTTAATGTCAAAAAATTATGTATGATCACAATTGATACAACCATTTCTTTTAGAATACCTTGTTGCGTCATCACTTTACGTTTGCTTTTTCACGCAACACCAATCGGAGTTCGTAAAAAGGAAAATTTGCCCTAGCAATAAAGCGATCTAATTACAACGATAAGTTGAGAACAATTACTTTTGTATTTTTAAGAAACAATCCATTGTCATGAAAATCACTATTTACAAAACGCTTATCATCGGCTTACTACCGCTTATCATTATAACTTGCACAAAACTACGCGACACCAGATCACAGCAATCGGAAACTATTCGATTTGCATCCTACAATGTAGCGCTTTTTAGAAGTGAACAAGGTCAACTTGCAAAAGATTTACAATCCGGTACTGACCCTCAAATTAAAAACGTAGCCGCCGTTATCCAACATGTGAGACCTGATGTACTTGGACTTTTTGAATTTGACTACGATCCAACTGGTCAACTGCTAAAGGAGTTTCAAAATAACTACCTGAATGTTGATCAGCATGGAGAAAATGCAATCACTTATCCCTATCTCATTCAGATTCCATCCAACACCGGCATACCAAGCGACGTTGATTACAATAGAGACGGAAAAGTGGAACTACCAAATGACGCTTTCGGATTCGGAAAATACGAAGGTCAGTATGCTTTCGCTCTGCTCTCCAAGTTTCCACTCGACCTGAAACAGATTCGCTCTTATCAAAACTTACTATGGTCTGAAATGCCAAACGCCCGTCAACCTATGCAAACCGATGGTACACCTTATTATAGCAAAGAAGCCTGGGCTACGTTTCGATTGTCATCTAAAAACCACATCGACATCCCCATAAAATTGCCCAACGGCAAAACCATCCACACTATCCTCGCTCACCCCACCCCTCCCGTCTTTGACGGCCCTGAAGATCGCAACGGCCTCCGCAACTACGACGAGATTCGCCTTCTAAAAGATTACATCTCCAACGCATCCTACTTAGTAGATGACAACAACAAAAAAGGCGGCCTAAAACCCGACCAGCGTTTCGTCATCATGGGCGACCTCAATGCAGACCCAGTCGACGGTGACTCCCCTATCGGCACCATCGACCAGTTGCTCCAATCGCCATTGGTCAATCCACTACCTACTACTGGCTCATGGATTCCAAAAAGCAATGGAGGGAAAGTACACCATCAAAAAAAGGGGGATAAAGGAGACCCGGCCTACGACACCTCATTTTTCGGCAAACGAATAGACTACGTCATACCATCCAAAAATATGGAGGTAGTTGGCTCTGGTGTTTTCTGGCCAGTTGAAGGAGAAGCATTATATGAATTGGTAAAAGAGAAGCGGGCTTCGGATCATTTGTTGGTTTGGGTGGACGCTTATTAAGTCAAAATCAAAGGAGTGTATAACATATTTAGGTGTGACTGCTTCGAAGCGATTGATTTTAAAACTCAAGTGCAAGTCAAGGTCAACGTTTGCTCGTCTGATGCAGAGCGGAGCCCTCGATTGAAGAAACATTGCACCTATTTCAGTTAGACCGAAGACGGGAGACCGAAGACGGAAGTTTCCTTCTAGCGTAAAACGACTGCGGGCCTGCGTTAGCGGGAAACTTTGGTCTTCGGTCTTCCGGTCTTAAAGCAGATACTGCTAAACAGTTACGAAACATTTTAATTTCAATTTTCTACACGATCGAAAGCCTGAAAGGCTTTTACAAGCTAGCATGGGGCATCGCCCAATGCGATAAAAAAAACATCAGCCCACAAAATGCGGAGCCCGCGATAAAAGAAACGCTCTGACTTTGACTTAGGATTTAAATGCTCAATTCAAATCCTAAAGTAAAATCCCCGCCTCCCGCTTAACCGCCTCCAAAGCCTTACTAAGTGGAGCAACCTCACGTCCTCCCGCTTCTTCCAAAAGCATCCGGCTATAATCACGGCTATCCGCTTCCGGGTCAGGAACTTCGCTGTATACCTTATTAATAATATAGACAGTATCATCTCTGGCAATCTTAACGATCTTCCAAAGGCTATCAGAAACATAAACCTGTTGCGTGATGTTGTGTTCAAATTCTTTTTGAATAGAAATCAGCATAGCCATTCGCAGATGCGCAGCAGTCATTGCATCTCCCCGAACGCGTAGCATCAGGCTGGGAATAGAGATTCGCTCACAAAACATCGAGAGGCGTTCGTAAGCCTGTAGTCGAAGTGGTGTAGTCGTTCCCTGTTGGGCTTGCTTGAGTTCAAGTTGGCGCATCCGGAATTCGTTATCGAGATGCTTCTTGATCAGATAGAAAGCAGTACAGCCAACAATAGCTGCAGGAATCGTAATTTTGATAATATCGAGAATAAATTCTAACCAAGCTGGCATGTGGATGATTTTAGATTTAAATGTATAAAGGTGGGAAGTTAGAAGTGGGAAGCGCCATCTAACCTAGGTTTACGCTAGCGGGAAGCTTCCAACTTCCCACTTCTCACCTTTCTTCTTCAAAGTTGCTCTACAAAATGATCTGAAACAGCTAAATATTGCCTCCATCTTGTATTCCCTTCAATTAGAGCGCGAATTTCCGTA
>Ga0209187_1003269_pt1 | contig 13775 bp, 9 predicted proteins | sample BantaG_FD_187430 | JGI IMG/M metagenome (GOLD analysis project Ga0209187, IMG submission 187430) | Marine algal microbial communities from Bantry Bay, Ireland - BantryBay_4 metaG (SPAdes) (version 2) | ecosystem: Host-associated > Algae > Red algae > Unclassified | place: Bantry Bay, Ireland... | reverse complement strand
GGAGTTTGTTAAAGTAAGGTTGGAGAAAAAGGCCAACGAAACGAAATGGGCTACTTATTTACGATTGCTTCGAGCCCTCTGCTGCGGGTTGCTTGGTGCATACACTGCGGTCTGAGAACAGCCATGGACGCAGATCCGGATTTGGGGGCGGTGATTAGTTTGTGTGCTCCAGCCGCGGTTAATACGCTAGGCTGATCGTTCCGGTCCGGCGCCTGGCTACCAGCGGTTACGATTCGCCGTAGCAATTTCAGGCCGAGGACTTCTTGGAGATCGGTTGGGGGACGAAGTATTTATTTATTTATCGAGCCAACGGTATCACTTCAGGCATTGCCGTTCGGGCGCGGTGTAAGCCGACGCCGAGTACTGTTCATTTCGGGGGCTTTCGCGGATCGGCGTATGCGAAATTTCCCTATAGTACAGTAGCATCGTCCGAATTTCCGGCGCAGATCTGGACTGGTCAGCCATAGCGACTTCCCTCGAAGCCGCCACCGCTTAGACGGAAAAGGCGGCTAGCATGGACCGGGAAGTCGTAATTGCCGCCAGCAAAATACAAGGGAAGGACCGGTGGCGAAGCGATTCAGAGCGCATTTGATTCAGGCCCAGTGAGCCGAGGATTCCTCCCTTTACGTTAGGACTTCCTAGCGCTCTTCTTCGTCGCGGCCTTCTTTTGCGCCGTGGCCTTCTTGGCGGTCGGCAGAGCATCGGGCCCTTCTTCGACAGTTTGAGCTCCTCCGACGGTCTGTTCCCGGAGACGTTTCTCCCAGACGTAGCGGCGAAGAATTACCTTCACTGCGGCTGTGAGGGGTACGGCTAGGAGAGCGCCGAGAAGGCCACCTAGAACGAGTGACCAAAATAGGATGGAGAAGATGACGGTGAGCGGGTGGAGTCCGACCGAGTCACCGACAATCTTCGGGGCGGTGACTAGGCTGTTGAGCTGTTGGACGCCAGTGAAGATGATAAAGACCATCAAGGCGTACATCCAGCCTTGATCCATACCCCAGAATTGCTCTCCGGGATCGGAAAATTGGGCCAGAGCGATCAGCATTGCCGGGATTAAGCAGAGAGCATTGCCGATGTATGGGAGCAGACCGAGGAGAGCGACGAAGACTCCGATGAGTAGTGCGTAGTCCAGTCCCATACAAAAGAGCGCCGTGCCGACCAGTGCGCCGTCGATCAGGCTGACCACCATTTGCCCACGGAAGAAGGAGATCAGGTAGCCATTGACCTCTGAGATGGTTTCGACCACTTCGTTTTTGAACTTGCTAGCCTTGAGCGGGAGGTAATCTGCCCAAGAACCGGCGATATTGTGGCTCTCTTTTAGAAAGTAGAAGAGATAGATGGGTACGAGGAGGAGGCCCAAAACGTAGCCGAGAAATCCGAACACACCGCTAACCCGGCTCCAGATCCAGTTGCCGATCTTTTGGGTGATCTCAGGGCCGGCTTCGGAAAGCTTGGCCACGCCTTTCTCGTACCATTCTTTGGCGACGGGTGACCCCATCCGCTCCTGGAGATTACCGAAGGCGATCTGAACGCCCTTGGTCACCTTTTCTTTGATCTCCTCCCGGCTTTCATAGAGGTCATCGGCTTGGCCGAAGGTGGGCACGATGACTAGAGTGGCGAGGAGGATGACGCCGATGACGAACGAGACAAAGACCAGCATCGTTGCTGCCTTCTCTTTCATCCCTTTCCGTTTGAGCAGCCCAATGAGTGGATCGAGCAGGTAGGCCATGATACCAGCCACAGCCAAAGGCACGAGAACTGGTTGGAGGAAACCAAGGATATAGCCGAGGAGCCAGATGAGCCCGACGGAGAGGGCACCGATGACGATAACCGCGAAGAAGGTCTTCGCTGTCCAGATCGTGCTTTCTTGGAAGGGAGTTGGGTAGTCCTTGGCCACAGAAGTAGTTTGGACGGTATCGGAGATTGGGGAAGTAGAAAAAACCGCCGAGATTGGAATGAGCCCAGCGGCGAGGCTGGAGGTGGCGAGGAAGGTGCGGCAGTTGACGAGACCGCTGGGCTTGGATTTTTCAGAGATGCGCAGTGGAAATTACGAAGTGAAGTCTGAGCGCTCTGACGATGAAAATAAAATGCGCGTTTGGGTCTGACAGAGAATGTGTAAAATCCTACCGCCCGCGTCTTGCCAACCATTGGGCAAGGGGCTCTTCGAATGGCTGGGATGTGTTCAGTGGCAGGTAGTGGAGGCCGAGCCTGCCGCAGCCGGAGCCGATGGACTTGAGGAAGTCGCCGAAGCGTTTCAGGTAGTCGGCGCGGATGGCGCCGGGGTCGGTATCGATGGAGTGGTCGTCGTCTTCTAAGTCGCGGAACTGGGTGGCCGACTTGAACGGGAAGGTCAGTTCTTCGTCGGCGAGGACGTGGAGCAGAAGCACTTCGTTGCCGCGGTGGCGCAGTTGGTGGAGCTGTTCGAGGGTGGCTTCGGGATCGTCGAATAGGTCACTGAGAACAACGACGAGGCCCTTGCGCGTCAGCCTTGATCCGACCTCTCGGAGCGCGTCGGGGAGCGGTCCGTCGTCGGCGGGGGAGGTCTCCCAGAGCTCGGACATGATCCGGTGCAGGTGGGACTTGCGCATACTCGGGCGGAGGAACTGGCGTAGACCGGCATCGACCAGTGCCAAGCCGACGGCGTCTTGTTGGCCGTGCAGGAAGTTGGCGAGGACGGCGGCAAGGCAGCGGGCGTATTGGAATTTCGAAGCCGGACCGCGGGAGCCAGCGATATCCAACGCCTTGTCGCCGACGTAGGCCATCGATCCGGAGCAATCGACGATGATGGTGGCGTGCAGGTTGGTCTCGTCGACGAACTCGCGGATCAAGTAGCGGTCGCGTCGAGCGTAGGCCCGCCAGTCGAGCCGGCGCACGTCGTCGCCAGGCATGTAGGCGCGGTGCTCGGCGAACTCGGTTGAGGAACCTTTGTTCGGGCTGGCGTGGCGCCCGGTGATGCTCCCCTGCATCCGCGTCCGGGCGAGCAGCTCCAACTTGGCCACCCGCGCCACCGAGTCCTTGGGGAGGAGCTGGAAGTAGGGGGGGAGACCGGTGTTGGTGATGGCCATGCGGATGTTTCGCTGGGGAACTGGGGGCGGATTTAGAAGCGTTCGAAATTGTATCCCGGTCCCAAGGTGCCGTCATCGTTCCAGTGCAGGTTTACGTAGCCGAACGCAAGAGGACGCTGATAGGTCCAATCGAGGCCGCTCGGACCTTTCTTCGATGGCTTGCCTAGCAGTTGGACGACTGCGGTAGGAGTCATTCCGCTTTCGAGCATGTTCAATCGTTCGATTGGGACTGGAGGAAGCCAAACCCAGAGGACGGACGCGATTAAGGCGTTGATACTACCAGCCCATTTTAGAGCCCTGCCGTTTCGGAGAATTCGAATTTCTCTGGGTTGAGCGCGCAAGCGCACTCCTAGAATTAGCGGACTACCTTGAACCGCGACTTTTGAAGTCAATTGTTTGGCCAATTCGTCTGCCAAGATCACGACAAGAGAGTTCCCCACAATGAATGCGAGGCCTGCCATCTCCGAGCCGTTCATCTCAATCTATTCGGCCGCCGCGATGCTGTCCCGTCCGAAATGAGCCTTCAATGCGTCGGGGATAAGGATCGATCCGTCGGCTTGCTGGTAGGTCTCGAGGAGCGCCACGTAGAGCCGGGGTAGGGCGGTGCCCGATCCGTTCAGGGTGTGGGCGAACTTGTTCTTCTGGTTCTCGTCCTTGAAGCGGAGATTCATCCGGCGTGCCTGGTAGTCGCCGAAGTTCGAGCAACTCGAAACTTCGAGGTAGCTCTCCTGGCCGGGGGCCCAGACTTCGATGTCGTAAGTTCGTTGCGCGCTGAATCCCATGTCGCCGGTGCACAGCTCGATGACGCGGTAGTGCAAGCCGAGGAGTTGCAAGACCTTCTCGGCATTGGCAGTGAGAGATTCGAGTTCGGCGACCGAATCGTCGGGGTGGGTGACCTTGACCAACTCGACCTTGTCGAACTGGTGCATGCGGATCAGGCCACGGTTTTCCTTGCCCGAAGCACCGGCTTCGCGACGGAAGCACGGGGTGTAGGCGACGTATTTAATCGGTAGTTCCTCGAGGGCTGCGATGCGCTCGCGCTCGAGGTTGGTGACCGGGACCTCAGCAGTGGGCGCGAGGAACAGCTGGCCGTCTTCCATGCCATACATGTCGTCCTCGAACTTTGGCAACTGGCCGGTGCCGACCATGCAGTCGCGGGCGATGACGAATGGGGGATTGATCTCGGTGTAGCCGTGCTCCTCGGTGTGCAGGTCGAGCAGGAATTGGATCAAGGCGCGCTCGAGCTTGGCTCCGGCTCCACGGAAGACGCAGAAGCCGCTACCGCTGATCTTGGCTCCGGCTTCGAAGTCGAGCATACCGAGGTCTTGTCCAAGGGTGAGGTGGTCCTTGGCATCGAAGTCGAACGATGGCTTCTCACCCCAAGTGCGTAGCTCAGGGTTCGAGGTCTCGTCTGCACCGACCGGGCAGGCGTCGTGGGGCAGGTTAGGGATGCTGAGGAGCAGGTCTTTCTGGCGAGCGTTGAGGGTCTCTAGGTTCTCGTTCAAGACCGCGATTTTCTCGCCGACGACGCGGACATCGGCTTCGATAATGGAGGTGTCCTTGCCGTCTCTCTTGGCCATGCCGATTTCCTTGGAGCGAGCATTGCGGTCCTGTTGGAGGGCCTGGATGTCGGTCTCGGCGACACGACGTTCTTCGTCTACGGCGAGGGCTTCATCGACGAGCGAAGCATAGCCATCGCCACGGGTGGCGACGCGTTCCTTGACCCTGTCGGCGTCTTCTCTAAGGAGCCTGATATCGAGCATCGAGAATGGTAGCCGATGCGGGGCGATTGCAAAGCGGATTTGACTGATCGATCTGGTGGATGCTGATTCCACCGGATGTGCGCCAGTCCTACCGTGTTACACGTCGTCGTACTTGTCGGGAGCCTGATCGGGGTTCGACTGGTAGAAGGCACTTTCGACTACGGTGCGGGCATGTTTGCCGATCATCTCGAGCTGGTTGTTCATCTCGATCATCAAGAGCTCGGTCTTGGAACTGGCTTCACCACTGGCGATGCGTTTCATGGCCGCCTTGTTGCCTGACTTGGCGAGCGAGATGGTCTTTTTCTGAGCTGCCAGTGCCTGATCGCGGGATTGGACGCCGACGTTTTGAAACAGATTCTGGTTGTAGAGTTTGATCATCCCCTGCACTTCCTCCGCGAAGTTGAGTAGGTCTTTAGTCGCGTCGTCGGTGAAGTCTCTACCCTTGGCGTATTTTTTCTGGGTGACCTCCATCAGGCGGTAGGCCCGGTCGGAGATCTCTTCCAGTTCGGATGTCATGAGGAGCATCCGGGTCACGGATCTGGCATGGGCGTCTGAAAGCTCTGCGGCCGAGCATCGGACTAGGTAGTCGGTGATGTCGTAGGTGAGCACATCCGCCTCGTCCTCGAGTTTTTTCAGACGTTTGACCTCGGCACTTAGGTCGCGGTCGGGGTTGCGGAAGACTTCGACAAACCCGCCGAACATATCGTCCGTTAGTTCGGCCATCGCTCGAACTCCATTTTCAGCCTCAGGTAGATTGAGTTCACCGATTTCGACCAAGTTCGAACTGAGGAAGCGCAGGCGATTGCTCTCGCCTTCTTCGGGGTCTTTGACCCACTTGGTCACCAGCTTGGCGATGAGCGGGACGAAGCCGATGAGCAGGCAGATGTTCAGGAAGTTGAACAGCGAGTGGAAGATGGCGAGGTCGAATCCGATGTCGGTGTCGTGTTTCGCGGTGCGCCAGCTCTCCGGTAGCATGTCGCCGATGGCTAGAACCATCTTGGTGAATAGGAAGAACACGCAGATCATCCAGATCACCCCGAGGATATTGAACAGAAAGTGTGCGCGGGCAGCCCGCTTCGCGTTGGTATTGGCCCCTAGTGAGGCAAGCCATGCGGTGACGGTGGTTCCGATGTTCTCGCCGAGGACGATGGCGGCGGAGTCTTCGAATCCGATCCAGCCATTTAGAGCGAAGGTCACGGTAATCGCCATGGCGGCGGAGGAAGATTGGACGATTAGGGTCAAGACCACCCCGACAACGAGGAAGGCGATAACGGAGACAAGACCAGGTAGGTCGCTGATGTCTTGGACGAAGTCCCGAATGGCGATGGCAGTCGCGTTTCCGGCACCGATCAGTTCTTTCATGTTCGGCACCGCGTCCTTCAGCAGGGCTAGACCGAAGAACAGCAGGCCGAATCCGATCAGGGCTTCGCCGATATCGCGGACCTTGCCCTTGCCGATAAAGATCATCGGCATACCGATTCCGATGATCGGAATAGCGATCTTCGAGATCGAGAACTTGCCGACAGCGGCGATAATCCAGGCGGTGAGGGTGGTGCCGAGGTTGGCTCCCATAATGACCCCGATCGACTCGACTAGAGTCAGCAGGCCTGCGCTGACGAACGACACCACCATCACCGTGGTGGCGGAGGACGACTGGAGCAGTCCAGTGGTGACGAGACCCGTTAGAGCACCGGCGAACCGGTTTCGGGTCATTGATGCCATGATCTTGCGCAATCGATCACCAGCGATCTTCTGGATACCACCACTCATGACCTTCATGCCGTAGAGGAAGACTCCCAGGGACCCGAGGATGGTGAGGATGAATGTGATCGTCGTCATTATCGCAAGGCTTGCCGGAGTCGGGCGTTTCGGCAAGATCAAACAGCGCCGAAAATGATCTATAATTTTAGTGTCAGAATCGAATTTTCTTCCCTTGCATGCCAGCGGTCTGCTAGGATTCGTGTCATGACGGTCCTCCCCGCGATTCTCTGTGCTTTGCTCTTTCCGGTCGTGGTCCTCGCGGCCGATTGGGAGAAGATCGAAGCTGTCGTCTTGCCAGGCAATACCTCCGGCCTCGATGGCGACAGTATTCCGATCGAAATCGAAGGCGGGCGGGTGACCATTAATCTCTACTTTGTCGATGCCGCCGAGGCCAAGGGCGGCAGTAAAGATCGGATCGCCGAGCAAGCCGCGCACTGGCAGATCGACGCCGCTGCGGTGGAGGTCAAAGGCGACGCCGCCCGCGAGAAGGTGCGTGAATTGCTCGATGCGAAGTCATTTTCTGTGCACACCCGGCGGTCGAAGATTAATGCCTTCGGTGGTGGCGAGCGCTGGTATGGCATGATCGAACTCGCCGATGGCACCCTGCTGTCCGAGCAGCTGGTCAAGGCGGGGCTGGCTCGGGTGAAGGGCAAGACCATCACCTTGTTCGACGGCAGGTCGGCCAGCGAATTCGCGGGGCACTTGGAGGCCTTGGCCAATGGTGGGGCGATGGGTGCGGAGAAGGCGGAGACTGCCCCATCCCCAGCAACCACAGACTTGCCAACCAGTCGGACGACGACCGCCCCCACCATCGTCTACAAGCAAGACGGTGAGTTGGTGAAAGTCGGGACCTTGCCAAAAGGGCGCGAGATGAAGGTGCTCGGAGTCGAGCGGTTTCTGAGCGTTGAGATCGAGGTCGAGGGCCGCGAGCCGATCACCGGCTTGGTCCGGGAGAGTGAGTTGGAGTAGCTCTGGGAGCTGGGATTCTTGTTTGACTCAGCTCAGCCTGTGTCTACTCTCGGCGAACTAAGGGGATCGATCTGGTCTCCCCGTAACTTACCTTGATCATGATTCTACGACCCATCGGGCTGCTAGTAGCCCTTACCCTCTCCCTTACCAACCTGACCACAATGGCAGAAGACACACCCGAGCAGAAAGCTCTGATGGAAAAGATCGCTTACTTTATTGGCGTTCAAACAGCTAAAGGCATGAGCAACGACGGCATCTCCGTCGATCCTGATCAAGTCGCCGCCGGAATGAAGGACGCCTTCGCCGGAGGAGACCTCAAGTACCCTGAAGAGGAACTGCAGGCCGCTATGATGACTTTCCAGCAGCAGATGCAGTCTAAGCAGCAGGAGCAAGCGTCTATAGCAGGAGACAAAAACACCGAGGCAGGCACAGCCTTCCTCGCAGAAAACGGAAAGCGCCCCGAGGTCACCACGACTGAGTCGGGACTGCAGTACGAAGTGATGACCGAAGGCACTGGCGCCAAGCCGGTCGCTACCGACACGGTCAACGTCCACTACCACGGCACGCTCATCGACGGCACCGTCTTCGATAGCTCTGTCGAGCGTGGCGAGCCGATCAGTTTCCCACTGAACCGCGTCATTCCCGGCTGGACCGAAGGTCTCCAGAACATCCCAACCGGCGGAAAATACAAGCTCTTCATCCCGTCCGAACTCGCATACGGAGCGGCTGGTAGCCCTCCAGTGATCGGGCCCAACTCGACCCTCGTCTTCGAGGTCGAGCTACTCGGCATTGAGTAGGCCTCGATTCGAACTACTTCCAAAGGCGACCGGGCAAATGTCCGGTCGCCTTTTTTTATGGCGCCGGAAAGCAGGGTCCCCCCGCGCGTGCATTGTTTAGGTGAACCGACTTCTCAGCTTTCCCCTCGTTCTTGTCGACTTCTGCCTGCTCTGCGCGGCGCACGCTCTGGAACTCCACGGTAGGTTCAGCGACAACGCCGCGTCGGCATGAAGGGCAAGCGGGCGCCAGTGCCGTTGGACTTCTACGCAGTGCCGTTTTGCTAGCCTTCGGCAAGAAAGGCGACGGCTGGTCGCTGGTTCGGGAGAAGATCGCCGAAGTCGAAAGTCGGCCGAACAACGCCTACGCAGTCACCATCGACTCGGGGGGCGATGTTTGGCCGAAGTGGCTCTCGCCGGCACCTACGGGCGCGAGGACACCTTTAACGTGGATCTGGAACCACCTTGTCCAAGACCTTGGCACTCGACAGAACACCGGGCAGGCCGGCTCCGGGGTGGGTGCCGGCGCTGGCGAAATAAAGGCCGTCGATGTCTTCGGATTCGTTGTGGGGGCGGAACCAGGCGCTCTGTTGCAGGACAGGTTCGAACTGGAAGGCGCTACCGGCGTAGGCGTCGAGATCGGTCTCGAAGTCGTTCGGCGTCATGATTCGCTTGGTGACGACGTGCTTGCGCAGGTTGGGGCAAATGCACTCGAGTGACTCGAGGATTTTCTCGGCGTAGTCTTCCTTCACGTCTTCCCAGTCGATGTCGCCACGGAGGTTGGGCACGGGGGAGAGGACGTAGAAGCACTCGCAGCCGTCCGGGGCCATGGATGGATCGGTGCGGGTCGGGGCGTGGAGGTAGGTGGAGAAGTCGTCGGCGAGAACTTTGTTGGTGAAGATGTCGTCGAGAAGACCTTTGTATCGGGGACCGAGGAGGATGGTGTGGTGGGCGATTTCTTCGTAGGTACGGTCGGTGCCGAAGTAGAGGACGAACAGGCCCATGGAATAGCGCATCTTCTCCAGCTTGTTGTCGGTCCAGCGCTTGCGCAATTGCGGGGCGACGAGTTTGCGGTAGGTGTTGGCGACGTCGGCGTTACTGACGACGACGGAGGCCTCGATGTATTCTCCATTGGCCCGAACACCGGTGACCTTGCTCGACTCATCGATGCAGATTTCCTCGGCCCGGCAGTTGAGGTGGAGCTTGCCGCCCATGCCTTCGAAGAGCTCGATCAAGGCGGTGACAACTGCGCCGGTGCCGCCCATGGAATAGTGCACACCCCACTTCCGCTCGAGGTAGTGGATCATGCTGTAGATGCTCGACGACTGGAACGGATTGCCGCCGATGAGCAGCGGGTGGAACGAGAACACCTGGCGCAGGCATTCGTCCTTTAGGTAGCGAGAGACCAGCTTGTAAACGGACTCGTGGCTTTTCAGCCGGATCAGATCAGGGGCGACCTTGATCATGTCCATGACATTAGAAAAAGGCTGGGCGGACAGGTCGGTAAAGGCTCGATCGAAGATGGCGTGGCTTTGCTCGACGAACTTGTGGTAGCCGGGGACATCGTCGGGATTGAAGCGCTCGATCTCGCTGACGATGTGGTCAGGATCGCCGGTGTAGTCGAAGTGCCTGCCGTCATCGAAACGAATCCGGTAGTACGGACTAACCGGACGAATATCGACGTAGTCGGCGGCTTTCTTCCCAGCGAGCTCGTAGAGTTCGTCGATCAGGAAAGGTGCGGTGATAATGGTCGGACCGGCGTCGAACTTGAAGCCGTCTTGTTCGTAGACGTAGGCCCGGCCACCAGGCTTGTCGCGCATCTCGATGAGATCGACTTGGTAGCCACGTGCTTGCAGTCGTATGGCGGCGGCGATGCCTCCGAATCCGGAGCCGATGACGACGGCGCGGTTTTTGGAGGAAGGGGTGGGCTGGTTGGCAGGTTCGTTCACGGCAAGAAGGATACGCTTACGGGACTTTGGTGCGATTGCCGAGAGATACGGTAAATTTCGCAAATTACCTCGATTTTTTGCGAGACGTTGCACTAGCTACGCCCTAGAAACCACCATGGACGCCGACTCCGATCTCCAAACTCCCAGTTCTCCGAGCGGACCCTTGCCTGGTCCGAGGCTCGGTGCCTCTGTGCCATCGCCCTACGCCGGTAGCACTTCTTTCCGTTGATGCCGAATTGGCGGTCAGAAACCAGATGCTGGCGACTCCGTCACCCTGCAACACCGCAGGATTCTTAGGGATGGCAACCGATCCTTGGGCGGTCACCTTTTCTCCGATTCTTTTCGACGCGGTGGCGCGCAAGCTGCAGCTGGAGCTGGAAAGGCCGCCCTCACCGCCCAAATCATCGCTAGCGATTCGACCTCATTCGATCTGGCTGAATTTATCAATCAAAAGCCAGATATCCCAAGCCTAAGGCCCGCTCAGTTGGACAACGACTGGGAGCATATTTCAGCCCCATTGAAAAAAGATAACATCGAAGCTTTTCGCCTTTGGCTTCAAGCTCAGGACCTCAAACCGTAAAGGCCTGCGTGCGATCCGGGCTGGTCGCAAGCAGCCGGCGACTTCAGCCGGCAGTTGTATCGCCCCGCTTCCTCGCCATGCTCCTGTTCTAAGCAGACCCATGGCCGCCCCACAACAGCCCGACGCCCTTCTCTCCGCCACCGAACTCGGTCTTTCCTACGGGAATCAGAGCGTGCTCGACGGTGCTACTCTAGCCATTCGGCCAGGGGAAAAACTCGGGCTTGTCGGAAGGAATGGCAGTGGCAAGTCGAGCTTTCTGAAAATCCTCGCGGGTTCGGAGAAGGCCGATACCGGGGAGGTGGCAAGACGGCAGGGGCTGGTGGTTGGCTATCTTCCGCAGGAATTCCAACTCGATGAGGATTCCTCGGTCGAGGACAACGTCCGCTCCGGCGCCGCCGAACTGGCCGCAGTGGTGGCCCGCTATGAAGCCGGTGAGGGAAGCGACGCGGAACTGGCCGACATGGAGGCCGAGATCGAGGCCAAGGACGGTTGGTCACTCGACAACCGGATCGAGTCGCTGATGCGCTCGCTTTCGACCCCACCGGCCTCGCGCATTGTCAGTTACTGTTCTGGTGGAGAAAAACGCCGGGTCGGTTTGTGCCGCGCGTTGGTGGCTCAGCCCGACCTGTTGATTCTCGACGAGCCGACCAACCACCTCGACTCTGAAGCGATCGAGTGGCTCGAGGGCTACATCGCGGGTTATCGTGGTGCCTGCATTTTCGTTACTCACGACCGCTACTTTCTCGACCGTATCGCTACCCATATCATCGAACTCGATGGCGGTCGGCTGTTCTCTCACGAGGGCAACTACAGCGAATACCTCATCGCCCGCGCCGAGCGCCAAGGCCGGGCCGAGGCAGCCGAAGGCAAGCGCCAGCGGTTCCTCAAGCGCGAGATCGAATGGGTCCGAGCTGGGGTCAAGGCACGCGGTACGAAGCAGCAGAGCCGAGTGGATAACTTCAACGCGGTGAAGGCCCAAAAGGCTCCCGATCGGGAGCTGGAGATGGACTTGATCCTGCCTCCTGCCCCGCCGCTGTCGAACATCATTCTCGACGTCGAGGATCTAGGTATGGTGGTCGAGGTCGACCCGCTGTTCCTCGGTCTGACCCTGGATCTACGTGCTGGCGAATGCATCGGCATTATCGGACCGAACGGCGCTGGTAAGACGACCATGCTCAAGGCGATGCTCGGCCAGATCCCGCCCACCGAAGGCAAGGTTCGTATGGGCAAGAAGACCATGGTCAACTATGTCGATCAGTCGCGCGTCGCGCTCGACGAAAACAAGAGCATTCTCGAAGACGTCGGCGGTGACGAGGAATACGTGCAGTTCGGCGCAGAGAAGCTTCCGGTTCGCAGCTACCTCCGCCGCTTCCTGTTCACTGACGACCGGCTTAATGATCGGATCGGTAGCTTGTCGGGTGGAGAAAAAAACCGCGTCCTGCTTGCCAAGATCCTGCGGAAAGGCGGCAACCTGTTGATTCTCGACGAGCCTACCAACGACCTCGATCTGCAGACCCTACGGGTGCTCGAAGAGGCACTGGTCAACTTCGGTGGCTGCAGTCTGGTAGTCAGTCACGATCGTTACTTCCTCGACCGGGTCTGCGACCGCGTGCTCGTCTTCGGCAAGCCACCGAGCATCACTGTCTTCGATGGCAACTACTCCTACTACCGGGAGAAGATGGCGGCGGAAAAGAAGGCCGCCAATGCTGCCAGCGCCCTCGCGGCGAAACAGAACAAGTCGAAGGGGAGGGCCAAGGCTAAGCCGAAGGAAGTTCAGGCACGGAAGCTGACCTACAACGAGACCCGAGAACTCGAGTCGATGGAAGAGACGATCCTCACGGCCGAGGAAGAAGTCACGGCGATCGAGACCAAGCTCAACGACCCGCAGTTCTTCGTCGACCACTACGAAGAAGCCACAGGCCTGACGGAAACACTTGCTACGAAGAAGGCTGCGGTGGCGGGACTTTACCAGCGCTGGGAAGAACTCGAAGCGGTTCGTGTGGCGCGCGAGGGCGCGTAGATTCGACCGCAGAAGACGCGGATGCGACTGCGTGCAATGAGTTTCTGGTGCTCGGCATTCGCTAAGTTCGTTTCATTCGCGGTTCAAAACAACCGTTCCGGCTTCGCGTTTTTTAGCGCGGTTTCGCGTTGGCCAAAGCCAGGGTATTCGGTGTAGCCGCGATGCTCTGCTTTCGCCATCAGGATCGGGAAGCGAGTTCGGATCAGGGACTGAGGCTCCTAGCGATGCACTTCCACCGTCTAACTCGCTGATGCGCTAGTCTGCCTGGGGTGGGGTAGGCAGTACTTAGGTTGACAGATTTTCGGCCAAGATGGTCAGGAGAAAAAGGAGCTCGACCTGGTTCAACGGGTGAGTTTACGTGATCTCTGCATGACCGGCCAGCATTGTTAGCGCATAATGCTTGCCGTTTCGCAATGTCGCTTCCTATTTTTTCCAACCTGATTCCGCCTCATCCGCCCAGAGTGGCCGTGGTAGGTGGTGGAGTAGGCGGGCTGACGACCGCTGCTCTGCTCGCTCGGGCCGGTTGCCGAGTGGTGCTGTTCGAGAAGAACGACCAGCCCGGCGGCAAGCTCGGCTGGGAGGAAGAAGCCGGTTATTCCTGGGATACTGGACCCTCACTCTTGACCATGCCCCATGTGCTCGAGGAGGTCTGGGAGGCATGTGGAAAAAAGCTCGAGGACGACTTGGAACTGGTTCGTCTGCCTTCGACCTGCCGCTACCGATGGCGAGACGGCACCGTTTTGGACGAAGACGAAACGTTCTGGGAAGACGAGCAGATGGCCAGTTTCCTAAAATATGCCAAGGGCCTCAACGACATCTCCGCCGAGGCGTTTCTACGAAACAGGATCGAGGACGCGTGGAAGCTCCTGGTCCGCCCCGATCAGCTCGGCATGCT
>Ga0209187_1003267_pt1 | contig 13781 bp, 10 predicted proteins | sample BantaG_FD_187430 | JGI IMG/M metagenome (GOLD analysis project Ga0209187, IMG submission 187430) | Marine algal microbial communities from Bantry Bay, Ireland - BantryBay_4 metaG (SPAdes) (version 2) | ecosystem: Host-associated > Algae > Red algae > Unclassified | place: Bantry Bay, Ireland... | reverse complement strand
ATTGGCTTCGGTGAGGGCTTTTGCGGAAGCTCTATCTGCTTCATTTATGTATTTGAAATGACCACTATCCAGCTTCTCTCCTACTTCTTCTGCACGATCACGAATGTCCATCATTACTTTTCTTGGTGATAGTTTTTTGCCGGTTATGTTGGCTGGGCAGACAGCGGTGCAGCGACCACATTCGGTGCAGGTGTACGCCTCCATGATGTTTTTCCAGCTCAGGGAGAAGACATCATTAGCGCCGAATTCCGGAAGTTCTTCATCCATTGCAGCTTCTGACTCAGGGGTCAAACCCATCATGGATTTCACTTCGTTCATAATCTCCGGCATATTTTGCATCTCACCTTTTGGCTCCACACTTGCGAAATAGGTGTTTGGGAAAGCCAGGAATATATGTAGGTGTTTTGATTTTGGTAAATAGTTGAGGAACAGGAGCACCGTGATGATGTGTAGCCACCAACCAAACCGCTCTATCAGTATAAGAACACCTTCGTTGAATCCTCCAAAGATAAATGGTCCGACAAAGCTACTGATAGCCAGGGTTCCGGTATCATGGTACTTCGCGGGGTTGAGTTGCTGTAGGACAACGTCTGCTCCGTTCATGGAGAAGATACCGATCAAAAGGGCTAGCTCACCGAGTAGGATCAGGTTGGCATCCAGTTTTGGCCAAAGGGTCATTTCGGGTTTGTGAAAGCGAGGTATTTTCAACAGGTTTCTACGCGCCAAAAAGATGATGGTAGCAATGAAGGCACCTACCGACAGCACTTCAATAAAGCTGATGATGATTGGATATAAAACGCCAATATATGCTGCAAAGAAACGGTGTGTTCCAAAGAAGCCGTCGATAAATATCTCGATCAGTTCAATCTGCGTCATGAGGAAGGCCACGTAGATAAAAAGGTGTAGTACGGCTGGGATCCAACGTTTGAACATTTTTTTTTGACCAAAGGCGATGAGTACCACGTTTTTCATTCGTTGCCCTTCATTTCCGCTCAGGTCCTCGTCCTTACCCAACAATATATTTCGTCTGACCCGCATAAACTGCCTGGAAGCCCATGCAATGGAGAGGATAACGATGATTGCAAAAAAGATTTGTTGTAACATTGGTAAAATGTGTTAATTTTGGATTCGTTTCATAGTTGAACGGAAAAAACCTCCATTGGTTTATTAAATGCAGGTGCTTTGTACCTTTGAAATTGAAGACTTTTATGCTACCGTAGTGGCTTGGACCGAAGTCCAAAGACGGAAGACGGAAGCTTCTATCTAACGTGAACTAAAATTTCACGGACAGAAAAAGCAAATTGCGGAGCCTACGATTGAAGAGAACTTCGGTCCCCGAGTTTTCGGGGCAGGCTTTCGGTCTCCCATCTTCGGACTTTTATTCCATTGAATTCGACAAATATATATAAAATGAAATTACTGGACGAACAACAGATTCAAAAAAAGGTAGAACGGCTTGCTATTCAAATTCTCGAAAACAATTTTGGAGAAAAGCTGATCATATTGGCTGGCATCAATAATAACGGGATGCGCTTTGCAGAAATGCTGCTGGAGAACCTGGAAGGTAAGACAAAAACCAAATTTGAGTTAATCCAATTGCGTCTCAATCCTGCTGATCCTATTGAGAATGAGGTGACTATCGACTATCCCTTAAAGAAATTGACGAATAAGGCGATTATCATTGTGGATGATGTGGCGAATACGGGTCGGACTTTATTTTATGCGTTTAAACCTTTGATGGATGTTTTACCTAAGAAGGTGGAAGTGGCTGTTTTGGTGAATCGGGAGCATAAGTCGTTTCCGATTCAGGTTGATTATGTGGGGATGTCACTGGCTACTACTGTGCAGGAGCATATTGAGGTGAAGATTAAGGGGAAGCGGAAGTCGGTGGCTTTGAGTTGAGAAATGGGAATGGGAATCGCAGTGGCAATTTTCCTTCTCACGTAGATGGGACACGGATACTTCGGCTACGCTGCTCCTCCGCTAAAGCTTCAGCGGCACGCGGGCAGCACAGGTTTTCGCGGGTTGAACGGTTAAAGACGGATTTTGCTTAGAGGCTCGTCTATCACGTTTTTATATAATGAAGTTCTAAGGTATAATCCTCCGCCTTCCCATTGTCTGAATTAGGGTTTTTAGCATGGGAGGATTGTAGGATACTTTTGATATCTTTCTACTATTCTCCTTTTAAGACCTTCCGTCAAGGAGAATTGACATTTACCCTTAATTTGCCTACTTTTATAGAAAAGCGTTCTTCATTTTTGTCTAAAAATCTTATCATTATCAGTACTGCTGAAGTCAAAAGCCTTTTACATAAGTTTGTTGTAGAAACTGACGATCTGGATGTTCTTCAGCAAGCTAGTTCTTTTGCGCTTTCCGGATCCCTCAAAACTTGTTGTAGAAACTGACGATCTGGATGTTCTTCAGCAAGTCGCCAACTACTTTAAAATCATTAAATCTAAAAACTCGGATTGGTGGGATTCTATTACTGATGAGCATAAAGCTCTGATTGAAACAGCAATTCAACAAATGGAAAAAGGAGAAGGTATTTCTGACCATGTAAAAAAGCGACTCCCAGGTCACCCCAAAAGTCGCTTTTCCAAAATCTATATTTCTACAAGCTCTACTGCTTCACCCACTCTTTCGTCCAACGGTAACCGTCTTTCTCAAAAGTAATCAGGTAAAGACCTGTAGCGAAGTCAGACACTTCCAAAGCTTCGTTGTGAGAAGGCTTTACAACTGTCTGCAATGTTTGCCCCAGCAAATTGGTGATTGTGATAGCATCCAATGCTACTTCGGATCCTACAAATAATACATCCGTTGTTGGATTTGGATAAACGTCCACTTTGTTTTCCAACTCAATATCATCTGTAGAAACAAACACCTCAATGTCTGGCATATAACGAGGTAGGATTTGGTACCCTTCATCATATGGCGTTTCATTGTCAAACTGTCCTCCCAGCCCTGTTACATTAAATGGACCTACTGGTGGAGACGTTCCGTAAAGATCTACATCGTTGTCGATTCTGATCATGTAGGTGTTGTTGCCATCTGATGCTGCTACGTTGAAACCAGTACCAGCATTGGTCCATTCTGTTGGATCATCCAATGTCAGATTGAAAATTTTGATCAACTTCGATTCGGTGTTTTCATTCAAAGCGGTTACCGTTTCAGGATCGTGCAATGGGTTTGCGGAAGAAATCAGATAAACAGAATCAATATTCATTTGTGTCAAACCATTAAAGAACCCTACCGTTCCAAACACTCCTACTTCATCTCCTTCTGTCACGGTGTAACCAAAGTTTCCAGTGCCAATGAAGTTGGCAATTCCTTCATCTTCGTCAGCCGCATCAATTAGTGTAAATTGCAAACCAGCAGGTCTTAGATTTACACCGTACACAATACCTCTAATCTCACATAGAACATTCAAAGAATCAGGAGATCCTTCACTGTCATTATTGTTGATCTCACCGATGTCATATAGTGGAATGTTTACTTCGCATTGCACTGTAACCACTACATTTGCAGTATCACAAAGTGGTGTCGCATCACAAATAATATAAGAGAATGCATCAACGCCACATGCCCCCAGATCCGGAGTATAAGTGACCGTTCCATCTCCGTTTAAAATGGCAGAACCAAAAGCAGGTAAAATATCCAGGTCGATAGAAGTTGTACCCATTGGTGTAATGTCATTAGCTAAAATATCAATAGTCACTGCTACATCAATGTCAGTTAATACATTGTCATCCATAGCGGTAAGTATTTGAGGTAAACAAGCAGCCTCGTCAATGTCAGCAATATATCTTGGCAGTAATTGGTAGCCTTCGAGATAAGCCGAATCTGAGTCAAACTGACCTCCAATGCCGGTCACGGTAAATTCAGCTGTTGGTGCTGTAGTTCCATAAACATCGGTGTCCGCATCAATTCGCATTTGAACAACATTACCAGCGCCTGTCATGATATCAACATTGAAACCAGATCCTGAGTTTGTCCATTGTGTTGGATCAACCAAAGTCACACACTCTATTTGAGTCATTTGTGATTCGGTATCTTCACTTAAATCAGTTACGACATCAGCATTCCAAAGTGGGTTGCCACCTCCAATCAATATAACAGTATCCGGATTGATTTGTGTCAAACCATTAAACTGGCTGATGGTACCTTCTACGGTTACGAGGTCACCTTCTGTTACCGTGTAACCGAAATTTCCAGAGGCATAAAACAAGCCAATTCCATCATTGTTTTGATCGATGAATGTAAACTGCAAACCAGCAGGACGCATGTTCACACCATGTACCACTCCTGTCAAAGAACAAGCAACACCTAATGAATCAGCAACACCACCTGCATTTACAGTGGTTACAGTTCCGATAGGATAAGTTGGGTAAGAAGCACCATCGTTATCTTCGATCGTAATAGTAAGTGTGCCATTTGTTGCAATTGTTGCTCCCATGGTTGGGTTCATCATTTGTACAACCACCGTTTCGTCATCTTCAATATCTAAGTCATCCAACAATACCATTTCAATGAAAGCCACACTTGACTCACCTACGCCTTCCGGGCTAAAGTGCAATGTCGTTTCAAGAATGGTGTAGTCAATGCCATCCGTTGCGGTTGAGGATGCCATGATGATGATGTCTACATCAGCGGTGTCCATCATTCCGGTGTTCGCCATTCTTACGGCAAAGTTAGCGGTACCATCACCTTCATTTACATCATCTGTAATTCCGTTGAAGAAAAGGTAAGGAGCCGTTGCACAAGTATTCGCTGCGCCGGGGCTGGCAAAAATAATGTCGTTACCGCCACCTGCCGTTAAGCCGGTGTTGTTGGTTGAAAAACTCCAGTTTGCTGCATCATCGTTATCGGCATTCACCTCACAAAGGATCATCGAAGTACCATCGCCATCTGCAATTTCTGGCCAGGGACTGCTGTTGTCGTAGTTGACGATATCAACTGTTGCGCCAGCAGCGTCTACAATAACAATGTCTTCCCCTCCATTGGTCAAGCCACCAGAAGTCCATTGACGTGCCGTGATGCCATAAATGCTTTCAATGGAAGCAGAATCTGAAGCCAGTACAAAATAGTCACCAGCTCCAATGGTGATATTATCAAAGGTATAATTTATTCCAGCAGAAAAGCTAAATCCAGTCATGTCTATCGGCGAAGCACCTTTGTTATGTAACTCGAGGAATTCACCAATATCATCAGAGCCCGGAGGGTTGTACATAATTTCAGTGATGACGATATCATCAGTTGAAGGAGGCAGTACCGTGCAACTGGCTGTATTAGCGGCACCTGGTGTTCCATAAATCAAAACAGATTCGATTAGAATTCCTGTACTTGTAACTGCAGCTGCCCAATTGGCTGGATCTGTATTGTCAGAAGTAATATCACAAAGTTCCATGGAGTAACCGTCGCCGTCAGCCGTAGTTGGCCATAGTCCACCATCGAGGTAATCGACATAGTCTACCATGACAGCAGATGAGTCGTCCAGTTGGATGTCTTCCCCATCATTATTTAAACCACCGCTTGTCCACTCGAAGGTGTTTACACCAAAAACGTCCATCATAACCGTGGAGTCATTAGCAACAACAATATACATGCCGGGAGCGACTGTCGTATTAGCAGGAAAGGTATAATTAATACCTTGTGAGAAAGAGTAGCCGTTGAGGTCAACCATCATAGAGGAGCTGTTGTGCAGCTCAATGTATTCGATGGTGTCAGAACCTGCGTTGGGGGCGTTATAAAAAATTTCTGTAATAGTCATTTGGGCATTTAGCCAACCGAAGTTGCAAATTCCCAGCAGGAGGATGAGTAATGTTTTTTTCATAATTCGATATAGGTTTGTTGAATGAAGGTGTCAGGATTACTAGTTATAAATCGGGTGCAAAGTTATACTATTCTGGTTGAATATTAAGGTTGAGAGCTGACAAATAAATGTTAAGTAAATGGTATTTGTTGAAAAGGCAGTTTAGGCGTGAGGCGTGAGGAAGCATTTGGCTTGGAAGGTTGGGTATTCGGCTGTTTGGTGAGAAGACGGAAGACGGAAGACCGAAGACCGAAGTTTCCAGCTAACGTGGACCCGCAGTCGTTTTACGTTAGCGGGAAACTTCGGTCTTCCGTCTTCGGTCTTCGGTCTCCGGTCTTCCGTCTTCGGTCTTCCGTCTTCGGTCTTCCGTCTCCGATCTAACTGAATAGTTAGCGTTTATATTAGAATGTAAATTTGACACCTGCGTTCCAGGTGCGACCGAAGCCGAAGTAACCTCTTGCTCCAGCCAAGGTATCATTGTCGAGAGCTTCGGCGATGTAAAGCTCATCAAATACATTGTTTACATTAAGTCTGATACGGCCTTGAGTATTTAAGAATTTGAAACTGTAAGTCAGGCCCGCATTAGCAACCTGGTAAGACGGCAATTTCAATGGTTGGTTTTCTTCTTCGGTAGCATCCGGATCATCTTTGTCTGAAAGATCAAAATTTGCATAAAGATCATCATAAGCAAAAACTTCTAAATCTAAACCAAGACCAAAATCAAAATCATATCCAATGCTACCATATAAAGTGGTCTGAGCAGCATCTCCAACTTTTAAGTTGTTAGCAAAAACATCTACAACCCCTATCAGATCGTTGTCATCATTAAAAATTTCAGCAGATACATCATTTTTCCATTCCCAATTTCCCACAGAGGCCATTGCTTTTAGTGTTAATCCTTTTGTAGGATAAGCTGCAATTTCTATCTCCAATCCAGTATGCAAAGCATCAATACCCCGGATATTAAATAGTTCCTGACGTCCTAGGTCGTTTGTAAATCTTTGGTTTAAAGTTCGATCCTGCCAGTTGGTGTAGTAAGCGTTTAGATTAATACTTCCTTTTTTGGTATTGTAACCAACTCCACCTTCACCAGCAATTACTTTTTCATTAGGTGCGTCTTCGTTTATGTCTTCGTTATTAAAGTTAAAAAAGACAGCATCAAACATAGGTGCTCTGGAATAGTATCCACCATTGAGGAAAACATTGATTTGATCTGTTATATTCAGATTAGCTCCTGCCTTTCCGTTATAACCAAGGAAATTGTAGGTGTCAGAAACCCGGTCCTCATCTCCAACCGGATAATTAAAGCGATCTTCTCTTTTGTAAGAAGTATTAGAAACTGAACCCGCTCCAAAGACAGTAAATTTATCCAGTGAGTATTCCAATTGAGCAAAAGCTCCCTGCCATCCAACTATGCCGTCATTGTCGTAATGAATTTTACCATCGTCATCATCAATTGTGAAGTTACCAGTATCTTCCAATACTAACCTCCCTTTTTCCTCATTTTCGGTTATTCCATCACCATTCAAATCTATTTCTACGTAATTAAAATCTGTATTTGTAATTGTCAGATTTCTTCTAACATTACCCAACCAGGCATCATTCCCAAGTAGGTTATCCACTTTACGATAGTGAATTCCTCTATAGTGTCTAAGATCTAAACCACCTAATAATTTGAGATTATCCGTAAGGTCGTGGGTTAGAGTAGACAAAACGCCTATCCAGTTGTGTTCATTCATTGAAGATCTTCGAATAATTCCGTTGTCTTCTCCAGCAATAAGACCAAATTCATTTCGAATGTTTCCTGGTACGCCAAAACCATCTACATTGTTTCCCTGATTCCAGGAAACGATATCGTCTATTGGTACCAAACCGTTATCTGTTTTGGGAAGTAAAAAATATTCATTTCCATTAATTGTTCCTCTGTCACCAGTTCCTCCACCCCTACCAACAGAATAGTATGCAGAAGTAGCCAGAAATGTGCTAGGTGAAATATCCCAATAATGATTCAATGCCAGTTGTGGCTTGTGATAAAAGTTTTCACGCATGGTGAAGATTTCTCCATTTTTATAGCCATAGTCTGAATTGTAGGTGATGTTTCCTCGTCCTTCTCCATTTAGATAATCATCCGCTTTTCTGTCTTTGATAAAATCAGAAAAAGCTTCGTCATAAGCTTCGATTTGCTCTGGAGTATCAGTTGGGCCATCGAATTCAAAATCACTAATATAATCTGATCCAAGTCGACCTGCAAATGTACGCTGTCCATGTCTCTGAGGAGCACCAATTGCCGTAAAGACAAGTTGATGTTTGTCACCAATTTCCTTAGCAATAGAACCAAAGTAAGACCAGGCATTGATCCAGGTGGCGTCTACATATCCGTCGCCAGTCGTTCTGGAACCAGAGAAAGTAAATGCCCATCCATCTTCCGTTCTTCCTGTAGAAACGGTGGCGCCATATTTTAGATAACCGTCATTTCCTACAGTAGAAAAAACAGAACCGCCTTCTTTTTGATCGGTTGTTCTTGTTATAATATTCATGGTACCACCAACAGAGTTGATCGCGAGTTTTGATGCACCAAGTCCACGTTGGACCTGAAGGTTTTTAGTTACATCCGCGAGACCTGCCCAGTTAGACCAGAACACTCGTCCATTTTCCATATCGTTGACTGGTATACCGTTGATCATAACGGCAATATTTGTCTGATCAAATCCTCTAATATTGATTCGGGCATCACCAAAACCACCACCACTTTTAGTGGCGTAAACGGAAGGTGTAGATTTCAAAATTTCAGGAAATTCCTGATTACCCACTTTTAATTCAATTTCTTCTGAAGAAATATTTGAGACAGCAACAGGTGTTTTTCTGGTTTCTGCATAGGATGCAACTACTTTTACTTCTGACAAGCCGATCGCATCGGAGCCGCAAGAGACAGTTCCAATGTTGACGTCACCAGTTGTAACGGTCGTTTCCATTTTCACATCGTCGTAACCGATGTAAGAAACAATAAGCATATAAGTTCCAGCTGCTACATTATTTAGCACAAAGTTGCCATCAAAGTCACTGACTGTACCAACTGATGTACCTTCGATCAGAACGGAAGCTCCGATTAGTGGCTCATCCGTTTCGGCATCAATCAACTTACCAGTAATATTGCCTTGTGCAAAAGCAGCAAAAGCAACTATCATAAAGCAAAGAAAGGTAAATAGTTTTTTCATGTTTTAGGAGATTTGATTTATTAAAAAGATCATTCTGAATTCGTGTATTAAGTGCTAGGCCATAATTAATTTAAAGTTTAATCGCTCAGCCTTTTCAGCCTACTCTTCCTCATTTTTTGGCTCCAGCCAGGGAGGATGAAGCCAAAAAACGAGTCGATTAGACTAAAAATTCTTGACCGATTAATGTAAAAATAATTATGTCCCAGCACTTAAGTAGTTTGACGGAATTATTTAGATTTTTCCTTTTGATGATTTTGAATAATTCCCACACTAATTCCCTATCGGTCAATCGTTTAGGAAATTATTACAAAATCGGAAAAATCCAAATAATTTGGTTCCGTCTCTTAGTATACGCTTTATACAAAAACACATACAAAGGTGGACCAATCAAAAGCGATTCTGAAACTATTTAGTTTATTTAGAATGGAACAAATCATTAAGCACAGGTTAAGAAGTTGTTTTCAGTAAAAGATTTACATCACTTGCTGGCCGAATGATGGTTCATATTGGACAACTATGTCTGATATGATGGGAAGATAATTTGAAAACTGATTTGAGCTGGCAGCAAGCGTTGGTTGTCCAGTTCAGTTTTTTTTGTTTGATAAGTAGTATTTGACACACTAGTAAATGCAGGACCTATTATCAATACTCAAGATTAAAATGTCTACCAGCTTACAAAACAAATCTAAGATAAGTATCGTAAAATCCGGCATTTTAGGGCTTATTTTTTAGGAGGCAAAAATATCTCTGCCATCATACAGCGCACACTTCCTCCTCCAATTAATTCAATGGTATTAATGGGGTAATGTATGATGCTGGTATGTGCTTCTATTTTACTGACTTGCACCTCATTAAGGGATTGGTAGGCCTGAGATGACATCATGAGGTAGGTTTGGCCTGCTTTATTTCTGATTTGAAGCATATTTCCTGCAAAAGCTTCCATTTGTTCTATGCTGATCTCAATTAGTGTTTTACCACTGTCGGCGAAGGTTCTTTTGATACGCTCCAATTCGTTGGGATTGCGGACAGCGTCAGCAACAAAAATGACGAAACGCTCCCCCAGCGCCATCATCACATTGGTGTGATAGATTTCTTTTCCATTGGCATCCACCGCTTTGAAACTTACTCCTTTGTAGCCCATCAAGTGGCAAAATTTATCAAAAACCTCTGGATGCGTTCGAGGGCTTAGGCAGGCATAAGCGATTTTGTGTGTTCTGTCGAGGATCATGCTTCCTGTGCCTTCGAGGAATTGTTCTTTGGACTCAAAATTCGTCAAGGGTAAAATGGCTTTCACTTCAAACTTTTCGGCAATCGCATCTAAAATACGCTCCCTTCGCTCCAAACGGCGGACTTCTGCAAACATTGGATAGGTAAGAATCAACCCATTTTCATGAAAACTCACCCAATTATTGGGAAAAACAGCATCAGGTGTCTGGTATTCGGGAGAATCATCCATCACGATCACGTTGATATCCAGGTTTCTCAACATGACCACCATTCCATCAAACTCCTCTATCGCCTTAGTACGAATCTCAGCAACGCTAAGCTGATCTGTTTTTGACTGAAAAGCATTACTGGCTGCGGTTTCTTCATTAAATCCGAAATGACCTGGACGGATCATGAGGATGTTGTTGGTGGTTTGTTGGTGGTGGTTGAGCACTTGTTTCGCTTTTGATAGTGTGACAGGTTGGAAGTTGGAAATGGGAAGTGGGAAGTGGGAAGCTCACTCGAATGCGGGGCCACGTTCGAGTGAAGCTTCCCACTTCCAACTTCCAACTTCCAACTTTTTTCCCCTTCAGGGAAAAAACTCGCTCAAATATAAGCCAAAAACTAAAAAGGCCCGTACAAGGACTTATTATATGTTGTTTTGGAATAATATTTGTTATATGTGTTTTTGTTATAATACGTAAACGCTTTACTTAACAATGTCACTAAGAATAACTCATGTCATTGAAGCCTCTTAAATTCTTCTTCTTAATAGCCGCAGTCCAATTGTGCCGTTGTTCCTATCCGGCTGACAGTCAATCTATTTCTATTAGTAAAGCATCCCTATTTTCCTCAAAAAGCGCAAAAGAGACAAATTCAATAGCCTTTATTTACGACTACAATACAGATCGGTTGAAGCTCGAATGGACGGCTTGCAAAATTGTAGCAAGCAGCGGGGATCAGTTAGTGGATGCGATTAAGGCTTTTATAAGCAAGAATAAAGAAAAAGGCATTTGCCAATCGATGGAATTGCAAAAAATAGACAAGAGCAAAAAGAACAGGTTGATTTCCTTTTTAGGAAAACCTGTTTTTAAAAATAAAAAAGACCGAAAAATCTTCCTGACTGCTTTGGAAATGACGATTAATCGCAATTCAGAACAGGGAGAATTTGACATACGTTTTTTATAACTGTTCAACAGTGCCTGCTTTAATGTGGGAGACCGAAGATAGAAGTTTCCCGTGAACGCTTTTAACATTTTGAGAATCAGATAATAAAATTTTTAACACCTATTAATTCATAGACTCATGACCAGATCACTATTAGCAGCCTTTGGTACCATTGTAATAATTGGACTAGCGGCATTCAGCACCCACCAAAACAATACATTGGAGGATAGAGATAAGACTATCGTACACCAGATTGGAGAGATAGAATATCTTGAAAACAATTTGGAAGAAGAGACAAATCTTCGGATGGCATCTGAAGCATTAAATTTTTCTTACGAAAACAAAATTGAACAACTTAGAGATAGTGTTGCTCAATTAGAAACGACTGCCAGAAGATTGCGCAGAACAATTCGCAAGCAAGACAAGTCCTTAAAAACCTTGTCTTCAAAACTTAAAAAGATCGAGCAATCTTATGAAAAAATTAAGTTAGAAATTTCAGAACTTGCTCGACAGGATCAATTGGATCAGCAACGCATCAATCAATTGGAGGCGGAGAAAGCGGAGATGCGAAATTCGATTACAACTATTGAGCGCACAAAAGAGAAGATTGATCAGGAGAAGCAAAAAATTGAGCAGGACTTGATGGCAACTCAAATGGAAGAAGCTCGTTTGGCACGCATTGGAAATATCCTTGACAACACGCGTGTTGTCTATCAAAGTGTGTCGCTTCAGAAAAAGCGCTTTGGTAAAAAGATCACAAAAATTGGTAAGCGAAATTCAAAGTGGGCCTATACCCTATTGAACTTCCAACTGATTCACGACAATCATCAATTGCTACTTGACGAAAATTTTATTGCAAAAATCGTTAACACAGACACCAATGAAATTCTGTCATACGTAGAAAGCAATCCTAACTTTCCAGATAGTGATAAAGATTCAAAAGGAGTGCCGTTCAAATTTGATGGCAATTCGATCGAAATCGCTCACTTCAATAATCAAAAGAAAAACGGAAGCAACTTTGAAGTTCAGATTTTCTACATAGACAATACCGGACAGGAGCACTTACTTAGAGGTGGTGTTCGGGATATTATTAAGGGGCGGAAGTTGGTGAAGTAAAAGGGAGACGGAAGACCGAAGACGGAAAGCCTGCCCCGAAAACTCGGGGACGGAAGCTTCCCTTTAGCGTGAATTAAAGACGCAGGAAATTTCCTTTACTATAAAACAAAATTTATTCCTAATAAAGTCTACTGTTTAACGGCAGTGAAAACCCTTGAACGTTTTTTACAAAAGGCGGTGCTTTAGCGCTGCCTTTTTTTGTACTCTAACGCGGATCGCTGGCGCGATCCGCGTTAAGGGATAAGGAATTAATAAATGTCTGATTTGAGAGCGTAAATTTTGAGCTAGATGATCGAAAAAACGAAGGCATAGCGAGCTATGTCGAGGCTTTTTTGAGAAATACAGCTCTAATATTTATTTCTCAAATCGGACAGTTATTTAGGCCGCATCCCTAAAAGATGCATTCAAAATTCAATCCTTCAAAATTTCGCTCTAAAGAATCGTCAGAAAAGCCAACATCAATCCAATCGCAATCATCCCCACTTTCACCAAAGGCAATTTGTGGTGACCACCACTTTCCGTTTCGAATAAGATGGTGGTTGCGATATGCAGGAAAGAACCAACGACAAAAGCAGTTACTAATTTTTGTTTGGCACAATCCCACCAACCAGTCTCTCCCAGATACTCTGCCATTCCAGCTCCTAAGGGTGACATGGAGGCAAATATAACCAGGCAAATAATGATTTCTTTATTTTTAAAACCACTCGCAACCAAGAGTGCTGCCAATGCAAATGCGGCAGGTGCTTTATGCAAAATAATTCCATATAAAAGATGGCCAGGCCCATGATCATGGCCTGCATGTGCACATTCCAAGGCAGCATAATTACCTAGCGGTAGTCCTTCAAAAAAGGCATGCAAACAAAGACCTAATACGACTTGATAGAGGTATTTATAGTTGCGATGGCCATGTGCATGAATGTGCCCGTGCTCTACTCCTCCACTTAATTGCTCTAATAAAAGCTGTACAAAAAAACCGAATAACATGGCGGTACCTGCATACTTGCTTCCACTCTCAAAAGCTTCAGGCATCAGGTGCAAAACAGCAATTCCCATAATGTAGGCTCCACTAAAAGTCAGCAGATGATTAAGGTATCGTTGTTGATATTTTTTATAGTAAAGTGCTACGCTTCCTCCGATCAATACGCAGCCAAAAAGTAATATGTAATCCCAAATTTCCATTTAATGGTTGTATGTTTTTTAACAGTTACTGGTTGCTAGATGACTTGCTATTGTATGCGAATCGTTTGATCCTGCATCCTGCAACCAGC
>Ga0209187_1003264_pt1 | contig 13782 bp, 10 predicted proteins | sample BantaG_FD_187430 | JGI IMG/M metagenome (GOLD analysis project Ga0209187, IMG submission 187430) | Marine algal microbial communities from Bantry Bay, Ireland - BantryBay_4 metaG (SPAdes) (version 2) | ecosystem: Host-associated > Algae > Red algae > Unclassified | place: Bantry Bay, Ireland... | reverse complement strand
GACGTTCTATTCTAGCGTAAGTCGCTATTTTCGGCTTTGCAGCTTTTTTATTAGTTTTGTCCAAAATTAAAGGTTTTGAGAGATTTCTGACAACTTCACACCTGTCAACCTTTTTCGGGCGCAACCAATCATTGAATCATTGAATCATTGAATCATTGAATCATTGAATCATTCCTCATGAAGCAGAAAGACCAATTGTTTCAGTTGATAAAATCGTTGAATAGTTCAGAGAAGCGGTTTTTCAAAATTTATTCATCCCGTCATGTGATAGGGGAGCAGAATAACTATATCCAGTTGTTTGATGCCATTGAAAAGATGAAAGCATATGATGAGAAAAAATTGATAAAAAAATTTGAAGGAGAAAAATTGGTCAATCGGTTTTCCGTCGCAAAGTCTTACCTGTATGATTTGATTTTGAGGAGTATGAATCAATTTCACGCAAAAAAAAATGTAAACAATGAGTTGTTGGAATTGCTGAGAAGGGTTTCTTTTTTGTTTGATAAAAATTTATTCGAACAAGCCAATAAGCACATTCGTAAGGCGAAAAAACTGGCTTTGGAATATGAAATTCTGAGTATTTATCCTGAAATAATAAAGTGGGAAAAACAAGTTTGGGACAGTCAATTTTATGCGGGGAAAAAATTTAATGAAATAAAAGCTTTACATGCACAAGAAAGGGAAGTCATTCAGAAGTTAGACAATATAAATGAGTTTTGGTTTTTGAATACACAGTTGTATTATCAATACAATTTACAAGGGATTGTCAGAAATGCGAAGGATTTTAAAAAAGTCGAAAATGTGATTCATTCGCCCTTGATGGAAAATGAAACACAGGCACTTTCTTATCAAGCGGAGTTTTTACAAAGTAAAATTTTTTCCACTTACTATTTTGTTTTGAGGGATTTTGAGAATTGCTATAAATACATCTCTAAGTTGGTGGACTTGATGGAATCTCGTCCACAAATCATAGATAAAAAACCTATGGAGTATGTACAGTCGGTGAATAACTTGCTAAATATGACGGCTGTGATGAGTAAGACGGATGAGACGGAAATACAGCTTCAAAAACTATTGAGTATGATGGAAGGTGAAAAACATCTTAAATCGAAAAATTTACAAGTAAAACTGTTTGAGTCATTTTATTATCACACAATCAATTTGCATAGGAATAGGCTTGACTTTGTAGGAGGCTTGAAACACATTAAACCAATAAAAGAAGGTTTTGAAAAATATGGTAAGAAGGTAAATGAGGTAGGACGAACAATGTTGTCTTATCACGTTTTTCAATTGTGTTATGGAGCTAAGAGACACGAATTGGCTTTGGACTGGATCAATCAAATTTTAGCTAATCCGAATCCTAAAGTTCATCAGGAAATTTTTATGTTTTCAAAATTACTAAAAATCATTTTAGAATATCATTTAGATAAAAAAGAAGCGTATAAAGGCAGTATTAAAAATGCTTATAAGTATTTACTCAACAAGAAATCTAGGTACAAATTTGAGAAAAGTATTTTGGCATTTATAAAGTCTTTGACGAGTTTAGAAAGTACAGATGATTTTATAAATTTGTTAGAAGCTTACCAGAAGAAATTAGAAATTTTATCGGAAGATCCACTAGAGAAAAAAGCCTTTGCCTATTTTGATTTGAGAACTTGGTTGAAGGAGGAGGTTTCTAGGTTGAAATTGCAAGAGTTGCAAGGGAGTTAATGCTCTCTATAGTTGAAAATTGAAAATTGAAAACGTTCAAGCATTCTCTTATCAATATTGATTAGCGTTTTAAGCACTTTTTCGCAAAGGAAGTGCGGAGGATGAAGTAGCATTTTGAATTCCAACCAAATTTAGTGTATTTGTAATGAAAATCCAACCTTTCAACTTGTGTAATGCTGAAAGTGTCAAAAAAACAAAACCCCTAGCCAAATCTATTGGCTAGGGGTTTTATAATTTTTTAAAATGATTATGTTTTTATTTCAAAATCATCTTTTTACTATCCTGAACTTTTCCATCAACTATTAAGCTGTAGTGGTAAGTTCCAGCAGAAAGATTTGTCAATTTTAAATCAACGAATCCTTGACCATTTGCTTCAATAGTAACCTCTTTAATCATTTTTCCAGTATTGTCATAAACAGCTACTTGAGCATTGTTTACCGTTTTAGGAAGAAAATATTCGATCATTGTATTTTCATCAAAAGGATTAGGCGTATTTTGACCTAATTGAGCTTTTTCTATCAAAGAACCATCAATAGATTCAGATAAAGTAGTTTTTGTACTTTTACCCGTTAACAATGCTTTGATAGCAGCTAACTCGTTTTCCATTTTCAATAATTTATCAGCTTGCTTGTCAATTTTGGTAGCTTGATCTTCAATGATGTCTTGTTGCTCTTTCATTGCATTGATCAATAAGTATTTGATTTCACTATCGTGAATTTTCAAATAAGTTTCTTCAGCTATGACTTCACCTTCTTCGTTTGTTTCTTCGTGAATAAACTCTTCCACTAAGTAAGGAGCTGCTTTCTGTAAGTCTTGAGCAAATACTCCAATATGATCGCACTCTGTTTGCAAACCAGCTTTTCCATTGTATTGATATTTGATAGGACTTAGTTGTTTAATGACAGATAAACCATCTTTAAAATCAATGACATCTTTCTTTAGTCTGCTATCTGATGGGATAAACATACCTGAAGCAAAGACATTTCCAGCAACATGTAGTTTTTCAGTAGGCGCACCGTAGCCGATTCCAACATTTCCAGTAATGCCATCTCCAGATAGAATAAGTTTACCAGCAGATAAAGCTCTGTTAAGAACAAAATTTCTAGCACGACTATAAATTCTGAAATCATAATTTTGATCGAAAGTGAATCCAGCATTTGTCCCAGCACCTAAAACCATTGCAGCATAGTCCGTTCTATTATACAAAGTAGAGGCAGAAGCACCAGTTGTTTTTATAGTACCCCCTTCTGATTGTACTAAACCAACAACTTCCAGTTTTTCATCGGGAGTATCTGTTCCGATTCCAACATCTCCAGCGGATGTTACTTTTAGACTTGATGTTTGTGCAAAAGTTTGAACGCAAGCAAAGCATAAGAATGCGACTAAAATTAAATTGAGTTTTTTCATGATATATGCGTTTGATTTCATTTTATATTCTTGAATTTTATCTCTAGTTAGAGATTACTAATCTAAATATACAAAATATTGATTATGATTTAATTATTTAAGAACAATTTTAACACTTTCGTGCGTTTTATTTTCTGAGTTAAGTAATATGTAATACGCTCCTGTTGCCAATTCACTTACATTCACGGGATATTGGTAAAACCTTTCTGCATAGATTGCTCCTCAAATATGGGTTCAATCAGCTCATTGTCAATGTTATATATCCCTGCCGACAAAACTTGATCTTGTATCAAATTTAGCTCAATAAATTCATTATTTATAACTTTTAACGATGATTCTCTAAATGCTGTGCAAGCTTCGATTGTTGCTTTAAATTCTCCGCCCGCCTTGACGTTAAAGCCAGGTTTAATGGTGAATTTATTTTCAGCCCTATAATCCACAACAGAACTTTGCTCGATTGTTGAGGACGAAGTAATTTGGTTTTCTGCCTGATAATAACCATCTAGATAATCATCGTAATTATGTAGGTGAAATGTTGGACAAGAACCACCTTCTGCTGCTACCAGACCATTGTTGTTGCTCAAATAAGTTAGATTGCCCTGATCGTCGATTTTAGCAGCCTCGTCAATATTAGGTTGGTGAGATTTCTAATAGAATTTAGAATGTTTCCAGTAAGTTGATTGCTATTGAGATATAAATGGGTTAAATTTTTAAGATTTCCAATTTCGATGGGAATACTTCCAGTAATTTGATTAAAATGAAAAAACATATTTGTCAGATTGGTAAGGTTTCCAATTTCGATAGGAATACTTCCACTAATTTGATTTTGCATTAGTAAAATGCTTGTTATGTTCACAAGATTTCCAATTTCACTTGGAAAACTTCCACTAAGTTGGTTTTTGTAAAGGGAGAGAGATTCTAGATTTATTAGATTTCCAATTTCACTTGGAATGCTTCCACTAAGTTGATTTTCTTGTAGACTCAATCTTGTAACATTACACACACTAACAGTCACCCCATATCAACTACTCACAGACTGCGACAAATCCCAAGTATTCGTCCAATTCGGTCCATCAGTAGAATTATACAAAGCGACCAAAGCAAGAGAGTCATTTGTCAAACAATTAGTATCAGGTACACAGATTAAATTTGTAAGGCTTTGCATAGCAGCATTTACATTTAACCGTCCACCAGTTACACATTTTCCAGAAAGTGCGGAAATGGGAGTGGTTGAATTCATTAATGCATCTTTTATTTCTTGAGAGCTTAATGAATTGCATTCAGACAGTAGTAAAGCTGCCGCTCCAGCAACGTGTGGACATGCCATAGAAGTACCAGACAAGTTGCCATAAATATCATTGGGTTTTGTGCTATAAATGCTAGTACCAAGAGCTCCCAAGTCAACAGAGGTTAAACCATAATGGGATTCAAAGTAAAGACCATCTGATGAAGTAGTATTGGCAACCGAAATAATATTTTCATTATCATAAGATGCTGGATAGGTTGGATATAGGTCATTGTTTAGTAAACCTTTATTTCCAGCTGCTGCCACAAACAAATGATTGTTTTGTGCGGCAACCTGAAGCGCATCTGCAAATGAATAGAGAAAAACAAGCAAATCAGTCAAGCTCTGCTGTTTTTTGAAAATCGTAAATTTGAGGAGGCACTTGATTTGCTCATCAATAAAAATTTTGACAAAGACCTTTATCTTGAATGCAATAGGCGTTATTTGGTCATCAAAATACAATATGAATTACGGAAGTATGAGCAAGCAGAGCTTTTGATTGACAGTTTTATTCGTTATCTGCGCATCATTTCTAAGAAAAAAATGCCTGAAAAAAATGCCAAGCCTTACCGACTTTTTTTGCAAGAATTAAGAAAACTCATTCGTTTGCATTACGATGTAAATTTAAGCGAAGAGCTGAAGCAAGATAAATTGGATAAACTTCGGAGCTTTGCTGAGGAGAATGGTTTTGTGGGGCGGGATTGGTTTTTGGGGCATTTGCCTTCGAGTAATTCGGGGTCACTTTGTTGATTTAGAGCGAATTGTTTATTTTGGGGAATCAATATGTTTTTGTAGTGTCGAACCTCAGGCAACGGTTGAAAGTTGAAAGTTGAAAATTGAAGTTTGAAAGTTAAAAATTGAAAGTTGAAAGTTGAAAGTTGAAAATTGAAAGTTGAAAATTGAAAGTTGAAAATTGAAAGTTGAAAATTGAAAGTTGAAAATTGAAAGTTGAAAATTGAAAGTTGAAAATTGAAAACGTTTAAGCATTCAGGCATTCGAGAATTCAATGTGGTTTTGTAGTGTCGAACCTCAGGCAACGGTTGAAAATTGAAAGTTGAAGTTTGAAAGTTAAAAATTGAAAACATTTAAGCATTCTCGTATTCAAGCATTCTCGCATTCAGGCATTAAGTTTAGAGCGAATTGTTTATTTTGGGGAATGAATGTGGTTTTGTAGTGTCGAACCTCAGGCAACGGTTGAAAGTTGAAAGTTGAAAATTGAAAATTGAAAGTTGAAAGTTGAAAATTGAAAGTTGAAAATTGAAAGTTGAAAATTGAAAATTGAAAGTTGAAAATTGAAAATTGAAAACGTTTAAGCATTCAGGCATTCAGGCATTCGAGAATTCAATGTGGTTTTGTAGTGTCGAACCTCAGGCAACGGTTGAAAATTGAAAGTTGAAGTTTGAAAGTTAAAAATTGAAAACATTTAAGCATTCTCGTATTCAAGCATTCTCGCATTCAGGCATTAAGTTTAGAGCGAATTGTTTTTTTTGGGAATGAATGTTGTTTTGTAGTGTCGAACCTCGGGCAACAGTTGAAATTACTAAGATTTTTACCCTTCTTAATTTTCCTTTTTTTCATTCGTCCTACTGGATTGATTACTGTGATTTATTTTACTTTTTTTGTTCTTTACTTGGTGGGAAAAAATAAAGTGAAATTATACCAAGTTTGTGCATTTACTTTTATCATTGGAATCATAACATTACTATTGGCTAATCAAATGTTAGATGATTATAATATCGTAGAACCTTTGCAAAATGGAGAGGTTATTTGTGGAGTATCCCAGGCACCTCTTAGTGCAAATGTGCCCAAAATTCGTGTAGAGTTTCAGTCTAAACTATTGCGATTTGTTTTCTTTATATGGGTCAATCCTTTTTATTTTTTGAAAATTTCTTTTTATAAAGCATTCTATTTCTGGACTACATTTAGACCAGGTTTTTCGTTTCTACACAATTTGGTTTCACTTATTTTCTTTTTGCCAATTTACTTCTTTGCGCTATTTGCTTGTTGGAAAACTAAAATACCGAATGCTATCAAAGTTTACATTTTAACTTTTATAACCTGGACTTTCATTCTTGTTATAGTGACTTGTGTCAATTGGAATAGCCGCTTTTTAGCTCCTGCTTTGCCTTTTGTTTTTATTTTAGCTGGCTTGGGAATGGGGAATTTTATATCGAAAATGGAAATGGCACTACAACAATATCTCCAGCTATCCCCATCCAATTAAGCCATTCCTAAGCGAAATTTAGGCTAAATATGACATACTAAGAGCGATATCCGTTAAATTTCACTTGATTCTCTCATGGTTTTAGACGAAATTTGTAGTTTACCCTATTTGTAACTAATGGTCTACAAAATCTAAATTATATAATATGAAACCTTCCCTACTAAAACAAAGCCTGATTAGTTTTTTCTTTGCCTTTTTTTTACTGACAAATTTAAATGCGAATGATCTCTCTGTTTATGAGCAGCTTTGCAATTTGAATAAGTACTGGCAACAGCATGATGAATACAAATCTTTGTTGTGCGATAAAACACAATTCGACTCAGATCGTGCGCTGATACAAGCGCATTTGAGTTTAGTAGAACAACATTTAAGGAATAACTATGATTCAAACCTAACTGAAAAACAGTTGTCTAAAAGAAATGCAGGACTGGATATTCTAAATACTTATTGGAATAATGGAGTGTTTCCTATCAATACAAAACACGTATATACTGTTCCCTATTTTATAGATGATTATAATACAGCTTGTGCGGTTGGGCATATTATGCGAGAGAGTGGAGCGACTGAGATTGTTAATTTGGTGAAGGAGCGTGATAATTACGCTTATATTGAGGATATGAAATTCCCTAAATTGGGAGAATGGGCGAAAGAATATGGTTTTTCTGTAGAAGAGTTAAAGTGGATACAACCAGCTTATGATCCAGTCATTGAAATTTCTACCAATAAAACAGAGGCTAATTGTGGCAATGTTGATGGTGCTGTTGATGTAGAAATTCTGAGTGGCACTTTTGATGTTACAAATTATGAATGGCGTTTAGGAGTTAATGAAACGAATACTGTAATAACAACAAATCAAGATTTGTCAAATGCAGCATCGGGTTTTTATTCATTGAAAATGTTTGATCCAAATATTGATCCAAATGATTTATGGGGCAGACCAGTCACCAAAAGAATTTCTTTGGATGATGTGGAAGGACCAGAGTTTAGTGCTACAATGGTCAATCAAACATGTTACGATGGAGATTTAGATGGTTTGATTTCTTTGGAGCTTCCAGGGAATGCAAGTGATTATCAGATCAAGTGGTATGATTATGAAGAAAACTTATTGGCAACAGATGTGGTTGAATTAAATGAGTTGGAAGGTTATCCTCTTTATATTATAAATGGAAATCCACCTCCTTATAATTATCGAGTAGAGGTTGAAGATGCAAATGGCTGCAAATCCTATCAAGAATTCTTTTTGACTTTTGATAGTGAAGGACCATATTTATCATCTTTTCAAACTGAAATTACGGCTGCTACTTGCGACGCAGGAGGAAGCATTATTCTTGGTAATGTATACTCTGCTACAGCAGTAGAATACTATTGGAATGATGGAAATACAAATGCAGATAGAGAAGATTTGGTTCCAGGTACTTATACGCTTACCATTGTCGATGAGTTTGGATGTTCAATTCAAGAAACGATTGAAATTGAAAACCAATGCATTGTTGGTTCTACTTGTCAAGATTTGGCAGGAATAGACTTTGGAGATTGCGACTTTGTATTGGGTATTGCGCTTGTAGATGGTGAATGTATCAACTTAAGTGGTTGTGATTGGACGGTGAATGGAGTAGATTACAGCGATCACTTTTTCACAGATATGCAAGTGTGCATTCAGTCTTGTGAAACGAGTACTTGTGAAGATTTAGGAGGAATAGATTTTGGTATTTGTGCGCTTGTATTAGGAATTGCGCTTGTAGATGGCGAATGTGTTAGTTTAAGTGGTTGTGATTGGACGGTGAATGGAGTAGATTACAGCGATCACTTTTTCACAGATATGCAAGTATGCGTTGAGTCTTGCGAAACGAGTCCTTGTGACTTTGATGGAACCATAGCAAGTCTTCCGTGGTTGGAAACGCTCGCCAATGGTACAGAACACAGCATTCAACATTTTATTTACAATGGAGCAGATGTATTTTTCCATAAATATTGTCCAGAGCCACCAATTGCCGATGCAATGTCTATTTTGTACGATTGTTCAGGAAATCCGATATGTTACTTCGAGGGATTTGGAGGATTTACTGGTGAAAATTGCCCAGGTTTTCCTTACAATGCCATTTTCCAAAGTCATTTAACAGATTGCGAATTGACCTCTTGTGCTTCGAGTTCTGCTGCGGATATTTTACAAGAGCAATGGGTGCAAGACATTATTGACGAAGCAGAGAATGCAGTAGGAGGTATGGATTGTGCCTGTTATGAAAGCATTGATTTGGTATCTTATGGAGACAATGGTATTGGGGTTTGGGTAAATGGTTCAGACGATTGCAATGCCAGTGATTTTCCAGATGTTTTATTTACTTGTAATGGTGTAATGGTTTGTGCAATAGGAGAGGTTCACGATTACGATTTTTGTTACGAATCAGTAACAGTGATAGAAAATATTTGGACTTGTAGTCCGACTACTATTTGTACCTTTGATGGAACTGTGGAAAGTTTGCCGTGGTTGGTTGATGCAATAGATCAATACAGTCAATACGATGATTGTGGTTGCATAGTATCTATAGATGTTGTAGAATATGACGGACAAACAGCAATATATTTTGATTCTAATTGCCATCATATAGATGATTCAGACTTAGTTTATGATTGTGAAGGGAATTTGATCTGTACACTTTATGGTCTTACTTCTGAGTATTGCACGGAGTCAGTAACCTATATAGAAACACTCTGGACTTGCCCTTGTGCTTATGATGGAACGGTAGAAAGTTTGTGGTGGTTAAATGTAAATCCAATAGACCCTGCAATATATTTTTATGAATATGAATACAATGGGGAACCAGTATTTTTGAGTGGACCTTGTGAAGTATATCCAGATGCGCTTACGACTTTATTAGATTGTTCAGGAAGTCAAATTTGTTATTGGGGAGGAATAGCAGGACACAATGGAGAAGGTTGTCCTGATTTTGTTGACAATGCGGCTTTTGTAAAATCTTTGGTTGGATGTGCAGACAGTCCTTGCGAGGTGGCAAACCCTATCACCGATTTACCATGGTTGATTGATTTAGTAGATGAATACAGCCAATTCAATGGTTGTGCTTGCTTGACTTCTATAGATATTGTAGATTATGACGGACAAACGGCGATATATTTCGATTCTGATTGCCATGAACTTGATGATTCAGATTTGGTTTATGACTGTGAAGGAAATTTGATTTGCACGCTTTTTGGTGATACTCAGGAATATTGTACGGGAACAGTAACGCATTTAGAAACGATCTGGACCTGTCCTAATTTCACAGTAAATGCAAGCTTAGATTATAAAGTGTTTTTAGAAGGCCCTTATATGGATGATGGCACAATGTCAACTGAGTTATATGACAGAGGATTGCTGCCTTTAAATCAACCTTTTGCTGGTTCGCCATACAATTACAGTGAGCCTCTTACAAGAACTGCCAATATACCAGGAGCGGTTGATTGGATCATGTTAGAATTGAGAGAAGACCCAAGTGTTAGTGATGGGATACAAGTACCAGGAATTTTATTATCAGATGGACGAATAGTTGACCCAGTAACACTTTCTTATCCAATCGTAGAATTAGAATCTCTCAAAGAATATTTTGTATTGGTTCGTCATAGAAACCATTTAGATATATACTCAACTTTGAGAAAATTACCTAGTTCTCATATTCCTTATGATTTTAGAAACAGCAATCAGCATACCATAGATCAAGTTAAGCAAACGGCAGATGGAAGATTTGCTATGTATGCAGGCGATCACAATAGCGATGGAACCATTAGTATTGGTGATTTTGATTATTGGAAAATAAATCCAGCTATGTTAAATGTATATGATAATGCAGATTACAATCTTGATGGTATTGTCCAAACAACAGATTGGGATCAATGGTATATCAATCGTTCTAAAATTGGATTAATAAGTGATTGATATTAAGTACACCGTAAAATAAATTCTGTCAGGTAATTTGGCTAAATTTGATTGAGTACTTCGTTGGAGAACATCAGCCGTAGCTTAGGCTATAACTTCCGCCTTATACTCGACCAAATTTCACTCAAATTAACTCGACAGTATTTAATTTACAGTGTACTAAATAAAAACCAAAATAAAAAATCAGACAGTTTACTGAATTAATTAATATTGAAAGTCATCATATAAATACAGAAGCCTAAAAACTCTCTTTTTTGTCTTTTACATGACATCCGTTAGTAAGCAATTGGTAGTTGTGTTTAAGCTATTATATTTTAAAAATATTTAATATTTAATACGGTATGATTTTTGAACTATTAAGAGTGACAAACTAACTTACTACATATACAAATTGATGCTGTATGGCAATCATTGAGAAAACAACGCACTCAAAAACATTAGAGCAGTATTTACCTGCACTATTGGTTTTTAACAACAACTTCGACCTGCTTTTTTATTCAAAGAAAGCACTTAATGTATTGAATAATAATGCATATACAGGAAATAGGTTGCTTGATTTATTAACTCCAGACTTGTGGGAACAATTTAGTGAAAATTGGAAAAACGAGCCAACAAGTTTTTCTATGAGTGCTAAATCAGCAAATGGAAAATTACATTTTTTAGTGGATATTGTAGAGAGCAAAGACTATGAAAATTCCTGGCTAATACATTTGAATGGACCAAACTTGGAACATAATCCCAAAATGGGAATAGAATCGATGGGAAAAAATAGTAGCTCAGAAAAATATCGAGTAATTTTTGACAGCACACTTGATGCCATCATTTTGAGTGATTTTGATAGCGCAAATGCAGTAGAATGCAATCAACGTACGGCAGAAATGTTCAATGCCAGTTTTGATGAAATTGTTTCAGGAGGAGTAATTCAATTCAGCCCAGAATTTCAGGCAGATGGTCAAAGATCATCAGATAAGTTGGCGGCTCTTAAAAATGAAATGCTCAATAGCAAGAAAGAGAAAAAAGTATTTAAGTGGTGCTATCATCGCAAGGGCGGTGAATTGTTTGATGCAGAGGTGGTGGTTTCTCTTTTTGAAGTGAATGGGCAGAAAAAATGGATGAACATCATTAGAGATGTATCTAGTAGGGTAGAAAATGAAAAAAAGCTAGAAACCAGTCATCATAAATTTAAAGCATTATTTAACAATACAGCAGCGGTAACTTTCTTGTTAGATACCGAAGGAAATATTTTGGAGGCAAATAATTCGGCAAGGGAAAAGCTGAACATCAATATGATTAATGATAAACATCAACCTATTTGGAAATGTGGTTGGTGGAAATCTAATACCTATATTGTTGCCAATGAAACAATGAAACAGGCAATAAGGGAAGTGGTTGCCAAAGAAATGCTCAAACAGTTTGATTTTAAATTTCATGATGGAGATGAGAAGGAACATACTTATATCTTCACTGTAAAACCATTTGCTGAACCCAATGGAGATGTTAAGCAAATAATTATAGAAGGAAATGATATAACGGAGCTTATAGAAAAGAAAGAAGAGGTGCTGAAAAATGAGCGTCTTTATAGATCCATTATTAGAAATACACAAGGAACTTCTGTTTTTCTAATCAATAAAGATTTAGAGATTGTTCTGGTAGAAGGAAACTACAATGAAATGTTTAATTATGAAATAGAGCAACTTTTAGGTCATAAGGCAATAGATTTAGTTCCTACTAAAGAAATTTCCGATAAATTATCAGAAAGGTTCTCCAACGCGCTTAATGGGCAATTGGGTATTTTTGATTTAAGTTATAGACGAACACATTATCATGTCAAAACTTTGCCGCTTCGCGAATTTGACGGTTTGATAAAAAAGGCAATGGTTATTGTTCAGGATATTACCGATATTAAAAAAGCAGAAAAGGAGCTTAGAGGAAATGTTAAGAAACTGAATGAGCAAAAACACGAGTTAGAGCTATACATTGATTCTAATAAAGACCTTGAAAATTTTGCTTACATCGTTTCGCATGATCTAAAGGAGCCATTGAGAAATATAATGAGTTTTACTCAGTTGTTACAAGAAAATTACTCTGCCAACTTTGATCAAATAGGCAAGGAGTTTTTAGACTACATCATTAATGGTGGGCAACAAATGAATGACTTGATCAACAGTTTGTTGGAATATTCTAGAGTAAAAAAAGGAGAGTATCATTTCCAAAAAATTAATTTAAGCGAGGTATTTTCTTTGGCTACCAATAATCTGATGAATTCTATTTTGGAAGCAAGAGCCAGCATTAATCTGGTGAAAGGCGCACCTGAATTTATTGTGGCAGATATTAAAAGGATCGCTCAGCTTTTACAAAATCTGATGAGTAATTCCATCCGTTATTGCAATCCCGATCCTGATGTACAGCCTATTATTGAAGTTATGGTAGAGTCTAGAGATGGAGATTGGTTATTTACTGTAAAGGACAATGGACAAGGTATTGCACCAGAACATCACGAAAGCATTTTTTCTATTTTTAGCAAAGTATCTATAGGTAAGAAAAAAGGTACAGGAATTGGGCTTGCAGTCTGCAAACGAATTGCTGAACAACATAAAGGTGAAATGTGGGTGGAGTCTAAAGTCGGTGAAGGCTCTTCTTTCTTCTTCACGATTTCCAAAGGCTTAAAAATTGGAAAAACAGAAGGTTAATTTAATTACAAATTATGCAATTACGAATTATGTGTTGATTCCACAAAAGAACAGTATTCAAAATTAATATTTGAGCCAGCCCTCAACTTGATTGGGGAGCCTGCTTTCAACTTTCAATCTTCCACTTTCAACCTTTTTAAGGACGGCGAGTATCATCTTTGATCAAGTAGTCTCCCCGCTGTCCGTTGCAATGCATTTATGTGTGCCTGCATAGGGTAACCGCAAAGGATGCCTCTACGAAGGCACACATAAATACATTTCCACTCGCATCGGGCGTATTTTCGCCGATTTAGCTGCGCTGTCGCTAATTTCGTCCTCCGCACCTCCCATCGCACGGCTGAGTTTCAATTACGAATTATGTGGTGGCCTGCTTTCACTTTTCACTTTTCACTTTCGACTTTCAACTTTTCACTTTAGTTATGCCCAATATTACTTGACAAAGATTGAGTTTATATAAACTCATTTTAATCAGTAAATTTGGATATGAAAAATCAAAAGACTTTCAATACACAAAGTAACGTAAAACCTCGTAAAGAGAAGC
>Ga0209187_1003262_pt1 | contig 13787 bp, 16 predicted proteins | sample BantaG_FD_187430 | JGI IMG/M metagenome (GOLD analysis project Ga0209187, IMG submission 187430) | Marine algal microbial communities from Bantry Bay, Ireland - BantryBay_4 metaG (SPAdes) (version 2) | ecosystem: Host-associated > Algae > Red algae > Unclassified | place: Bantry Bay, Ireland... | reverse complement strand
TTTTTGAATATGTTAACTTGATCTAACATATTCAGTTTTTTGAATATGTTAACTTGATCTAACATATTCAGTTTTTTGAATATGTTAACTTGATCTAACATATTCAGTTTTTTGAATATGTTAACTTGATCTAACATATTCAGTTTTTTGAATATGTTAACTTAGGTGATACGCTCACTCCTTCGTCGTTCGCTTAATAGTCTTCACATAGTCTCTAACACCTTTTGAGTGCTTTCACTATTGTCTACTATCCCTACACCATCCTACACACTCGCTACGTTATGGTCCAACATAGGTTCCTGACAATCCTAACGCCTTCTGAGCGTTCCTTTTGTTCTAATGGTCCCACCATACTCCTATCATCCTTGCATAGTCTTATACAGTCTTCTGTATTGTCATCTATATGGTTATTACCTATAACATTACTAGAGTTCGTGCAGAATATCTCCCCCTATGTGTTTCAGTATGATCAAAGTATCAAAAATTTGGAGTTCATATTAAAGTATCAAAAATTTGGAGTTCATATCAAAGCAAAATTGCATAGTCCAAAATGAAACCTGATGATGAGCACTTTTCCTCTTTTGGATTTGATTTAATATGAAACCTGATGATGAGCACTTTTCCTCTTTTGGATTTGATTTAATATGACTGGATTTACTCAGGAATTTAAAACAAAAGGTATATAGATATACATACTAAATATGTCAGGTTTTAAATTCCTGAGTTAGGTTTGTCTTTAAGCTTGATCCTATGCGGTTTTACCTGATTGAAATTTGGAATGTGACAATATCTATACCTCCAATATACCCCTGAAATGGCCTAATATACCCCTAAAATGGCCTAATATGGGGTTAAGTTTTTTGTCACATTTGATATTCTGACCTCAATTTGATCTTGTCACATAGGGTATATGTTAAGGGGAAAATTTAACATTACCTAATCATATTCTGCAAAATTTTTGATAATTGTTGAACTATGGTTCGGTAATATTGGATATTGTTTGACTATGGTATTTTGATATATTATCATTGTCCCATTACATGTATAAAGTTTATTGATAAATAAATGTTGAGGGAAATTTATTATGACAGCATATCAGAAACAAAAGGAGTACTACAAGCGGAAACCTGAGCAGTATGAAGCCCACAAGGAACGAACAAGGAAAAACCAAGCTATCCAAAGGGCAAGGGCAAAGGCTAATGCTCAAAGGGTGACAGAACTGGAGGCCATGCTGCTGGATCAAACACAAGTCGAAGTAACGAAGTAACGAAGTAACGAACACAAAAACGGCCCTATTGGTGAGACAGGGCCGTTAAGACAACAGACTTGTGGAGAGTCCGTCATGAATACTTATAACAGAGTTATTATAACCCAGTATCAAAATTACTTCAAGTCGAAAGATTTGAACCCGTACATATATTCAACATCATTTAATCACATGTGTGACACCATGAAGGTTCCATTACGGCACTTTCCCGATCTGGATCAACGTGACCCAGAACACAGATTACTTGCTAAGGAACAGATGACCGCTTTTGTGTGTGGTCCTATCAAGGAAGGTCATACCAAGTCGAATGACTCATTAGAGTATTTGTCATTCCTTGCATTGGACAATGACAACCAGATAACCAACAAAGACTTGAACAAGGAACTAGAAGCTATGGGTTTAAACTTCCTATTGTATCCCACAGCGTCCAATGGAACCAAAGACCTGAGCACGAACAGAATAAAACATGGTTGTCGTGCATTAATCGAAATTGATTACAGTATAACTCCCGAGAGGTTTAATGAGATAAGGCCAAAGTTACAGGAGTTGTTTCCGTGGGCTGATATTGGTGCCATGAAAGCCAGTCAATTTTTCCTTGGGAATTTTACTATGGCTAACATGGATAAAAATTATAAAACAATTTATCAACACGTTGGTAAGCCATTAGAAACCCGCGCCATTCCTAAACATGATGAACGACCACGTGATGCCAAACGCCGATCATTAAAAAATTCTGGAGTTGTCCTTCATACCAGTAACACAGTTGAATTTGATGACAACATGGTGTTTTATGGCAAGGATAGTCAAGCATATACTTTTGATGACGTATTGAACCATCAAATGTGTGCAAGCAAATGGCATTGTCCGTGGTGTGAGGGTTCGTCTGGCAAGCCTAACGCCTATTTCTATATTGCACCTGATGGAAACCATACCTTTCAATGTAATCATTCTAATAAAGGTTGTGGTGTCTTTGGTGTGTATCGTCAAAGCAGTGTCAAACTTGCCAATAACATAGAAGCTTTTAATGCCAAGCAAAATAGACTTTCTACACGTCGAGGTAAAGGGCCAAAGCGTACCATTGCAACAGAGCAGCCAATTCCATACACAGAGTTATCTGAAATGATCATACAAGCCATTGGAGACATATCCGGTGACGTTACCATACTTGCAGGTTATGAAGGCATAGGTAAGTCGAGGTTTGTCCATCACTTGGTTGCTAAAGGTGAGAAAATATACTTTGCCAGTTCCAGTTATGCCCAAGCGCGGGAGCAGTATTCAGGTTTAGTTAAGGCTGGCCAGAAGCAAGGTTTTACAGTTGGTTTATTTGTGTCAAAGGGCGAAATGTTAAAGCAAGCTGGTTATGACATTGAATACAACAAATCAAACAAGTCATATATGCACGGCAAAATAAAACGACAGAAAATAATACAGTCCATCATGGAAGTTGACGGCATAGAAGAGCTGGAAGCTACCAAAATATTTAAAGAGATAACGCCTAAGCCACTATCGGAGTATGAGCAGTATGACGTTATTGTTATGACCCATGACATGTTAGAGACGTTCTCATCACGTCAAAGTGACCTTGATAAATTCATGGGTGAGTTGTCTAAGGAATATGATGTATTAGACGATAGCCGTATTGTTTACTATGACGACCCAAAGGCCAGTGACTTTTTTAATTTGACAGTATCCGAGGAACTTGACTCACTGCAATATGAGCAGAAATTGATCGAGGGCAAGACTTACACACTGCGCCCTGCGAATAAACGACGCCTGATCAACTTATCAAACAGGCTGATATTTTCGACTACAGAAACATTGTGCAGGGATGCCATAAAGCAGACCTATCATGATATGAAAATTAATGAACCGGGGTTGTATTTTCATAAAAGGTTATGTTGCGGGAATGCACACGTTGTGGTATCCAAAAAGGTTCGATCAAAAAACCATAAGATATTTAAGTATATCAAGACAGACTATTTCGAAAAACAAACAGGTGAGTCGTGGGAATTAATTGGTAACGGCATTGAGCAGGAACTTAATTTTTCAACTATCAATGGCAGGAATGAGCTACAAGACAGTAATATACTATTAAAGTTATCTTACCCGCACCCTAAGGTTATTGAATTAGTAAGGGCAAATTTTCCACAACTAAGCAAAGCAGAGGCTTGTGCAGTAATAGAAATTGACCAACTTAATCAGGCTATAGGCAGGAATCAAGGCTATCGGTTCCGTGACAAGCAAATGGTTATCTACATGGAGCCTGCACACTATGAAGTGATATTAGACCAGTGCAGATACTCGTTTAATACCGTGACGGTAGAGGATGAATTTCAGAGCACTAGAAATGATACTGGTATGGTTAAGTTGATAGGTGATATTGCGCTGGCAGTTGAACCCGATGATCTGATTACCGAGGATACACACACTAATGCTACTCAAGGTGATATTGAGTCATTTATGGATATTATGGAGTTAAAGGAATGAAGCTAAAAGTAATAGGGATATATGGAATATATGATCCATTTGGTTGTATCTATGTCGGTATGACAAAGGATTTCAGACAGCGCAAACAAAGTCATATTAGTAAAACCTTACGTGCAAAGGATGGTTGGGTAGCAGGCAGGTATTATCATTTATATGACTATCTACAGTCAATTGGATTGGATAATGTAAGGATTGAACTCATAGAGGCTATTGTTGATACAGATGATATAGATGCAAGGGAAATTTATCATATCAATGATCTTGATCCCATCCTGAATATACGTGAAGGTGGTGGGCAGGTTGATGGTAAGGCGGCAGCAGTGAGGAAGCGATGGGATGGATATGTCGATAAAAAATTATAAATAGCTGAATGAGCAAAGACAAAAAACAACTCAACAAAAAGCAAAAGCAGTTCCTTGATAATGATAGGGCATTATACCTAGAGGCTTATACAAAGCAGAAAGGATATAAACGAGCTGACCAAATACTGTTAGACGTAGCTAATAATCCCGATACACCTTTGAGAGAAATTGTTCAAAGTTGTCTTGGTCTACTTCCTTACACAATTCCGAAAGCTCCAGCACCAGCACAGGAAATTAATCACTCAGGTTCCGTTGATACTAAAGTCACACATGACGTAGCACCTGCAATAGCTCAAATTCATGACCTTTTACGTCTTCAAGCTACTAAAACTGATGAAGACACCATTATAGAGGGTGAAGTAGCAGAAGTGCCCGACAAGTGAGTTTATTGTCTGATGACCAGATAAACGAGATATTAGACAAATATGAGGACATATCGAACTATTCCTTGTATCACCAGTTATGCCTCCAACCATTAAACATACAAGCGCAATTCTGGAAAGGTAAGTCAGATGAGGAAATAGAGGCATTAATGTACGACCTTAAGTTTGTCGGGAACATACACCAACAGGCTCCACCAGAGGACCAACACGCAACTTTATATAATTATGGTCGCGGGGCCGGAAAGTCTTGGCTAGGTGGTGCTATGGTCGTAAAATGGGCTTTATCTGCACCTAATACCATGATAACGATTATTGGTAATAGTGAGGAGGACTTAAAAAAAACAATGTGTCCTGCCATATTGGAAAGGACTCCACCAAGTATAAGAGCAAACGTTAACTTTAACCGTTCTGACTATACAATTGTCTTTCCTAATGGCAGCACAGTATACAGCTATAAAGCTAATAAACCAGAAGCATTGCGTGGACCTTCGTGTTCCTATGTTTGGGTTGATGAGTGTGGGAAGTTTTCCTACCTTGATCAAGTTCAAATGCAAATTGCATCCATCTTGCGTACCAACCAATTCATAGATAAATCGAAAAAACAGGTTATCTATACCAGCACACCAGTTGCATCAAAACAAATGTTAGCGCTACGAGATGACCCGAATATCACGGTAGTTACTTCAACAACTTTTCAAAATGGTGCAACTTCAAGACTAGATAAATTCCTTGCACTTCGCAAGCTGGGTATGACTAAACAGTCGCGTGTCGAATTTTTCGCAGAATGGATAACAGATATCACTGGCGCGTTATGGAAACAAAGCGATATTGATGAAACTCGCGTCGATAGACTTCCGTGTAAGTTAAGTGAGTTGGAGGACTGCATTGTTAGCATAGACCCTAATGGCGGGACAGGTAAACAAAAAAAGAAAGGAGACCACACTGGTTTAGTAGTTGTTGGTAGGTATCAAGACCACTGCTACGTGTTGGAAGACGCAAGTATGCTTGGTTCACAAAAGGAGTGGGCAACCCAAGCAATTAGATTATTCTGGAAATGGAATTGTTCAAAGATCGTTTATGAACAAAACGGTGTCGGAATGGCGACTGGTACTATTTTAGACATGATAGATGACACAGTTCCACATAAGGCCGTTAATGCTTCTGAATCTAAAATGATGAGAGCGGAAATTCCGGCAAACTTATATCAACACCATAGAGTTCACCATGTTGGTAGTAAGTTTATAGAGCTAGAGGATCAAATGACTTCATGGGTTCCAAACAAGGGAGCTAGTCCAGATCGTGTTGATAGCCTAGTTTGGGGAATAACCACCATTATGAATTTAAAAAAGGCTGAAGCGTTCTCATTTGTTGCTTAACCCCGTCTAATCTAACAAAACTAGATAAATAATCCAATAAGTCAATTATCTAGGAAAAATAATATGAGTTACAAAGCACTAACGAACGGAATTCTAGTACCAGATACCATTAATACAAAAAATTCTGTAGATATCGCTGAAGTAGCTTCCATGCTAGACGGTGACAAAGCCGCTACATGGCAGAACTTCGCATCATATTCCGTAGCTAGTCGCGAAGCTTATATAAAAAATGTCATATCCGCTCGTTGTATCAAATACATTGCTAGTGCAGTTGGCTCTATCAAGTGGACAATTTTAGACAATAACGGTGATCCACTAGACAACCATCCTATCCTTGACCTATTAAAGCGACCTAACCCACAACAAGGAACAAGTTTATTTTTTGCTACATTGCAAATGCACAAATTGCTAGACGGTAATGCCTATGTCAGAGCGGTTAAATTGTCTGATGGTGACGTTATTGGCGGCATGATATCGCCAACACCCAACGAGGAACCAGTCGAGCTTGAATTGCTGAGACCTGATAGAGTTTTCATTAATGTCGGAACGGGTCGCCTTCCTATCTCTTATACCTATACTGAATTGGGTGGAACGTATAACTTTTTAATTGACCAGATAAACGGTGACTGTTCGCTCTTGCAAATAGGTTCACCACACCCGTTACAAGATCATATAGGGCTTTCAGCAACACAACAGGCCGCCACTGCAATTAATCTGCACAATGAGGCTAGTGAGTTCAATAAAAAGCTGTTAGAGAACGGAGCAGCCCCTAGAGGCATGTTATCGGTTCAAGTTGATCTTAATGAAGACGAACGGAACAAACTGAAGGAAGACTTACGTCGCAATTTTCAAGGTGCTTCGAATGCCGGTAAAACCTTTGTTAGTTCTAAAGACGTTACATTCCAACAATTAGGTTCAACACCCAAAGATATAGAATTTGAAAAAGGCAAAATGAAGGCAGCAATTGATATTTGTCTGGCTTACGGCATTGCACCTGAGGTGCTTGGATTTGGTGAAACTACCTATGCAAATAGAGCAGAGGCAACACTTGACACATGGAGCAATACGATATTGCCAGAGGTTGATGTCATCTGCACTGAGTTCAATAACTTTCTATCTGAAATGTACGGGGATGAGGCACAGTTATCATATGATGAGGATGCCATTAGTGCATTAGCTCCACGACGTGAGAAACGCACGGAACGGATAATTATGTTGTATGAAAAAGGTTTGATAACCCAGACTGAGGCACGTTCTGAGCTTGGTTTTATGGAGTTAGTTGCTGATTTGCAGCCAAAACCAGAAGACCAGTGTGAACATGAGTTGAAGCCAGTTGACCTATCTGCACCTGAAAAGCCTATTACACCAGTAGAAGACGAAAAGCTGCCAGAGCCAGAGGAAACCAAGGAGGCTGTTATTCATGCACCTGACCCAGTTGATCACCAGTTAGCGATAGAGACACAGGAGTTAAATTTAGCTGAACTAACCACTAATATTCATCACTTGCAAATTGAAACAAAACTGGCGAAAAACAAAGATTTGCTTGTTAAGGCTGCTGATATTGATCTATCGGAAGTTATTTCAGATATCGGAGAATTTTCTGGTTATGCCAGTCGGTTTGACACTGGCCCTGATACTCACATGGACACAATAGCAGCTGGGGCTTATACCCGCACTATTAATAACCTGAAACAAAGCGGTAGAGTGCTCCCTGTTAGGTTTAACCATGATAGTAGCTACTCTATCGGTGGTTATCTGGAATTGATTCAGGATGACATTGGTTTGTTTGTTCGTGGAAAACTTGACCTTGAGGACGAAAGAGCCATGCAGGTTTATTCCATGATAAAAGCCCGTTTGATAACTGGTCTATCTATTGGGTACTTTAAAATAGCTTCCGTTCCTAACGAATATGGTGGGGATTATTTGACCGAAGTCGCTTTGGTTGAGATTAGTATAGTAAATGTACCAAGTCAGTCAGTAGCACGAATTACAGAAGTAAAAATGATTGAGGCATAAATAGAACTTAACAAAACTTGTATGACGTTGTACACCTGAATAACTCGGATAGCTCCACTTATTCAGCCCGTAATTGAGACGAATTTCAAGTATTGATAATTAATCTAATTATGGGAGACATTACAATGTCTAAGGAAAACGAAGTAGTCGAAGAGACTGCAAAAGTAGAAGACGTAACAGTAGAGGTTAAATCTACAGCTGTTGATCCTACTGCTGAAATTGCAAAGCAGTTTGCAGAATTCAAGTCAGCTTCTGAAGCTGGTAACAAAGACGCAAAAGACACTTTTGAGAAAGCTGTCACAGATATTCAAGCTGAAATCAAAAGTATCCGTACTGCCGCTGCACGTACTACCGCTGCGGATAATATCGCTGAAGCCCTCGAAACTAAGTCAGCCGAAATGTCTGCATTTCGTGACTATTTGGTGACTGGTGACACGGTAAAGTATAAAACTGCTGTTTTGAACACAACTAATGCCGGTGAAGGTGATAGTGTTGTACCTCAGAGCATTCAAGAGTCTATCATTGCCCTTGTGCAAGCTGAAACTCCTATGCGAAGTGTTGCCACAGTGGTAAGTGGTTCACAACCTAAGCTGATCCAACCAGTTCAGACGGGTAATGCTGCTGCTGCATGGAGTTCCGAGCTAGCTGAGAGAACGGCTACAAATAGCGCTAGTTTCGCAGATGTTGAAATGACGGCTCACGAACTGTATGCCCTGCCTTCATGTACACTTGCCTTTTTAGAGGACTCACTCGGTTCTGTAGAGAATTTTCTGGTGAACACCATATCCGAAGCCTTTAGTATTGCTGAGAACCAAGGGTTCACAAATGGCGATGGAACTGCTAACACTCCAGAGGGAATTACGCATTTTATCGGTGCTACTGGTTCACAAGGTATCAAGTCTGTTGCTGCTGGTGATGCTGCTGCTATTACTGCTGATGAGCTTTTAAAGCTTCAAGTGGAAATACCAACGGCTGGTCGTGCATCTGGTCGTTATATGATGAACTCCACAACTTTGTTCGCTGCTATGACTTTGAAAAATGGTCAAGGCGATTATATCTTCCGTCCTGCTACACAAGCATCAAGTGACGGTGTGTTGGGTACGATCTGGGGCCGTGGTGTAGTTGAGAATCCTGAAATGGCTGATATTGGCACAGGTGAATCTCCAGTGTTGTTTGGTAAATTGTCAGACTTTTATGTTTATGACAGAATTGGTATGACTATTGTCCAAGATTTGGTGACTACTCCATCACGAAAACGCTGGTACGTACGCAAGAGGGTTGGTAGTTCGGTATTGACTGGCCAAAACCTCGTAGCGCTCATAAATGCCTAAAAAATCTACTTTAAGTAGTGACTAAGATCAAAGCCCCTTAATCGGGGCTTTGTTCGTTATGGGTATAAATATGTTGATAACAAGGAACTAATTAATATGAAAGTTAAATTTCTCACTGAATTCAATGCAAGCGCTAATAACAGAAACTTTAGTAAAACCTCATATAAACCTGATGATATCGAAGACGTGCAAACTCATGTCGCTGATTATCTTAATGGGAAGGGTATTGCTATAGCTTTGAAAATGGATGACCCAAAGCCAGAGCCAAAAGCAAAGCCAAAAGCAAAGCCAAAAGCAAAGCCCCGCAAAGCAAAGCCGAAAGCTGATAAATAAGCGGTAACAGGAGTTTTATATGTCAGTCAAGATTACCTTTATCAAACCATACAAACCACAGACCTATAACGCCAACCACTCAGTTTCTGAATACAAGGAAGGCGATGAGCTGGAATGCGAGAAATTCGTCGCTGATAGCCTTGTTGCTTCTGGTGTGGCTGAAATTGTCAAGACCAAAAAGACAACCAAAAAAGCAAAATAATGAAAACATTCACACGAACAATTCAACCAAATAGTTACCCTATTTCACTAACCGAAATTCGGGATTATTTGCGGCTGGATCACAATATTGATCTTTCTGAGACTCAGTTCCTGATCGAGTCAGCGGTGAGTATCGCTGAGGAGTATACCCGCCGTGCGTTCACAACTGTGACGTATTCGTGTTTGAGTGATTTCATGGGCAACTGCTTTGAACTTCGCTATGGACCTATCCAGAGCATTGAAAGTATATCAGCAACACTCAATGATGGAAGTGTGACTCAGATATCACCTGATGAGTACTACCTGACTCGCGCAACACTTAATGGACAAGTCGTTTTTAAAGACTTTAAATGCCCTGATGACGTGCGAGAATTTGAGGGATGGGAAGTAGTCTACAAATGTGGATATAAAGTATTGCCGGGTGCATTATGTCAGGCATTAAAATTGATATGTGCTCATAATTTCGAGTTCCGTGAAGACAAAAACACGTTACCACCTGAGGCATCAAGGATTCTTGATGCTTATAAAATAGTGACCTTGTAATGAGAATTGCGGAATTGCGGAACAAGATCAAATTTTTTAAGATTAACTCTACTGTTGATAGTGAGTATAAGCCTTTATACGACTATGAGTTGATGATAGAAAGCTTTTGTAAGCTTGAACCAATTCTAGGTCTGCTATTGGATAATAGAGAGTCTGATGAACCTGAAACGACACATCGTGCAACCATTCGCTATAGAGAAGACATATCGAGTGATTATCGAGTTGACATATTAGGTACATACTATCGTATACATCAAATGGAGATCATTGAAGAGGGTCACAAAAGGTGGCTAATGTTGGACTTGCAACAAGAAAAGGTATCATTATGAAATTTTCAGAAGCTTTTAAAAAATTAGATGAAAAGATCAAAAAGATCGACGATCATTTGCTGGTGAAAGGATACGAAGATATACAAAAACATGTGTTTGAAGACACCGGGGAATTGCGACGTAGTGCGTATATTAACAAAAAAGAGAAGTCTGTTAATTTTAAACTCTCACCAACCAATACTAATGCAAAAATTGATGCAAACGAGTACGGTACGCATAAAATGCGTGGTAGTCACATGGTGAAAAAAGCTAAAAAAAATATACCAGTTCATTTAAAAAAGTACATGGATCGTAAACTAAAATGAACTACACACTAATACAAAAAAAGCTTGACGAAATACTCGACGAATCAACAGAACTACCGCTGCATATCGAAAACTCAAGTGTTGAACTTAATAGCACCGATTCAGCTTCTACATTTAAATCTGAGTACGTCAGGAGTCAATTAGAGCCAACAAAGACAGTCAGCAAGAGCTTGGGACCGGAAGGACTATCAGAGCTTACAGGGCTTTATATGATATCCGTATTTGTCCCTAGCAATGCACAGCATGGCGTCGCTAGAGCTAATACCATAGGTGATAAAATCCTCAGACATTTCAAGGAAACAAAATATGACCTCGATGATAATACACAATTGAGAGTTGATGATAGAAACAGAGAGATAGGCAGACAGTTCACAAATTACTACATGTTACAATTGTCGGTCGAGTGGACATATTTTTATCAACGGGATATATAGGCTAGAATTAAAACTAATCGAGATAAATAGACATATAACAAATTTTTGGAGTTAAATTATGACAATTGGAAGTGGTTCGCTGAGCCGGACAATAGCAGTAAGAGAAAATACGCCGGGCACCACTCCTTCAACGGTGGCGGCTGGAGATACATTAATCATACCTTACACCTCACTGAATGCTAACCAAAGCAGTGATGCACTTGACGATGCCTCAATTACCGGTACTCGTCAAAAGGCTACCATGGGTTTAGGTTTGAAACGTGTCACAGGTGATATGAGTGTAAATTTGTCAGAAGGACATGATTTATTCATCGAAAGTGTACTTGGTTCAGCTTTTGCGGGTAATACCGTGAAGGTTGGTAATGACACCGTCGCCTTTACACTAGAAAATGGTGAGGTATCTGAAAATCTATACCGTCAATTTATTGGGATGCAAGTCACAAGCTGGAGTCTCGATGCTGCCCTTGAGTCATATATCACAAGTTCATTTAGCCTATTAGGTAGATCACAAACTAAGGGCACAACGTCAATTGATAGCGCTCCAACCAAAAAATCACAGGCCGAGACAACACCATTCTATCACGATGGCTCAGGTCAGATTAAAATTGATGGCGTAAATGTCGGCCAGATCACAGCATTCAACATGACAGTTAACGCAAACTTGGAAAGTAATTATGGTTATGGTTCTAGTATCGCATTCGACCAGACTACTAACAAACTTGGCATTGATGGGTCAGTAACAGCTTTTTTCGACTCGTTCTCACTTATGGACAAATATTTGAACTCGGAGACAAGCGAGATTATCGTGCCGATGAGCAACGGTAATAAGACTTATACGACCACAATTCCAGCTGCAAAATGGATGGGAAGTGAGTTAAGTGTGAGTGAAAACACGTTGTCGGTAAGTATGCCATGGACTGCCTTGTACTCTGATACATTAGGAACTTCTATCCAAATTGTGAAGTCATAAATAACGATTTATCTCCAGTAATTGAATATGTGGCAGCTAGGTTCCTCGCCTTACCTAGCGTAAGACCACACTATTTTTTGATAAATAAGTCTATAAAAGGAGAAAAATATGAAATTCAGTGATTATGCACCAACAAGTAGTGAACTGGTGTTGTTACACGAACCCACCCAACAACCATTTATCCAACCCGATGGTAAGTCTGCCAGTTTGACTATTGTGGGCGAATTCTCGGAACAATACGAGAAAGCGTTAAAAGTTGCACAGACTAAGATCACATCGGATGATGAATCCGGAACTATTGCTGATATGTTCGATGATATATACAGACAGCTAGTGATAGGTTGGAGTCATGATAAGTTTTTTGAAGGCAAATTCACAGAAGCAAAATTTAAAAAAATATGGGAAACCCGAGGCGACGTTCGCCGTCAGGTTCGTGAGGTAGTGCAGAATTCTGCACACTTTTTTCGCAAACTTGATGGAGCGAGCACAGTTGTATCAGATACAGACGATGAGACTGGACACAGTGCAGGAGAACGGGAACACACTGAGACAGGAGCTGACAGCTAGAGCAAAGCAATCTGGTAAAAAACATGAGTGGTTGTTGAATCAAGTCACGTTTCCGATACAATTCCAAGCAGTGAGAGAATGTTATGATTTTCTGCGAGATCGAAGTGATCCAGTTCTCACAATAACAGATCAACAAATTTACTATTATTGTCTAAACCGGAACATGAAATTTACTATGCTGGAACTGGAATGCCTAAATATGATAGACATAGCTTATTTTCAGGTTAAAGTCGAGCAGTTAAAACAATCAGAACATAAACAGAAGTAAATCATATGAGTCAAGACGCAGACGTAAAACTAAAAATCGAAAGCAGTGACGTAGATCAAGCTTCTAAAAAACTCTTGCTAGCACAGCGTCGATCAGAAGCGCTGGAAATTGCTGCTGGGAAATTAGGCATCACGACAGCTAAGATGAATCGCAAATTCAGGGAAGCCGAGGCAGCGGGAAAGCGACACGAAGCGGCATTGAAACGCCAGACAGCCGAGCTTAAACGTATGGAGCGGACAGCGGCAAAAGCCCGGCGTGACGGGATAGATAATTTCAAACGAGGAATATTATCAGCCACAACAGCACTTGCGTCGTTTGGAACTGCATATCTTGCAGGCATGTCCGCGTTCGCAAAAGCAGCCGATCAGCTGGACAAAAACGCAAAGTTGACACAGTTATCAACTACAGCGTTTAGTGAGCTAGAATACGTGATGAATCAGAACGGTATCACAACTACGAAATATATTGATGCGATGAGAGATTTGAACAAGATCACAGGTCAAGCTAAAAGTGGTGTAGGCGTAGGTGTTCAAACTTTTAAGGATTTGGGGCTATACCAAGACATTTTAGCTGGCAAATTTCAAAATACCGAGCAGTTGTTCACCGCAGTCTGGA
>Ga0209187_1003261_pt1 | contig 13791 bp, 25 predicted proteins | sample BantaG_FD_187430 | JGI IMG/M metagenome (GOLD analysis project Ga0209187, IMG submission 187430) | Marine algal microbial communities from Bantry Bay, Ireland - BantryBay_4 metaG (SPAdes) (version 2) | ecosystem: Host-associated > Algae > Red algae > Unclassified | place: Bantry Bay, Ireland... | reverse complement strand
CCGTGGTATAGGTTAACATTTTTAGCTAGGCCAGGTAATTTCTTACCAGCTATATGGCAACTTACATGAGTGCCATGATCTTGTACTTCTGAGTACGGTGTGCCAGATCTAGTGAAATCAGTAAGTGTAGAGCCTGGTAATTCCTCTTCAGCTCTTTTTTTGCCAATTCCAGTGTCTAAAACAACAACGTTTACATTTTCACCATGATTAAAGAATTCCAATACCTCTGTTGGGTATAATTCATTTAATTGTTTAACTGAGCTTTGTTTTTCTACAATGTATGGGAGAAGTTTCATAATATATCTATTAATATTTCATTAACCGATATCAATTTCAAGTTCCATGGCAAGATTAATATATTTTTGCTTTATATCAGTCAAAAACTTAACTGTTTCATCGTCAAGTTCTTGATATTTAAGTGGGGTTCTAATGAAGTCAAAGTAGAACTCCCTTATAAAGGACTTATAGCTATGAACTAGCAATAGGTCTTTGGCTTCTTCGTGACATTCGGTTTTAAAAACATATTCCATTAACTAAAATTATACGTCTTGATCTTCTATTAAGTCCATAAGATCGCAAACTAAAATGGCTAGTTGTGATTTAAAGTAGTATTCGATCAGGGTTATATCGTCAGTTTTTATAATTCTAGATATTTTCTCAATCTGTTGCGGGCTAAGTGAGATATTAATAAACATATTATGATACATGTAATTTAAATCGGAATTAATGAAATATTAAAATGTAAATAAACATTAAATTCCGAATTTAATATTATGAGAACTTTAATAGCCATAATATTGTCGTTAATTTTATTCAACATCGCTAACTCTAGAAATGTAGTAATAGGTGATTCAATTAGTGCAGGAGCATTTAGTGAATACGATCATAAAAAGAATCTAGTAGCACAAGCTCAAAACGTTGCTTTGATTAGCGAGCTATTAAAGTTCCCATTCTTTAAGGAACAAGCTGTGAATAATAAAAGACATAGTTGGTTTACATATTTAATGAAAATGATGAATGAAGAGGGAATTAATAATGCAAAAAGTAGTGCAACTATTAATCAATTAGATGCGCAATTAAACTTTTTAAGGGCAGATAGGATTTTCATAATGGCTGGTAGTAATAACATTTGTTTTAATGAGAGCTATAATGGTCTTGATAGGTTAATAAGAAAAGCAAAAACTAAATCAGATAATGTTTATATTTTTGATGTGCCTAATCTTAGTCTTTTAAAGAAAAACTTTAGTAAGTATAGTTCATGCAAGACTGTTTGGAATACCTTGAAGCCATACTGTGAACATGTGCTTAATAAGAACTCACCACTTAGTAGACTTAGAAATAGTTTTTTAAATGATCATATAGAAAATATGGCAAAAAAACATAACATAAACTACATGCCTATTTTTAAGAATGAAAAACATGATATTGAGAACATGAGCTTTGATTGTTTTCACCCTAATAAAAGAGGTCAAAAGTTAATCGCAAATAAAATTTATAAAATGCTACAATAGAGTAGTAAGTCTTCTCCCGAGGTATATTATATATGGAAAAAGAGAAGCTATTAAAGAATGCACTATTCTACGCTATTGGTAGAAAATCAATGCTTCATGATTTTGTTGAGCCAGAGGATTTTGTGTCCTATGTGAATGAATTGCTATTAAAGAAACCAGAAAAGAAATTAATAATTAAGTATGCGTTTATAGATTTTCTTAGAAAGTTTAGTGGTCGAAAAGACTCTAAGAACTACGATAAAAGAAAAACTGTTTCACGTGAAGCAAAGCTTGATAAAATGAAGGACTTTGGTTTTGAAGCAAAGCAAATTGATAAAGAGCTATCTGCGGTAATCAATAATATTGATACCCAGAGGTTGTTAGATAGAATTGAAAAAAGTGTTGATGATGAAGAGTTTAAATATATTAAATTATTAATCATGGGTTATTCAGTCTCAGAGGTTGGTAAGTTTTTTGATATTGAGTACAGCACTATTTATCATAGAATAACTAAGATAACTCAAAAGAAGCTGCCATGGCTTAAGAAATACTTACTAAAATATGTGAAGAATTAACTTGGAGGCGAAACCCAGATTCGAACTGGGGATAGGGCTTTTGCAGAGCCCTGCCTTACCACTTGGCCATTTCGCCTATGAACACCCCCTAGTAGATAAGATCAGGTTAAAACTAGAGGGTGAATTTCATTATACTATAAACCCGTGATTTACGTTTCTTCTACAAAAGTAAATTCATTATTAGATAAAATTCGCATTACATCACTTAAATTAGATAAAACTAGATCTAATTTTGTTGAAGCATACTCATCAATAAAAGAATGACTTAAGCCTTCTTCTCTATGCATCATCAAGTAAACCGTTTCCGTTAAAGATTCAATTTTTGCATTGTACGCAATAATAGACTTTACACCCTCATCAATATCAATTTTTAAACCTAGCAGAGAATTCATTAGACACTCTAATTTGTCCTCTTTAGTTCCTCTATCTACTTTTTTCTTAACTTCTTTTTTCTTTTTTGTTGTTTTTTTATCCATAGACACTTACTACCAAAACCATAAATCTTGTAAACAAAAATAAGTGAGAAAAAAGCACCTCTAAAATATATGAGTAACTTAGAGGTAACTTTAAAGAAACGAGGTTTATTTTACTTCTAAAAAATCACTACTTTATTCTAAAAGTTAAATAAATCTACAAACCCATCCTATAACATTTTCAAACTCTTTTCAAAAAGTAATTTTTTACTTCATAACACGCAAAGTTGACTATTTTGACCATGAAACTAAATTTAGGCCAAACTTTTAGGATACATAACAATAAATGTGCAAAAAACGGAATTAAAACTCAGAAAAATTATGACACATAAATTGTATAAATGCACAAAAAGGTTTTTGGATCAGTAAGTGTTTAAAATAGTTGCAAATATTTTAATCCTAGAGAAAACACACAATGCACAAAACGCATGCAGCTATAAATGCAAATAAATTAACCTACAAACAGCTTTGTATTCATTCTGTAAGTTGCTAAAAAACCATTCACTGAACAAAAAAGTTTGGGGATTTTAAAAAGGTCTGACCTGGGGGGGTTTTAAAAGAATTGGAGTAAACATGAATACAACAAACGTAAAAGTTAGTGCCTGCATTGATGACATAACAATTTGGGATACTGTAAACGGCAAAATCAACTCAAACGCTTTAGGGCTTGAGACAAACCAAGAAGTTAGCTTTAAAGGCAGAATTTATAACTTAAAAGGTTCACACCAAAATGAATCTTTTCAAATATTTCTTATGGACCATCCATTTGAAAACGAACTAAACAACCAAAGATCATTTTGGGTTGACAAAAACCAGCTAAAAATCACTAAACGCAATCTATGGACTGAAGAGAACAAAAGAACCAATTACCTTGATTACAGGTTCATGGCAAATGGCCTAAAAGAAATAGACCAAGAGCTTTTTTTCAAAACAGCTCACACAATCAAACAATTTAACAAAAACTCATACAAGAACTACAAGGCATCAAACATCAACCCATACACAATACCCCTTGAAAACGAAGAAATACACAAATACGACGAAATACTGATTCAAACCAACAAGTCTACTCTGAAAGTACAATGTCTGGATAAACAAGAAAATGAGTACACTTTTCTCACAAAGGAACACCCTGAGAACCTAACCCTTAAACTACTAAGCAGTGACTTCAAAACCATTGCCAGGAAACCAACCAACGAACCTAGAAAGCTCTTTGAGTTCAGGACTAAAACACCTTGTGGATATCTACTAGCCAATGCAGTCCAGATGAGGTTGTTTGATATGTAATATATTAACCGAGTTGAAGTATTTACGTAGCGTCTGTCTTTTTTAAAGACTATTCTGCTTATATAGTTATAGGCTTAGCGCGGATTTGTGTTTATTAAGGATAGAAGGCAGAACCATATTAGAATCTAATCTAATACCATCTATGCTTAGCGCTTATTTTCACTACACATTGGCATTAAGGCAGGGTATTTAGGTCCCTTATTAAATGCCTTCGCATATAGTTACCACCTTTCTCAGTGGCTCTTTTATATGCTAGTTATAGCGTGGATTCGTCTAACAATTATTAGACCCCATTTAACAATATTAACCTGAGAGTTAGCATTGTACGTCTAGATCTGTGAATACCCTATAGTTGTATGTAAAAAGATATTCATGGCAACTAGCTGCCCTCTTACAACTTGGTTATTAAATAACATTATTTATACTTTTAAAACCCTTGCACTAAATTTGTTGTAACACTTTGCTAACCAGTGTTTTTGAAACTATAAACATACCTGTGAGCTCAGACATCAATAATCTACCATTTGATCTAAGAAGAAAATACTACGATGAGCTTCCACAACTAAACTTCTCTAGAATTAAACTACTACTAGAATCTAAACAAGCATTTCTAAAACCTACCCCTCAAAAAACAACTACATACTTTGAGTTTGGATGTACATTTCACCTGGCCATGCATGAAACCTTGTCAAATTACCCAATTACTGAAACCACCAAACCCATTACAATAAATGATGTAATAACACCATCTCTAGACCCCAAAATAAGGCCCATGATTGTTACAAGTGTTAACAAACTACTTAGAAATAAAATACCCCACCCAGATAATGAAATACTAACTGAGATTGTATGCTTCGATAACGACTATAAAGCCATGATTGACTGTAAGTATAGACTACACACAATAAATGGGCCTGAAGAAGCACTAGTAGACTTTAAAACCACATTCCAAACCAACCAAACTAAACTACTAAATACCATAACCAAATACCACTATGATAAACAAATAGCCTTCTACCATAGGTTCATGCCCTATACTCCTAAGATCCTATTCTGCGATAAAATTAACTTTATACCTGTTATTGTTAAGGTAAACACACTGCCAGTTATTGAAACCAATAACTTAGCAAAAAATGCACTGACCCTGTTTACAGAAAATAAATCCTAATATAAGCTTTCCTTGTGAACTCAGAGATTCTGGAAAAATTAGAGTCTATATCTTTAAGGTTAGACAAGCTTGAGAAGAAAGTATTCAAGCCTCGGAAAAAATCTGAATTCACCATCTACTCCAATTACTTTAAAGAACTATATAAATGGAAAACAGGCATAGATTATCCAGTATGGGGACCAAAACATAATACCCTAATGAAGAGATTTGTCACACACGCAGGCAAAGACAAAGCAGCACAACTTATTCAATGCTTTTTTCAATGGCAAAATTATCAAGTCATTAAAAGAGGATTTAAATTAGAGGATTTAGTCTCAAGAGTAGAGGAGTTAAACATGCATGTTTTTTCTAAAAAAGAAGAAACCATGCTAGCTGAATCAAAAAACTTTCTAGAAAATAGAAAGGATAGAATTACTATTAAACAATTGGAGGTGGGAGATGGACAAGGAAGCATTGGTAAAAAACATGATCATCCAGAATTCAAAGAACTTCAAAACTCAACCAAAGGCTAATTTCATGAAAATAGTCTATGAAAACATTAAAGACATGGAGGTTCCAAGCATTAAAGCCATGCTTAGCTTTGCTATTAAAAACTACTCCACCTACCCATCCATTAAGGACTGGCTAAAAATAAAAGAAAAGTTCAATGCAGCCAATACCCCCAAACCCATAACAAATGTAGAGTGTATTCAATGCGACTCAACTGGCATGAGACCTGTTTACACAATAAATGATAAAGAAATATTCTGTTTCTGTGATTGTCCCATTGGACATAACTACGCAATCAATAACACCAATCTACAACCAATTAGCATAATTAGATCTAGATTTAAATTAAAGGAGAAATACTATGAGTGAAAACCCCCTAATACCCATATATAAAGAAGTTAACCAACAGAGCTTTATTAAAGACACGGAAGGATATGGCTATAGTTATTTAAAGCTACCAACCATACTATCTATAATAAATCCAATTCTTAATAAGCATGAATCTACTCTTGTTTTTACAATTGAAGACCTAGTAGTTACAGGCACTATCACAACAAAGTGCGGAGTAAGCTATAAATCAAGTTGTCCAATAATAATACCAAATGATAGCAAAAACCCAATGCAATCCATAGGAAGCGGAATTACATATGCGAAAAGATACATTATACAAAACCTATTCAACCTTGCTATTGACGAAGATGACGATGGAGCTAGTCTTAGTAGACCTAGCAAGACAGTCAAAAAAAGCGAAGGAAAAGCCCCTGTTAAAACAGACAAGCTTTTTACCATGCCCTTTGGAGACAAAAAAGGCCAGGACATTAGATCTTTCCCTACTAATGAAATACAATCACTTATTAACTGGCAAGAAAAAAACCTAGATCCAAGCAACAAATACTATGAGTCTAATAAGAACAGAGTAGATGCATGGAAGGAATACCTAATTCATAACGAGCAAGAGGAGATTCCATTTTGAACCCAGAATACTTGATTCTATATTTCTTTGTAATACTGTCTATAACTATAAGCTTTTCTATAATTATGTACTTGGTTTTTAAACACACAAAAGATGAAATTGAGAAATTACAAAAGGAAAAGATTGAAGACCTAAGAGAAAAATTTGATAAAATGAGAGAAGATCACTCAGAGATGTTCAAAGACGAAGAAGATTACGACAAGCTACATGGCTTTAAAGAAGAAACACTAAACTAAGGAGGGTGTAATGAAACTAAATGCAGATTTTTTTAAATATAACGATATGAGGAATGTTTTTTCCAAAGGAGTAAACCATGATCCTGAAACCAGTCTCCCAGATACAGAAGCACTAATAAAATTATATAAACACGTATTCGCAAAAAAACCAATCACTAGTGGTGATGTTTTTCAGAATAAAAGAAAAGGCGTTTCATATACACATTACAATGAAGATCTACTAGAGGACTTCATTGCACCACCTGCACATGATACCAAAGCAGCCATTAATGAATTAATTGATGTTTACGCATGGGCCATGAATAGAGATAAAAAATTCACTGAAATCGAAGGCGCACCAAAGGACTATATCTCACAATTCCTATTAAGAGACTACTCAATTGGTAACCAAAAATACTCAAATAAGGTTACTGAATATAAAGGCAACTTCTTAAATGATTGGGATGAGTTTATTTGTGTTCAAAATGGCCAAGACCCTAGTGGAAAAATTGAAACTGGACCTCAAAAATACATTGAAACCCCAAGAGACCTTGCATCCATGGTTCATAAGGATAAAGACCAACAATATAGGGCTGCTTTTTTCATGATGAAGCAATTAAATATTAGAATGAACCCTTTCCTATGCGAAGACCTAGTTAATGAAAAACAAATCCACCCTTTTATCTATAAAGATGCACCAATTGTGTGCAAAATGCTAGCTGAAATAACCCATGAATCATTAATGGCTGGATGGGCTTGTAAGTGGGCGTTTTGTGCTCGAATTAGACCAGAAGCATATGGCGGACTTATTGAAAAAGATATTGGTGATAAAAATGCCATTGATATGTTTAAGGAGCAAATGAAGGATTATTACGACCTAAATAAAACTTGGTTACTATCAACCGTATATCCTGAAGGCTCTCCGCTACACCCATCTTATGTGGCCGGACACGCAATTGTTGCACTAGCCTCTACCACTTTATTAAAGTCATGGTTTGACCCAAGAGCAGAAATGCCAATAATGGAAGTTATTAATGGAGAACTAAAAGAAACTGATCGTGTTAGCACTGTTGGAGCAGAACTTGATAAACTTGCACTTAACATTGCATTTGGCAGAAACATGGCAGGTATTCACTATAACTCTGATTTTTTTGGAGCCATTAAATGCGCAACCAAACTAGCCAATAAAAAACTTCATGAAAATGGTTTCTATGGAATAACCCAAAGTTTTAATACTGAACTAGCGTATACATCTATAAAATAAATGAGTAAAACAATAAAGTCCCTTGCTAATAAATACCAGTCCCTAGCAAGGGATGCTATTAAACCAGAATACGCAACTATTTATAATGAAATTGCTAATATTTTCAGAGGCTATAAAGGCTATATGGAAATGTATAAAGAGAACTTTAAAAATGACTGGCACGACTTTTTAATATCTAAATACGAGAATGAAAAACAAGAATGTCTTGAAACCATAGGAACTTTTGATGCTATAAACTCTAGCTATGAAATAATGTTCCTAAGGTTTATTGCATGTGTAACTGCAAATGATATTCTTATTCAAAACCTATACAAACTTAAGAATGAATTTCAAATGGAATACGCTCAAGAACTAACAGAAGGACAAGAAAATGATTGAAAAACTAAAATGGGTAAAACTATCAACAGAGGATGAGAATATATTCTTAGAATACAATGAAGAGGCAATGAGTGAGGACAAGGCTAAAAACCTTACAAATATTACTTACTTCGTACTTAATCATTTATTTAACCTATTAACTAGAAACATGAATAGCACAGTTGAAGCTAGAATCTACTTAAAGAAAACCATAGATAATATATTTGATTTCTATGCAAAAAAAGATGAAGAATAAACTTTTTATTCAAGAGTTTTTACTAAAACTAGACAATAAAATAGAAGAGCTGCAAAAACATAAAGACATGGATGTTTATCATTATCTAAAAATAAGGGACTTATATTTAAGTTTAATTAAAAAATACGATATCCTAGTATAGTGGACAATGATCATTTAAAAGAAATAATTAAATCAATAACCATTAAAGAACTACTAAACTTTAATATAGACTTTAAAACAGTATCTGTATTTATACTCAATGAAAACGATCAGTCCGTTATATTAAACATATCCATAGACCACCAAATAATTAATTTTCTATCCAAGGTGAACCTATTAATAAGAAATGACAAGCCAGCTGATAAATATCACCAATCAATAATTGCAGAAAACAAGGAATTCATAGTACAAATAAGTATATGATACCTCAGACATATGATAACGACTTTATGGTTTATAAATCTAATATTTATGGAAAATTCTTAGTAAGCCTTAAACACTTTCTAAAAGACGACATAATAATGGACTATTCAATAAATGCTACTGTTCTTGAAGAAAGAACCATCTGGACCATAGAAAAAAACAAAGGAATTCATTTACACCATGAGGTTGCTAAATATCTACTACATGATCATGTAAACCCTACGCTTAGACCAAATAAACATGAGTCACTTATGATTGCCAATGTAGAGATACAAAAAGGGGATATACTATCCTTTGATTACAATTTAACTGAGTCTGAGTTTGTTAATGACCCAAAAACTTTTTATAAACCTGTACCAAAAAACATTACTGATTTACAATAAATATAAGTCTGTTTAAGCGCAAAACATTCTAGCGGCCACTATTTGGGTTATTTTTTATCTTTTTTTATCTATTTTATATATAAGTAGTGGTCGTGAATTTTAAGTTATGTTAAAAAAAACCAGAGAAGCACTCATACGCTTTCTTTATTTTTAAATAGCAAGGCAGTAATTTATCTGAGTTCACACCAGCCAAATTATTGTCTTGCACCTATTATGCTATCCTAAAAGTATAATGGAAAAATCAATTGTCTTCACACAAGACCTTATAGAAAAACTAGACCAAATTTATATACACCTTAGAGAATCACATGTGCTTGAGGATCAAATGCTTATAGTGGATTATTTCTATGAACTTATTTATAACTCTATTGCAGACATTAGTAATGATGGTGTTATATTGGAGGAGGGTTGGTCCGAAATCAACTAGATAAAACAGCTGATTCCTGTCTTGTTTGTGGTCATAGATGTTTTGACCTTGATCACATAAAAACAAGGGGGGCGGGGGGATCGGACCATCCCACTAACCTTTGGCCACTTTGTAGAAAACATCACACAATGAGGCACTCAATGGGACTTGTAACCTTTGCTAGAAAATTTAAACTTGAGAATGAGCTAAAAAAGCGTGGGCTGTTCTTTAATGGTCGTGGATGGGTCTATGATATGAGCCTTAAGGCTGATTAATGTTTTAGTCTCTTCAGAGTTTATCTTCTCCGCACTAACACCAAATACCCATTTATCATCAATACCACCAGCTTCAAAAAAAGCATCCTGGCATATCTTTAAATAATTATCTACATCAACCCTTTTTACTTTCCCATTATTAATAAACTTTGAGTAAACCTTTATTGAGAAATACAAAGGGATTTTCTTTATAACTATATTTCTATATTTTAAAAAGTATATATTCTTTATTAAGTTTTTAAAGTTAGATGCTTCCTTGGTTAGGAACCTTCTTCGACCATTTTGCCCATACATCTTGTTAACAGATATTGGAATGGAATTAACTTCAATACTCAAATCCACGAAAACCCAAGCTCTCCCTAAAAGCATCCATTGTCATACCAAGTGAACCACCTGGATCAGATTTTCTGCCTGGACTAACCTCATCATGGCCAACTACATTTCTTAATTTAAATACATTAGGATTATTATTTATTAACCAATTAACTAATTTCTTAAGTGATAATATCTGCTTTTCATTAAAGGCATGATATGCACCCTTTTCTATATTTCTATTATAGTTATTATAGAAATTTATATTTTCTTCATTAACCTTCTTACCCCACCATGTGTAGTAAGAACCATTTTTTTCTGTTAACTTACCTGCGCACTGAACCTCAATGCCAACTAATTTATTGCTAACAGCATGAAGGATTCTATCATATGGCCAATAAGACTGACCTGCATGGTAGCCCCATTTATTTATAGGAAAGTTTTGAGCAACTTCACCATGTTCATTAATTATTATGTAACAATACTTGTTTAGTTTTTGCCACTTAACCTCATCCTCAAATGATAAATAATTACCAGCAGTGTAATGAATCACACATCCCTTTGGATAATCATTATTATAGTAACCCTTAGTATATGCTGGTTCTAATTCCGTGATCGCACCGGGATAATAAAGGCCGCAAGTATAATTATTAGAAAAATTAGATCCATCCATTCAAAACTCATACTATATATTTTAATCTAATAGTTCAATTTTGCCTTTGGTAACAAATCTTAAAATTATGTTTATTAAGCCAAAGGTTGTCATGACCACTTCAGGATTAGCACTTAGCCACGCTCTAGTTTCAGGAGAGAATAATGCAAGAGCCGCAACCACTAAGTTAAACCATAGTGTTTTACTCTTTAATGGGTTTTTTCCAGTCTCAATTACCTCTACAACTTGTTTTGTGTTCACATCAATTGCCTGCTTAGTTAGTTTGCTCATTTTTTAAACCCCTTACCTTTTCCTTTAATACATCAATTTTATTGGAAACATTATGTATTTCCACTCTTATTCCCTTTAAATCAATTGATATCTCCTTGGCAGTTTGCCTTACAGTGGTATCAATTTCCTCAATCTTATCTGCATGTAAACTCTGAATTACTTCAATTTCAGTTAAATTCTTACCAAACCAAAATGAAAAACCAACAAGACTTATTACTAAGCCCATATTTATTGCAGTGTCTTTATTTATTACCAATTACAACTCCCTAGTAATCTATTAAGGTTTTTTGGTGAAAAACAAAGGGCATTATCAAGCTCCTCAAGAGTAGCCCCGCCAAATACTTCCATATCCTTATCGATTAAATAAACCTTTTTAGAATCAATATTGCATACATTAAAAACATCAGACTTTTTAAAACAAACCCAATTATTCACAACTTTGACCTCATACTTGGTATCGGGAAGCCAATTGTTTTTCTTGTGACAGTAAAATGTCTTATTAACGCTACTAAGTACACAAAAAGGGATATTATCTCCCTTTAAAGAGGTACAGTTAGTCAAAAAGATTAGAAATAGCTTTGGCAGCAGATTTTTTTTCTTCACTGGTTTTTGCCTTATATAAAAGATCCATTGCTTTGGCATAATTTATTTTACGCTCTCGAACCTTTTTATCTTTAATGAACTTCTTAATATCAGATACTGAACCCATTACTATCTTTAATAAATCAACAGTATCTTTAATCACTTAATGCCTCTAAGAATATAGTGGAGATTGCTTCTTCATCAAATTTAGATAAACCTAAGTATGGTCTTGCTGGAATGTTTTTTATTCTAGAACCAAACTGATGAGTAGCTGCATATACTTGATCAGAACCTATAACTAAATTTGTTCCCTCAATTTGATATCTTATTGAGTTCCTTAAGGCACCACTTCTTGAGAGTATTCTATCACCAAAACCTTGCTTTCTTTTTTTGGCTAAATACCTAGGTGATAATGATTGCCATTTACCACCCTTTGGATTTGTTTGAGTTGTGAATCTTTCTTTTGTAGTTGCAACTAATAGCTGACCAATATCTTTTAATAAATTTGAGGGTTTGTTTTTTAAGTTATTTAACTTCTCTAAGAAAAGCTTTATCTCATTATCCTCAATTTTTATCTTAACTGTCATAATCCTCTACCACTATCTTTATTGTATCACTAGTGCCAACACCTGGTTGCGCATAGGTTAACGGATAAATGACTAAATCAATACAAGAACCAGCTCCGTAGTTTTCTAAACAGATTTTATTTCCATAATGTGTTGCAGTTCCATTAAGCACAAGCGGTTGAACAGTTCCACCATTAATGGAGATATCAACCCTAACAGCAACAGAGTTCTCAGTCTCAAAATGAACCCATACCTTATTACCATCTTGAATACTTTTCACACATTTAACCCTAGTGTTTATTACATTATAATTTATTAACTCAGGGTTTGGATCCAATGTGAATTCTTGTGAATAATATGCAAGCTCTTCATCAACTGCAGTGAACTTTATTCTATTTTCATCTTGTGGCTCTACACTTGTTATTCTAACTTTTTTAAATGGTGTTGGAGTTACACCTGCAAAGTACGTCCAATCAAGAGCAGTTGAGTTTGTGAAAATAGCATCTTCATTCTCTACTTTCTCACCATCAATAATCAAATCACTAGGAGCATATTCTGCACTAAGTGTATCTACTAAGGTTATACAATTTCCAGAATTAGTTGCACTTAATGTTACCATTTCCCCATCAGGATGCCTTAGCATAATATGTTCAATAGTATTTTCAGGACAACAAGTACTAACCCAAACCTTAGTTACGTTTCCGTTATCAATTTCAAACTTCTCTACTCTGCCACTATAACTATAACAGACTACACTGTGTGAAATGTTACATACATCGCCTCTACAGCAAATCAGGCCCTCACCGTCGGTTTCCCAGCTTATTATTCTTCTTTGATAAAATTGTTTAGCTGCAATTAAATTACATTCCCTCTGGGCTTGAGCCCTATCAATTACGCCCCATAGATCTATTATTACTCTCTTGTGTTCTTCGAATGCGTTAACCCCTGGACGAATTGTTTCCACAGATTCTTGGTTCCATTCAGGAGTAGCGCTATCAACAAAACGACACTCAACAATGTCAGGTAACTCATTGTTAAAATAAGATATGTTAAAAGAACCAGCAAGAATATTGCCCATTCCAAAACTTGCGACCACAGGGTCATTTGGATCTTCCCATATTACTCCAAGCTTTCCATTGCACCAAGTGATCGAGCCTCGACCTACATTGGCTATTTGATTTAAAGTTTCCATGCAATTTCTTGCATCTTTTAAAATAGCATTAAATTTTAAATTATTAGTATTGCAAAAAGTCCAGAACGCATTAATAGAATTAAAATCAATTCTTGTTAACGGTAGGTTTGCACCAAATAACCTCTCCTTAGCATTAGGATCATCAATATGTGTGACCCAACCATCTGTTGGACTACTTGG
>Ga0209187_1003260_pt1 | contig 13792 bp, 11 predicted proteins | sample BantaG_FD_187430 | JGI IMG/M metagenome (GOLD analysis project Ga0209187, IMG submission 187430) | Marine algal microbial communities from Bantry Bay, Ireland - BantryBay_4 metaG (SPAdes) (version 2) | ecosystem: Host-associated > Algae > Red algae > Unclassified | place: Bantry Bay, Ireland... | reverse complement strand
TACGTGATAGGTTTGTTTGGATCATGGGGTAGTTCTTTTCCTTTGTGATTATTTGAAAAGACTACTCTGTGGTCCGTCTATTTCTCAATGATTAAGACGGCCTTTCGGGAATAGGCCCGTATCGGAAATATGCGGGTTAGCGCATGTATACCACAATGGCACGTAGATAAGCGGTCAGGCATATTTTCTGCGACATGTGACACCGTGGGAATCCGCCCCGAAGTGGGCGGGATATGGTAGCCCGGGTGCAAGGCCGCGAAGCGGCCGCAGCGCCGGGTTAGGTGCAGACGTAAGAGGCAACGAGGGGTAGGCGCTATAGTATAAGAGAACTCATACCGAGGCGCAGAACGTAGCCCCACGCAGTTTATATGCTGCTTGCATCCTGTGGTGCTCGGAATCCACTAAAACGGGACCTCCAAAATGAATAGGAATCGTTTATCATACGCTTGTACCCTTTTCTTCCGGTTGGGTGTCGCCGCTATGCGGCTTAGAGCGGGAATCCGCCGGGGACCATGGCCTCCTCACTTCGTTCGTCAACCATGGCTATCAATGGGTCAGCGCTACGCGCCTTTGGTCGTCTGGATTTTCATTCGTTCTTGATACAAACCGGCTTATCTGAGTGCCATTGATGTATACCAGAATGCACCTCATTCAACGTAAGAGCGGACCCCTCATTTCGGCGGTTGGAAACCGCCGCTCCTTGGCCTCCGGCGGTTACCTTCAGCGAAACTAGATTTACCCCCGAATTCGGCAGGGACTCTCCCCCTTCGAGTTAAGCGTCCAAGCTTAAGCCTCCAAAGGTGGAATAACAAAAAACAGCACGGAAACAAAATGGCAGAGACTTCCGGCCATAACGAAAAGATGCCAAATTGCATGGTTCCAAGGGATGCGATGCCCGAGATAAAAAATCACTCCAAGCGAGTAGAACAAACCACCGGCAAGCAACCAGCCGAGGCCCCAAGCGGGAATGGTTGAGAGCATCGGTTTCACCGCGATAACACAGATCCACCCCATCAAGAGGTAAATTACGGTCGAGAGCCGTTGAAAGCGTCCCGTGAGAAACAGCTTGGCGATCACCCCGACGAGGGCGAGTCCCCAGACGACACCGAATAAGCTCCAGCCCCAGGCCCCACGCAGCGGCCCCAACATAAAGGGGGTATAGGTCCCAGCGATTAAAATGAAAATACTCGCATGGTCAAACACCTGTAACCGAGCCTGCACTCGCGTGGTCGATAAGCTGTGGTACAGGGTCGAGGCGCTAAAGAGAAGGATGAGGCTCGCCCCGTAGATGCTGACACTGACCACGTGCCAAACCGTCCCCCGCAGGGAGGCAAAAACGACCATCACAACCAAACCGGCAATGCTCAGCAAAGCGGCGATGCCATGGGTTAGCCGATTGGCCAGCTCTTCGGAGGAGCTTTGAGGAGGAGGCATGGCAAACAGAGAATCAACTGCGTTGACGATAAACAGAGGTCGACCATCCGAAAGGCAGAAGATCTATGGCGCCGAGCGAGAGACAGGCTTGCCTGGAGAGTCCGGTGATTTAGCCGGGGTTGAACTCGGTTTCAAAGAGGGTTTTGCCAGTACGAGGCTCTTCGCTTTTGCGGTCAGCTTTTTAGAAGCGGCCAGCTTTTGGGAAGTAGACAGCTTTTGGGAGGTGGACAGCTTTTGGGAAGTAGACAGCTTTTCAGAGGCAGTCATGTTCGTGACAGGAGGCGTAACAGAAGACGACAGTTGAACTGGCTTAGCTATCAAGGAGGTTTGGGCCGGCAGGACAGTTTTAGCCGATGCAGCCGACTTACCTGCTGGCTTAAATGCCTTTTTCGGCTTCAACAAGCTACTCGCTTTTTTGGGAAAGCCTTTTGGAAGGGCGTTCGGAAGCACGTTCGGTAGTACTTCTGGAAGCACTGAAGTCGGAGCTGCTGTTTTCGAATTCACTTTTTTGGGCACCGACGACAAGGGCGTGAGTTGAATCCCATTCAGCAATTTTTGCGTTTCGGGATGGAGAGACCCATTGGCAACCGGTTGCGTTACGATCGATGCTTCGCGCGTACCGGTTAGGTCTTCGGTCATTTCTTCCAGCACCCATTTCGCGAACAGGTTTTGCACATCGGCAGTACGTCCGGACGACAGCTCGGCAATACGGCGACGAACTCGCTCGGTTGCTTCGTATGGCCGCTTGGAAATGTATTCCGGAAGCGAGAGTCCGGCGGCTTGGGCTTCGCGGCCTAAATCCTCGTTCAAGCTACGTTGTAAGCGCACCAAAGGAGGGTCTTCTAAAAGAGCCGCGGTACGGGCACCATCGGGAACAATCGGACCTACTCCTGAGCTGAGGCGCCCGGTTGGAGGGAAGCGAGAAGAGCCGACAGAAGAACCAGAGCGAGGTGATTTCCGCAAAACAGGTCGAAGCATTGGATCATCTTGAAGCTGTGAATTCGACACGGAAATACGATCCGGTTGCGATAAAACCGGGGTCGATAAAATAGGGGGAGAGAGCTGGCCTGCCACGGAGGGCTCCATCTCTACATCCAAGCAATCACGAATTAACAATGCGTAAACATTGCGTCGTGTGAGCATGGTTTTGCCACTCTGAATGAGCGTGCCTTCAAAGCGGAAGGCTTCCCCCACCGGCAATATCTCAAGAATCTCTCGAGCATCGACGGTGGCGTACACCGGGCCCTTCTCTTTGACCGCGACCTTCAGGTAACGCTGGCCGTTGACCACAGCCGTCTCGCCGCTGACCGGTGTTTCCAGACTCGCTTCGAAGCGAAAGGTCGTGGACCAGAAGGACGCAGGATCGCTGTGCACCTCCGCAATGGAGTACACGTTCGACACCGAAGGACCAGCCATACAGACTGCTCCCCCGGCCGCAATGATCAAACTGATGAGAAGTTTTGTCATGGGTCCTAGGTTTATTTGCCACCAGGACCGATGGGGAATTAGCCTTCGGCTTCTTCCAAATCAGCAATGGCAGCTTTCAAACTTAAGCGAATTTTCCCGTTGTCGTCAACGTCAAGACACTTAACTGTGACCTTTTGTCCCACTTCGAGAAAGTCCTCTACGCGCTCTACACGCTCTTCAGCAAGCTCGCTGATATGGACCAATCCGTCTTTGCCCGGAAGGACTTCGACGAAAGCACCGAAAGGCTTGATGCTACGCACGATGCCTTTGTAGAGCACACCCGGCTCCGCTTCCATGGTGAATTTCTTCACTTCGTTGATCGCCGCTTCCATGATCTCCGCTTTGGAGCTGTACAACGTAATGCGTCCATCATCTTCAATGTCGATTTGAACATCAAGGTTGTCGGTGATGCTCCGGATATTTTTACCACCTGGGCCAATCAAGGCGCCAATTTTTTCCGGATCAATTTCGAGAACCTGTGTACGAGGTGCGTACTGAGAAATATCTTCGCGAGGTCCAGACAGGGTTTCAGCCATGTGGTCGAGAATCTCGAGGCGACCTTTGCGAGCGAGCTCGAAAGCATACTCAAGTTGAGCCCAATCCAAACCATGTATCTTCATGTCAACCTGCCAGCCCGTGATCCCTTTGCTTGAACCACAGACTTTGAAGTCCATGTCACCACAGTGATCTTCGGTTCCGAGAATGTCCAAAACCTGGAGGCTTTTGCCTGGAGCGGTGAACAAACCAACCGAGATGCCTGCAACGGGACGACGCATGGGGACACCCGCATCCATCAAGGCCAAGCAACCACCGGAGACCGAAGCCATCGAGGTCGAGCCATTGGAGCTCATGATTTCAGATACAATCCGAATCGCGTAAGGGAATTCGGTTTGATCAACCATGCGCGCCAAAGAACGTTCCGCCAAGTTACCGTGACCAATTTCACGACGACTTGTTGCGCCCAAACGACCCGCTTCACCAACCGAGTACGGTGGGAAGTTGTAATGCAAAATAAAGTTTTTCTCCTTAGGTCCGCCGGTAACACCATCAATGTTTTGTGCTTCAGAAGTAGCTGCCAAGGTGACGGTGCAAAGGCTCTGGGTTTCACCCCGAGCAAAAACCGAACTACCGTGTGTGCGCGGAAGCACGGAAACCTCAGAAGTCAGTGGACGCATGGCTTCGAGCTGACGACCGTCAATCCGTTTCCCATGCTCAAGTACGTTTTCACGGACGGCATTGATTTCGAGTTTGTAAAACGCTTTAGAAAAATCTTCTTCTTCGACATCTGGCATCACTGCCAACAGCTTTTCATTCAGCTCATCACGAACCCGGCGAATTCCTTCACCGCGTTGTTTCTTGTCACCGATCAACATCACTTCGTGAAGGGAGTTACCAGCGAGCTCTTTGACTTTGTTGATGACTTCCGTCGGCTCAACCGCAACAAATGGTTCTTTTTCGCCAAGACCCAATTTCGCGCGAAGCTCAAGCTGGGCTTTGATGATGGGCTGAATCGCTTCGTGGCCGAATTTCATCGCTGCGATCAAATCCGCTTCGCTGATTTCGTCCGCTTCGCCTTCAATCATCATCGTTTTTTCCGCGGTACCCGCGTAGATGAGATTGATGTCTGACTTGAGTACTTCTTCGTGCGTCGGAAGGGCAATAAATTTACCGTCAATCCGCCCCACGCGAACTGCGCCGAGGGGACCGTTGAATGGCAATTCGGAAATCACCAATGCGGTACTCGCCGCGTTGACGCTTAAGATATCCGTATCGGTGTTGCCGTCGCAAGACATGACCAAGTTATTGATCTGAACGTCGCGGCAAAAGCCTTTAGGGAACAGTGGACGCAACGGACGATCCGTTACCCGCATGGTCAAAATTTCTTTTTCGGAAGGACGCGCTTCACGCTTGAAATAACCGCCTGGGAATTGTCCCGCGCAGTAAAACTTTTCGCGGTACTCAACTTGGAGAGGGAAGAAATCAATCCCAGGGCGAGGCTCACGTGAGGTAGAGATCGCGCAGAAAAGGACGTTGTCGCCCATGGTGACAACGACGGAGCCGTCAGCCTGACCGGCCAATACACCGGTTTCGATATTTATGGAGTATTCACCAAGCTTGGTGGTTACAGTAGTAGCATTTTTCATAGGGTTTTCCTTTTGAGGAAGAGCAAGAAAGGGAATCGTCAGTCGCAGGGCTTAGAGCACAGGTTGGAAATAAACGATTGGCAATGGAATCACCAAGCGAGTACCCGATCGGGCAACCTTGCGAGTGGGGGTGGAATTCAAGGGTCAGAGAGTTCGGACGCGTTGGCTTTTACAGCGTTGGCTTTTATAGCGTTGGCCTTGGAAGCGTATGCTAATGAGTCTCATGACAAGGAATCTGTTTTAGCGAAGACCTTAGTTGAGGCGAGCTGCCTGAAACCAATCACACCCTTTTACAGGGCGAAAGCCACAGTTCCGTCTACATGCCCACCATCGCTCAAGCGAGCGGAGAAACAGGAAATGTGTAAGCGGAAATGTACGCGGAGGGCTGAGCCCCATTGGTTCGTCGAGCGGAACGCTTCAGCGAAGGTACTTAAACAGACAAAACCCAACACATCCAAATAGGAAGGCTGGGTTTTATCGATAATTGTCGGTTAGCGGCGAAGGCCGAGACGTTCAATTAGTTCGCGGTAACGCGCAGAGCTTTTACGGTTCACGTAGGTGAGCAACTTACGGCGTTTGGCAACCATGGCCAACAAACCGCGACGTGTACTGTGATCTTTGTGATGGTACTTGAGATGCTCCGTCAGTTCGAGGATACGACCTGTGAGAAGCGCGACTTGTACTTCAACCGAGCCAGTGTCTTTTTCGGACAACTGATACTCTTCGATAACTTTTTTTATTTTTGCAGAATCCATTCTGACGTGTCTGCCTTTCAGCTTTTTTTTAACTTATCTTTATATGTTCGAAGTCTGCCTATTCATCCGCATCATCATGTAAAGTACATATTTCGCGTTTTCTGAAGAAATCACCTGTAGCCACCACATCCTTGCGAATCTGAGCGATTAAAGCAGCTTCACTAGTAAATTCAGCATCTTCTCGAAGGCGGGAAAGGAAGCGAACCTGGAGTCTCTGGCCGTAACAATCCCCACTCCAATCGAGTAAATGGACCTCCACTGTATCCGCCTCAGCCATCGCGCTAGAGACATAACCTGCGGCCGGCAACCACATGTCCTCCCCTGCCCCTTGCGTAGCCTCTTGAGTACCCCCTTGCGCAGCCTCTTGAGTAGCCTCTTGAGTAGGCTCTTGAGTAGCCCCTTGAGCAGCCTCGTTCGTTAAAAAACACACTTCAGTCGCGTAAATGCCTGGCGGCGGCAATAGCTGCTCCCCAGAGGTCTTCACATTCGCGGTCGGGAAGCCAATTTGACGCCCAATTTTCTTCCCATGCACGACATCGCCACGGAGCGAATAGGCGCGCCCAAGCAGCGGCTCGACCGAGGCCAGCTCCCCCGCTTGGATCAACTCGCGAATCCGGCTACTGCTCACGGACTCGCCACTCACCTCAAGCAGCCCAACCGTCTTAACCTCAAAGCCAAGCTCCTCGCCGAGCCTAGCCAAGGATTCGGGGCAACCAACCGCTCCTTTGCCGAAGCGCCAATTCTCTCCGATCACAATCGCTTTGCAGCCCGGAAAGGCGGTCAGTAACTTCAGGATAAATTCTTTTGGAGAAGAAGCCGCGATCTCTCGATCAAAGGGAGCCAACCAAACCCCAGCCATGCCAAGCGACTCAAAGCGAGCCAACTTGTCTTCTAAGGAAATAAGAAAAGGCGGCTGGGAATCGGGCGCGAGCACCACACGAGGATGCGGATGAAAGCTTCCCACCCAGGCTTCGGCAGCATGCACCTGCGCCCAAAAACGGACTTCAGCCAAGAGCAATTCGTGCCCGAGATGCACCCCATCGATCGAGCCCAAGGCAAGGACGACGGGGAGCGGCGGCGCGCTCGCACCGACAAGATCATAGCTACGATGAACCTTCATTTCGCTCCTCATCCTCCAGCCGTTCGGACCGGCTGACGCAGGCCTGCTATTCCTATGCAACATCCCTTTTGCAAAAAGGATGTTGCTTTAAGGGCGAAACCCGAAGAATTCGGGTGAGGCCTTGAGTGGCAGAGGCTGAAAAAAATCTGCCATTGACTGGCAGATTTGAGCATGGGGCTCATGCGAAGAAACCGGGCAGGTTAGGGTTGCGGGACGGGCTTGGGAGCAGGCTGTACCCCTTCGATCAACTGATCGAGCTCCCAACTCATAATATCTTCGAGCTCGAAAGCATCGTCGACATGAAAATCACCGGAACGCTGACGAATCAGCTCCGCGAGATGGCCGCCTACTTTCAAACTGTCACCTACATCGGCGCAAAAGGTCCGCACGTAGGTCCCCTTGGAGCAGCTAAAACGAAAGCGACTTTGCGGGTTGTTGTAGTCGAGCATTTCGAAATCGTAAATATGGACCGGACGGGTTTTGCGTTCGACTTCTTTCCCTTCGCGAGCGAGCTTGTAGAGGGGAACTCCATCTTTTTTGATCGCGGAGACCATGGGTGGAATCTGTTCATACTCGCCAGTATGCGCCACGAAAGCATCCAGAAGCTCGGCCTCGGTAATTCCGGACGCATCGGTTTCGCTCAAGACCTCACCATCGACGTCTTGGGACGCAGTGGCGATCCCGAGGTGCAAAATTCCTTCGTAGGTTTTATCGCCGTCCATGACCGCCTGCGACGACTTGGTACCGCGCCCAATGAGCAACACGAGCAAGCCGGTTGCATTCGGGTCAAGGGTGCCGCCGTGGCCGACCTTGGCCAAGCTGAAATGTTTACGAACCTTGTGCACGATGTCGTGCGAGGTCATGCCTTTGGGCTTGTTGACGAGTAAGACCCCATCGATGCCGGTTACGCTACCAAATTTTTGACGTCCCATATCAATACCTGTAAAAACTGCGGAGAGTGAAAGTGTGTGCGGCGCCTGAGCCGATGCCTGAATCCATTCAGAATCTCGACAGACGCCTTGGCCAGAAATTTAATCTTCGTCTTCGTCGTGGAAGACTTCGGGATGATCGGTTTCCATCTTTTCGAGGAGATCGATAACGACCTCGCCCCGTTCGATGCCACGGTTGAGGCGGAAGCGAAGGCGCGGGGTGTATTTGAGGGTCACGTTGCTGCTGACGACCCGCTGAAACTCGCCGCTCTTCTTGTTGAGCAAGCTGATGCACTGCTTGCCGTGGAGTTCTTCACCGCGCACGCTCACGAAGACGCGGGCGTGCCGAAGGTCAGGGCTGGTCTCGACATGGCTAATGGTAATTTCCGCCAGATCCATTTCGGTGCCATCCATGATGCGATAGATCTGCATGCTGATTTCGCGACGAAGGAGTTCGTTTACTCGGGTGATGCGTTGACTCATACGAAAATTCCTTAGGCGCGAAGGTGAGAGATCAAGATGCCCGAATACAAAAACTTAAAAGCTTGGAGAAAGCAGGAAGAAGAAGAAAGCAGGAACAGGAAGCAGAAAGCAGGAACAGGAAAGCAAAAAGCAGGAACAGGAAAGCAAAAAGAGAGCCGAGTGAAGGTAAAGACGATCATACTCGGTTCTTTCAGCGCTGAGGACTTAGAGTTGCTGCGTAACTTCTTCGAGAGAGAACGCTTCGATCACGTCCCCTTCTTCGAACTCGGTAAAGTCTTTCAAGCCGATACCGCATTCTTGACCGTTTCCAACTTCACTTGCTTCATCTTTGAAACGACGAAGTGAGACGATGTCGCCTTCCCAGAGTGCCTTCTTCTTACGAAGAACACGTGCTTTGGCTTTGCGCTGGATGCGTCCATCGATGACCACGCAACCTGCGACCGCGCCTTTGCCTTTGGAGAGGCGGAAAACTTGGCGAATCTCAGCATGACCGATGACAGTTTCTTTGAGCTCGGGAGAAAGGAGACCTTCCATCGCGAGGGTAACATCGTCGAGAAGGCGGTAAATAATTTCGTAGGAACGAACTTCAACTTGATCCGCTTTGGCCACGCGTTCAGCTTTGGCTTCGACGCCGACATTGAACGCGAGGAGCATGACTTTTCCATCTGCTCCACCTTGGTCTTCAGCGGCTTCAATCAAGCTACGGCGAGCTGCAGAGGCGAGAACTACATCGCTCTCGTTTACTTTTCCGATGCCGTTGCCAACAAACTTAACCCGAATCTTATCGGTTTCAATGGCTTGGATCGACTGCTCAATCGCCTCTAGAGATCCACGAACATCCGCCTTGATGAGCAAGGTGAGTTCTTCTTTTTCAGATTGCTCTTTTTCACCAATCAAGTCTTCGAGCGTGAAGGCTTTGACCGGAGCAGAAAGATCACTCTGCTTGTTTTCATGAATCAAATCAGCGGCAAACTTTTTCGCATGGCGTTCGCTTTTGAAAGGAGTGATGGTGTCGCCAGCGCGTGGCACTTCGGATAGGCCAGTAATTTTCACTGCGTAACCGGGGCCAGCAGAAGGAACCCGCTCACCCATATCGTTGGTTAAGGCGCGGCATTTGCCGGCAGCTTGACCAATCACAACCGCATCGCCTGTATTCAGAGTGCCGTTGGTGATGATTACAGAAGCAGAGGGTCCGGCACCGGGGAGCATTTCGGCCTCGATGACGTTGCCCTCAACCGGTGCGTTTGCATCGGCTTCGAGCTCGAGTACTTCGGCCTGAAGCACGATCATCTCGAGAAGTTCTTCGATGTTTTCACCGGTTTCAGCGGAAACGTCGACCGTGACGATTTCGCCACCCCACTCTTCCGGAGTCAAATCACGTTGCTGAAGCTGTTGCTTCACTTTGTCGGGATTTGCCGCCGGTAAATCGATTTTGTTGATCGCAACCATGACGGTTACGTCGGCTGCGAGCGCGTGACGCAAGGCCTCTTCAGTCTGCGGCATGATGCCATCATCAGCCGCGACAACCACGACGATAATATCGGTGAGGTTAGCGCCGCGAGCCCGCATGGAGGTGAAGGCCGCGTGACCAGGCGTATCGAGGAAGGTAATCGGATTTCCTTTGTGCTCGATAGTGTAGGCACCAATGTGCTGGGTGATTCCACCGGCTTCACTCGAGGTGATGCGGGATTTGCGAAGGTAGTCGAGAAGCGAGGTTTTACCGTGATCAACATGACCCATGAAGGTCACAACCGGTGGCTTAGCCAATTCGACGTTTTCAGCCGAGGCAGACGCATCGCCCTTCTTCTTAACTTTTTTCTTTTTCTTCCGCTCTTTGACCGGCATTTCCGGAACAATGAGAGCTTCGGCGGCGAGACGTTCTGCCTCTTTTTGCGCTTTGCTCTTCTTCTTGTTCTTGGGTTTCTGCATCGGGTCGATGGTCGGAGGGCCCTCTTCCTTTTTCTTCAACGCTAGCGCGGCTGCGGCAATTTCTTCCGGCGTTTGCGCTTCGGCTGTCTCGGCAACCTCTTCTTCCTCTTCTTCGTCCTCTTTTTCTGGCTCCGGCGGAGGGGGCGGTGGCGGTGGAGGCGGCGGAGGTGGCGGTGGGGCTTCGACTTCGGTTTCCATCTCCAAGCTGAACCCGTACTTTTCAGCGATCAAAGCGGCCACCTTAATATCGATGTTCGCGGTGATGGTGGCAAAGACGTTGTGAGACATCAAATCTGCGATGAGCTGATTTGGCTTGAGATCAAGACGCTCGGCAAAGTCTTTTACGGTTACAAACGCTCCCTGGACAAAGATAATTTTACTATCTGTGCCTTCGGCGTTTTCTACTGGGTTGTCGGTACTCATGGATTCGATCAAAGAGATAAAAGGAAATTAAAAGTAGTGGATAAGGATGGTACGTAGGCTGATTTGCGTTTCGAGATTCAGCCTAGTTTTCCATGCGCCCGTGGGTACGCTCGTAGTAGCCTTCAACCGCGCGTTTGACGGCAATCGCTTTCGGACGAGTGAAATCTTCAATTGACTCGATGTCAGCCAGATCAGCCGCCAGGATCCCTTCAACTGACAAGAACCCACTGCCGACCAAGGCTTCAGACTCTTCACGCGAAATACCTTCGATGGCCGCCAGATTGTTGATGGCAAGTTCAACCCGTTCGCTAAAGTCCATTTTGGCTTCATCTTTTTGGATATCGATTTTCCAACCGGTCAACTTCGCGGTCAAACGAGCATTCTGCCCTTTTTTACCGATCGCGAGAGAGAGCTGATCGTCGTCAACGATTACCTTTACCCGATGGGTCGAGTCGTCTACTTCGAGGCGAGCCAACTTGGCCGGGGCCAAGGCGTTGGTGACGTAGGTTTTGATATCATCGCTATAGCGGACAATGTCGACTTTTTCGCCATTGAGCTCACGGACGATGTTTTTCACCCGCATGCCTCGCATGCCGACGCAAGCGCCTACCGGATCAATCTTCTCATCTTTGGAGCGAACCGCTACTTTACTACGGTAGCCAGCTTCACGAGCGATGCCCCGAATTTCGACGCTTCCATCGGCAATTTCGGTGACTTCGATTTCGAAGAGACGGCGAACAAAATCAGGATGGCTCCGCGACAGGATCAACTCCGGGCCGTGAGTCTGCGAACGAACATCGAGCAAAAGGCAACGAATTTGGTCACCCATGGAATATTCTTCGGTCGGAACCCGCTCGGAAGAAGGCAAAAGCGCCTCCGCGCGACCAAGATCGATGGCGACATCATTACGCTCAAAACGGCGAACCGTCCCAGAGATCAAATCCCCTTCGCGGTCGATGTATTCGCTGTAAACGCGATCTTTTTCCGCTTGGCGGATGCGCTGCATGATCGCCTGTTTCGCGGCTTGCGCCCCGATACGGCTAAAGTCTGGTGGAGGAACATCCGCTTCGATCAATTGGCCAAGTTCGACTTCAGGATCAATTTTTCGCGCGGCTGCAATGGTGATCTGGAAGTCTGGGGAGGTGATTTCCTCGACCACTTCCATCAAGGCTTTCGCGTTGATATCGAAGGTTTTCCGGTCGATGAGGACACGCATGTCACGCAACTCGGTTTCCGAGGATTTCTTGGCTGCGCTAAGGATGGCAGACTCAATAGCGACAATGATGGTCTCGCGATCGAGATTCCGTTCGCGCTCCATATAGTCTACAACTGCAGATAGCTCGTTGTTCATGTTTCTGTTCCTGTCGGTTCCTGTGTGTCTTGCAAAAATGTGTAATAACGCAAAAAAGCGGGGAGAAAAGACCCGCTTCATAAGCAATTCGTCAAACTTTGAGAGGTCAATTGGAGATAAGCGACATTTATGTCAACCCTAAAGCCTTCTTAAGCCACAAAAATTCGGCATAAATTAAAGAAATTGTGACTTCATCCACTTCCAATCACGCGATTGGTTTTGCCTTTTGTAAGGATTTGACGTTGGTAGCTTTCGCAAATTTAAACATGAAAAACGAACTGCACATATTCAACGAGATTGTCGCTGAGCTCCTCAAGCTGGAGAGCAGCGATCCCGTGGTTAAGCTGGGCAATCCTGAGACGATGACGCAGACCTTTGACCTCACGGTCGGCGACGAGTCCATGGACGTAGATGCTTTCCACGCGCTGTTGCAAAAAGTGGTGTTAAACACCCCGCGTACCGCGAGCCGCTCTTTCTTTAATCAGCTTTTTGGCGGACGCAACCCGACCGCTACCCTAGGAGAACTCCTTTCGGTGATGCTGAATATTAGCATGTACACCTATAAAGTGGGCGGACCGCATGTAGGAATCGAGCGCGAAGTGATTCAGCAGATCTGCAAACGCGTAGGATATGCGGAAAAGAAAAGCGGTGGCACCTTTGCCCCTGGCGGGTCAATGAGCAACTTCATGTCGGTAATCATGGCTCGAGACGCCTATGATGCGGAGATCAAAAACAAGGGGATGCAGAAACAACTGATCATCTACACCTCGCGGGAAGCGCATTACTCGATCGCAAAAAATGCTACCTTTGCCGGGATTGGGCGCGAGAATGTGCGCTACCTTCCGGTGAACGAACTTGGCCAAGTGCAAACCGGTTTGCTTGAGCGGCAGCTGATCGAAGACAAGGAGGCTGGGCTCCACCCCTTCTTGATCAACGCCACCGCAGGCACCACCGTGCTGGGTGCCTTTGATGATATCGACACCCTGGGAGACATCGCAAAGAAGCATGACGTTTGGCTACATGTGGACGGCGCCTACGGCGGTTGCGTGCTGTTTAGCGAGAAACATAAAGGATTAATCAAAGGGATCAACATGGCGGACTCTTTCACGCTCAACCCGCACAAAACCCTCGGCACCCCACTATCCTGCTCAATTTTTGTTACCCGGCATAAGCGCCAGCTCCTAGAGTCCTTCGCGCAAGATGCGAGCTACCTCTACCAAGCCGACAGCGATAAATTCAATCTCGGCAAGACGTCTATCCAATGCGGACGACGAAATGACGCGTTTAAGTTTTGGGTGCTGTGGAAATCAGTGGGCAGTCAAGGCCTGGAAAAAATCATCGACCGACTGTACCACCTAGCGGATGTGGCGCGCGACTATGTGGACCAGCACCCCGACTACGAACTCTATAGTTTTGAGGAGTCCACTGCAGTCTGTTTCACCTACAAAGATATCCCGGTGGAAAAAATCTGCCAAGCACTTGCCGATGAAGGGAAGCTGATGGTCGGGCATGGTTCGTTTAAAACGCATACCTTTGTCCGTTTCGTTGCGGTGAATGCACATCTCGAGGAAGATGACATCATTAACTTCTTTAAACGCTTCGAGACCTTCTCGGATAGCTATGATAATAATTCCGATACGGGCCTATTCCCGAAAGGCCGTCTTAATCATTGAGAAATAGACGGACCACAGAGTAGTCTTTTCAAATAATCACAAAGGAAAAGAACTACCCCATGATCCAAACAAACCTATCACGTA
>Ga0209187_1003259_pt1 | contig 13793 bp, 11 predicted proteins | sample BantaG_FD_187430 | JGI IMG/M metagenome (GOLD analysis project Ga0209187, IMG submission 187430) | Marine algal microbial communities from Bantry Bay, Ireland - BantryBay_4 metaG (SPAdes) (version 2) | ecosystem: Host-associated > Algae > Red algae > Unclassified | place: Bantry Bay, Ireland... | reverse complement strand
AACAATGCTTCTTTTTCATCACCCAAGGAAGATCTGCTGACAAGTACTGCTTCTGACTTTAATATAATCTCCTTTTCGATTAAATTATTTTTGAATAGTGTACTTCCACTACTGACCAAATCACAAATGGCATCAGACAATCCAATATTTGGCGCAATCTCAACAGATCCAGAAATTTGGTGTATTTCAGCACTTACGCCTGCATTGTCCAAATAATGCCTCAATGTATTTGGGTATGAAGTAGCAATTTTTTTGCCTTCCAAACTCTTAATATTCGTGTAATCATGCGTAGACTTAGGAACAGCAATGGACAAGCGACATTTGGAAAATCCAAGTTGTTCGTGAGTTACTAATTTTTCTCCTTTTTCAATAACTGTGTTTTCTCCAAGCACCGCAATATCAGCGACCCCATCTGAAACATACTGCGGTATATCCGAGTTGCGGAGAAATAGAACTTCGGCAGGAAATCCCGATACTTCTACCTTCAATTGGTCGAGTCCTTTATTCACCTTAAGGCCACATTGTTTGAATAAGGCGATGGTGTCGTCGTGTAATCTTCCTGATTTTTGAATTGCTATTTTCAGCATTGTGAACCTTGAGTTTCTTTAAATAAAAAACCCGCTCTTCATGGAAAAGCGGGTTCGTAAATATATTTTATCATTCAAATACATACAATCATTCCGCTTATGGAAGGAAATGATGATGATGTCTGTGAATGTTTATAATCATTGTAGTACAAAAGTAGATTCTTTTTTCATAAATCAAAATTGTATTCCTAGGATTATTCAACAAAAGCTAAAGTTCATGCGTTTGAGTGCATCTACATCCTACATCGAGGTTCATTTGTCAGTCTTAACTTAAGATTCATATAAATTCCCTCCAATACTGCTATTGTTATTCTATCTTTCAGTATAAAATCAACTTATGTCAGTTCTTTCTATTCAAAATCTGTCTAAGAATTATGGTAAAATTCAAGCGCTAGACAACTTATCTCTCGAGATAAATAAAGGAGAAGTATATGGTATACTGGGACCAAATGGTAGTGGAAAAACAACAACACTTGGTGTTATATTAGGGATTTTGCATGCTGATTCTGGTTCATACAAATGGTTTAATGGACAATATGGAACAGCACATCGAAAACGAATCGGTGCTATTCTAGAAACACCTAATTTTTACCCATATAAAACAGCAGAAGACAATTTGTCTATCATTAGCCACATCAAAGGAGTAAAAACAGATAACTATGATAAGCTACTGAATCTCGTCAATTTGGCCCATCGTAAAAAATCAGCGTTCAGAACTTATTCTTTGGGGATGAAACAGCGACTAGCGATAGCTGCTACAATGATTGGTGATCCTGATGTGATCATATTTGATGAACCAACGAACGGATTGGACCCACAAGGGATTGCTGAAGTCAGACAAACGTTGACAGAAATTGCTGCATCGGGTAAGACAGTCATTATGGCTAGCCACATTCTTGACGAAGTAGAAAAGATATGCTCTCATGTCGCTATCATTAAAAACGGAAAACTACTTGCCACAGGTTCTGTCGGATCCATCCTATCTGACGAGGTCACTATTGAATTGCAAGCTGAAGATATGAATGGGTTGAGGTCACTGATCGATTCTGTGCCTTGGATGAATAAGAGTAAAATGATCACTGATCGGCTAGAAGCCCAAATGGACAACAATCATACAGTTGCAGAAATCAATAAACTTGCATTTGATAGAGGCATCACATTGACACATCTGGTCGCAAGAAAGCAACGATTAGAAGAAGAATTTTTAGAAATAACAAAATAGAACGAAGCCGAATGAATGTTGTTCAATTATTAACATTAGAGTGGAAAAAATTTAGAAACAATTCTGTCTTCAATTTATTTGGGATAATGTTTCTTGTCACCTTTCCGACAGCCATCTTTATTGGGAAGGAAATTGAATTACCAGCAATGGTGTTTAATAACAGTGACTTTTTCACATTCCCAAATAATTGGGAGTGGATGGCTTACTCAGGTAACTGGCTTGTCTTTTTCTTTTTAGGCTTTATCATGATGAACATGGTCACCTCCGAAATTGGCTTTAAAACACTCCGGCAGAATATCATCACAGGAATGACTCGTAATGACTTTTTTAAAAGTAAATTATATGTGGCTATTGCATTGAGTGTAGGTGCAACGTTATATTACATGGCCTGTACACTGTTGATTGGGTTCTTCCATAATGACCCTTATTCTTTGGAAAATGCCTTTGCAGAACCAGCTATTATAGGTCGATTCTTTCTCATGTGCATGGGATACCTGAGCTTTGCCTTATTGATTGGCTTTGTCATCCGACGATCTGGAGTTGCTATATTTACCTACACTTGTTATATATTATTTATAGAATTGATGCTCAAATGGATGGTACTATCGAAAGTTTTCGACGGTTCGTCAATGATTAATTACTGTCCGATGAACGCCATTGAAGATTTGACTCCCCTACCCATGTGGAAGAAAATGGAGAACGTACCTGTAAAGGATATTGATTTCGCATTTTTACTGACACCAACTCAAGCCTCTGTAACCAGTAGTGTTTATATTTTACTTTTTATCGGCCTTGCCTACTGGCACTTTATGAAAAAGGATATTTAAGTTAGTGCCTAAAGCTTAATCGCTGCCCTGCTTTTAAATCGTGTACTTTATTGCCATCAAATACAATTTGGCCATTAATAATAGTTTTATCTATAGAGCAAGGAAATGTGTGTCCTTCTAATGGTGACCATCCACATTTGAATAATATATTTTCCTTAGTAACCGTATATGGTTTATCCGCATCTACCAATACCAGATCAGCAGCGTATCCTTCACGAATATATCCTCGGTTGTCAATTTTGAAACATTCTGCAACAGCATGACTCATTTTATGAACAACTTTTTCTAGAGATATTTTCCCATTTTTCCAATACTCCATCATGATCAGCAACGGATGCTGGATCAATGGTAAGCCTGAAGGTGCTTGACCATAAGGCAATGCCTTTTCTTCGATCGTGTGGGGTGCATGATCGGTAGCAATCACATCAAAGTGATCATCTAATAACGCTTGAAACAAAGCCTCTTGATGTTCCTTCGCTTTGATCGCTGGATTACATTGGATCTTAGTCCCTAAGCGCTCATAATCATCAGCATTAAAGTATAAATGATGCACACACACTTCGGAGGTAATGCGCTTGTCAGCTAAAGGAATTGTATTGTCAAATAAGGCTATTTCTTTCTGTGTGGATATATGTAGAATGTGCAAGCGCGTATTGTATTGCTTTGCCAATTCTACTGCCATAGACGAAGACAGATAACAACCTTCCACTGATCGGATGATTGGATGGTGTTTTGGCTGGGGCGACTTGTCTTTCCACAACTCTTTATTTTTGCGGATCGTCGCTTCGTCTTCACAATGTGTAGCGATAAGCATGTCAACTTTAGAAAACAAGCCCTCAAGCGTTGACCGTTCATCTACCAACATGTTGCCAGTACTGCTACCCATAAACACCTTTACACCACAGACAGTAGACTTGTCCGTTTTTAACACGTCTTCTAAATTGTCATTGGTAGCACCCATGTAGAATGAGTAATTTGTATAGGCTGTATCAGATGCGATGTCGTATTTGTCTTGCAACTTCTCTTGTGTTGTTGCAGTCGGTTTAGTATTCGGCATTTCCATAAAACTCGTGACCCCGCCAGCCGCAGCAGCCTTTGATTCTGTGCGAATGTCTGCTTTATGCGTGAGGCCTGGTTGACGAAAATGTACTTGATCGTCAATAACACCAGGAAGTAAGTATTTCCCTTCAGCATTTATCTCTTGTGCGCCTTCTGAATCAATCTGTCCTCCTACTTGATCAATGATACCGTCTTTAATCAATAGGTCGCCTTGTATAATTGCGCCTTCATTTACAATCTTCGCGTTCTTTATGATCAGTTTACTCATCTGTCTTTGTGTTTTATCTTAAAGATTTCATCTATACAAAAGTCAATATATAGATTATCCGTGTTTATATATGACGAAGGTAAATGAATTAGCTAATTTTGTAGTCAGATGAGTAAAAATCCATTTGATAAAAAGATAGGTATTTTAGGTGCAGGTCAACTTGGTAAAATGTTGTTTCAAGCGTCGACTAAGCTAAATCTTGATATCAGCTTTTTAGATTCAAGTATCGAGGTGCCTGTTGGGCGAATTTCAGATCGCGTCCAAATTGGCGACTTCAAAAATTATGATGATGTCATTGCTTTTGGGAAAGATAAAGATGTCATCAGCATTGAAATTGAAGCGGTTAATGTGGATGCCTTAGCACAGTTGGAGAAAGAAGGTAAGCAAGTATTTCCTCAAGCATCTGTCGTGCGATTGATTCAGGACAAAGGCACACAAAAAGCATTTTTCAAGTCCAATGACTTACCAAGTCCAACATACCAATTGGTAGAATCAAAAGAAGAGCTCCAAGCCAATATTGATTCTGGTGGAATAACATTTCCATTTGTACAAAAACTGAGACGTGATGGATATGATGGTAAAGGTGTCTGTGTGATTAAAAATCAAGAGGGCATGCAAGAGGCATTTGATGCTTCCTGTGTCATCGAAGATTTGGTAGACATTGCAAAAGAATTATCAGTGATTGTTGCGAGAAGTCAATCAGGTGAGATAGCCGTTTACGATCCTGTCGAAATGGTAGTTGATCCTAAAGCCAATTTATTAGATTACCAAATGGCTCCTGCTGCTATTTCAAAAAATAAAAGAAATGAAGCTCAGCAATTAGCTATTACTACAGCTGAAAAATTAGAGATTGTCGGTTTACTTGCAGTTGAATTATTCTTGGACTCCGATAACGAGTTGTGGATTAATGAATTGGCACCACGTCCACACAACAGTGGACATCACACTATAGAAGCTTGTCAAACTTCTCAGTATGAGCAGCAGTTGAGATGTATCCTTGGACTACCTCTTGGGAATACAGATCTATTTACACCTTCGTTATTGATGAATATTTTAGGTGATCCAAGTTTTACTGGCCCAGCAGTTTACCAAGGATTGGAATTATGTCTAGATAAGAAAGGTGTCCATCCACATTTGTATGGAAAGACAATAACAAAGCCGATGCGAAAGATGGGACACATTAATATTGTCAATGCTAACTTAGAAGAAGCAAAAGATATCTATCATTACATCAAATCAGTACTAAAAGTCATCAGTCATGAGTAATCCAATTGTCAGTGTCATCATGGGTTCGGATTCTGATTATCCAATTATGGAAGCAGCGGTCAATGTCCTCAAGGAATTTGATATTCCTTTTGAGTGTACCGTAGTCTCTGCACATAGAACTCCAGATCGGATGGTAAGCTTTGCACGAGATGCAGCTGGTAGAGGCATTCAAGTCATCATAGCTGGCGCAGGCGGTGCAGCTCATCTGCCAGGCATGGTCGCTTCATTGACAGCATTGCCTGTCATAGGCGTGCCTATCAAATCATCAAACTCAATAGACGGATGGGATTCAATATTGTCAATCCTACAAATGCCAAATGGCATACCTGTGGCGACAGTAGCACTCAATGGAGCAAAGAACGCAGGCATACTAGCAGCTTCCATACTAGGTGCTGGCGACAAATCAATATTTGATAAAGTGACTGCTTATAAAGAATCTCTTAAGGAAGCTGTACTAGAAAAAGCCAAACGAGTAGAAGAAAAAAATACATAGTCTGCAACTGCTATGAACTTACTGACATGGAATTGTAATATGGCATTCAGAAAGAAGTTCATGCATGTCTTGAACGACTCAGTTGATCTAGCTGTCATCCAAGAATGCGAGCACAAAGACAAGCTCACCATTGCACTTCAAAACATCCCATATAATGACATCATTTGGTATGGCGATAATCCACACAAGGGAATTGCTGTAATATCATTTAATGACGTCTATATAAAGCGAAAGCCAAACTTCAATCCAGAATTTCAATATGTTTTGCCAGTAGATGTTACCGTCAATGATCAGCGCTTGACTCTATTTGCAATATGGACAATGCCACACAAAACGGAAAGACAAAAACGGTATGTTGGTCAAATATGGGGAGCGATTCATTACTACAAAAAGGCATTTAAAGAAGCCAGTATTTTAATTGGAGATTTTAATAGCAATGCCATTTGGGATGCAGAGTACAAAATAGGTAACCACAGTGATGTCGTTTCATTTTTGAAAGTATTTGGAATCAGTAGTTTATATCATGACTTACATAATGAAGCTCATGGAGAGGAATCAGAGCCTACGATTTATTTGCTTAAGCAGAAATCAAAGCCTTACCATTTGGATTATTGTTTCGCTTCTTCTAGTCTGGTAACAGAACGGACAAGTATAGACGTTGGTGCTATAGAAGACTGGTTGATGTATAGTGATCACATGCCAGTGGTTGTGAGGAATTTGGAGTTAGGACGCTCTTGAACTCACTTTTGGGGCATTCGCGGAGCTCACTTTTAGGAAGTAAGCGTGTAATTCTCCAAAGACGAAGTCGTCCCAATTTTATCGTCGTTTAATAAAAATAGTGAAAATCGAATTCAACTAACATTAACATTATTTATGGGTCTCATTTAATATGTCAGCATTATCACTAAATTAACATAGTGAAAGAACTAAATGATATAAAATCAATAAGCTGGGCTACATCGTGGGATTAATATTTACGATATTTCTTGGAGTAGGATCTTTCATTTTCTATCAGGAACGAATGTTATTCACCGATCCTGCTTACATCACTTTTGAGATTATTCAAACAGGATGGTTTTCTTTTGAAGAGCATCGCTATGGTGCTTGGGTCACACAAATATTTCCCTTGATAGGTTCAAAGCTTGGTATCTCCTTAAAGAGCATTCTTATCCTCTATTCGATGAGTTTTTACTTGTTTTACTTGACTATTATATATGTAAGTGGTCATGTCCTAAAGCAGTATGCATATGCCCTACTCTTTTGTTTGTATTTGGCTCTGATGGTCAGCGATGTTTACTTCTGGCCTAACAATGAGATTCATCAAGCAGTGGCTTGGATGACTCTGTTTTTCAGTTTGTGGGGATGGACGTCAGCAAAGGTCTCCGGATCTTTTGGTCAAGAGAAACAGGGTCCTTTACCACAGACTTCTGAATCGAAAGTCTCCGAACCTCTCGATTTCTCTAAGCCAAAGCATACACCTCTTTGGATGCACGGACTACTGATCGGATCATTATTTTTTACAATAATTTCGCACTTATTAGTTATCATTCCACTTGGCTTTCTGTGGATTTATACCAACATTGACTTTGTCCGCAGATATAAAAAGCTAGACAAAAAAATGATTTTCTATGGAATCCTTATGCTCATCGGTATTGGCATTAGGTATTGGTTGAGTAGTGATAGTTCTTACGATGGTTATAAGTTAGAAGGAGTAAAGAGCATCTCTCTGAAATCGCTAATTGATGCCCCAACTAATGCCCAGGGCATATCTTTTTTAAAGCTTTTACTAAATCGTTATTGGTCATTACTAATCGTAGCTTCTATTGGGGTTTATCAATTAATATCCACTAAGCAATTTCTCAAGTTGAGTTTTGTATTCTTGACATCTATGGTCTTCTACCTATTAGTGACGTTGACATTTTACGTTGCGATCACACCGAGTAATCTTTTCTATTCCGAAAGTCAATGGATGGTGCTATCTATCGTACTTGCAGTTCCGTTTGTGATGGATTTTCTGTCAAGATTAAATAGTAACTATGCTCTTATCGTTATGATCCTCTTATTCATCTTTCAAGTACCTAAGTTCTATCAAGGTTACCAAACATTTAACAACAGACTAGAATCTCTAAAATCGCTTACTGAAATTGCCAATCAACAATCAATTAACAAAGGTTACATCTCAGAGACAGAATTGGATAAAAATACCTTCTTGCTGACTTGGGCACTGCCAATAGAGACTTTACTTCTTTCACAAATAGACGATAGATTCGAGACCTTGACAATTAAAAACGATGGTAAGATAAAACAGATAACAACAGCAACTGACTTATTGCATATGCCTTATCAGTTAATGAAGAGCGAATGGTTGAATCAACAATATTTTATACTTGATGGAGGGAAATATGAGAGAGTTAGCTTGACAAAATAAACGATGAATCAAGCGGTATTTATGGGTGTAGAAGCGTCTGTCACTTTCTACCAGTATTTATTATAGGCTTTTACCCCGCTCCATTGTCTGAACCTTAATTACTTGATTTTAGGATTTACCTGATTATAACTGGCTTTTGAATATACTTAATCAAGCAGAGCCCTATAAGCTGACATATTTTACTGTAAAAAATAAACAAAATACACTGTGAAATATCCCTATTTAGGTGATGCATAATCTTTGCTGTCTATCATGCTCTTGGCAATGATCTCACACAAGATCTCAGAAGTACCGCCACCTATTTGTCCTAGTCTTGTATCTCTGAACATTCTTGCCATGGGGTACTCTTCCATAAAGCCATAGCCGCCAAACATTTGTAAACATTGGGTGACTACCCTATCTGCCAATTGTGTACAAACCAATTTTGCCATCGAAGCTTCTTTGACCAAGTAATCACCATTCATATATCGGCTGATTAAGCTGTAACAAAATTGCTTATTCATTTCTATTTCTGCTGCCATTTGAGCGATGCGGTGTCTCAGGACCTGGAACCGATTAATCTTCTTACCGAAGGCTTCTCGTTCGCTTATGTACTTTAGTGTTACTTCTAGGGCGTATTCAGATATGGCATATCCACCAGCTGCCATTGATAAGCGTTCTGAGACAAAATGTTGCATGATGTAAAAGAAGCCTCTGTTTTCTACACCTAGTAAGTTGGCAGCAGGAACTCGGACATTATCTAAAGCAATTTCACCAGTATCTGAGGAGCGCCAACCTAATTTATCCAAAGTACTTGCACTAAGTCCTTCTGTATCTCTATCAACAAGGAACAGGCTCATGCCTTTTGCTTTTAACTCAGGTGCAGTTTTGGCTGCGATGATTAGAAAATCACTCATCACTCCATTGGTGATAAATGTTTTGGAACCATTCAATATATAGTCATCTCCATCTTTGACAGCTGTTGTCCGTATCGCTTGCACGTCAGATCCGCCAAACGGTTCTGTAATTGCTAAACAGCCTACTTTTTCTCCTTTTATACCTGGGACGAGGTATTGTTGTTTTTGTTCTTCTGTGCCTTCATGTTTCAGATGCGTTAATGCCAACATCGGATGAGCACCAATCGACGCACCAAAGCCACCAGAATTCATTCGGGCTATTTCTTCATCAAAGATGAGATTGTACCAAAGGTCACCATTCATCCCTCCATACTTTTCTTCCTGTGTCAATCCAAAGAATCCCATTTCACCGAACTTCAGATAGATGTCTTTAGGCAAATGACCTTGCTTTTCCCAGTCATCGATGTTGGGCCTAACTTCCTTCTCTAGAAAGTCTCTGAATGTCTGTCTGAAGAGCTGATGTTCTTCATTTAGGTAATATGAATGTGAAGCTATAGGCATAATGAGAATACATTAATAAACGATTAAAATAAGGAAACCCCGTGACGACTTTACGCCACGGGGTTATATGGTTACCTATTCATTCCAAATTTAAATTAGTTTTTGACGGTAAACTCTACTCTTCTATTTTCCGCTCTACCAGCTGCTGTATTGTTATCAGCAATTGGTGCATCTTCGCCAAAACCTACAGCACTTAACCTCGTCGGTGAAATACCTTTCGAAACTAAGTAATTCATCACAGCATTCGCTCTTTTTTCAGATAATTTTCGATTATTTTCTGCAGCACCTTGAGAATCAGTGTGTCCAGCTACGCGAACATTGATTTCTGGGTACTGTTTCATAACAGAAACGACATCATCCATTAATACATAAGACGCATTTTTGAATGTCGATTGTGATGAATTGAACTTGATACCAGTTAATGCTCTTGAGAACACTGCTCTAGTTTCTGTTTCCATTTTTGCTTTTGCTGCAGCTGCTGCTTTTGCTGCTGCTTCAGCTTTCATTTTCTCTGCTTCTTCAGCTTTCATTTTCGCTTCTGCTTCAGCTTTTCTTTTCGCTTCTGCTTCTGCTTTTTTCTTCGCTTCTGCTTCTCTTTTCAAACGTGCCTCTTCTTCACGTTTTTTCTTAGCTGCTGCTTCAGCTTTTCTTTTTGCCTCTGCTGCCATTTCAGCTTTCTCAGCTGCTATTCTCATTTCTTCTGCTTCTCTATCCATGATTGCCTTGTCTTTCGGGCAACCACCAAATTTTTTGATTCCTGGGATATCTGGGCAAAGATCTTTGATGTCTTTCACACCGTCACCATCAGAATCAATCTTCTTAGGATTTACTGTGCTTAATAAGTCTTTAGATTTACCTGAGTTAGATACTAGACCTGAAGCTGCGCAAGGATTTGCATCTACACCAGCTCCGAATGTATATCTTAGTGTACCCAAGACTCTTCTTCCGATAGTTGGAAATCCTGGGAATGTACGGTATTCATTATCCAATAAATTTTGAGCAGAAACGCCTAAGAATAAACCAGTATTGAATTTATACCCAAGACTCGCATCTACAAGATTTTTTACGTCAGTCGGACCTGAGTATTGTGCTCCTAAGAATGCTTGGAAACTGTCATCGTGTTGGTATGATAAGTTACCATTAAACCCACATGCAGGTGTATAATTGACACCCATTCTGTATCTATTGGTCGGCTGAGCTATCGACGTCAATTCTGTACTACCTTCTGTAGCTCCAGCAACTTGAGGATTAAACTCATTCTCTGAAGTCCAAGAGTAGTTACCAAAGAAAGACAAGTCATTGTTTACAAAATAATTTAAACCTACATCCGCTCCCCAATAATCAAATGCGTCAAATGTCCTATATCCTGCTGCTAAGTGAGCGACTCCATTACTAGGAACATTATCAGTTGGTGTTGTCGCATGGAAAGGGAGAGCTGCAAAAACTTGTGCCAATGACGCCCCTCCAAATGCAGGGGATGCCGTATTAATTGCTGCACTAGCTCCTCCTGTGTACCCTTGATTTATTCCTGCTCCTATAGCTGCCGCTCCAGCCGCAGCTGTGGCTGCATCAACTCCTGCTGCTATTAGTGCTGCTTCAATTTGCGGTTGCGCAAAATTTTGAACTGCTGTTCCTACTGTACCATCAATACCACCGATACCTGGGGCCCCATCTGCTCCGATTAAGACATATGCAGGACTGATACCAGTAAAGAGTGTTGAATTATCAATTGTTCTATTGTAGATATCAACTGACACTCCTAGTTTATCTCCGAGTAAGCCTTTATAACCAGCTTCCCATGTATCTTCTATTCGCAATTCTGCAGGAGGAGCATTGATCAAATCAAGTGGCTCTCCGTTAAACACATTAAAACCTGGTGATAATGTTCCGCCAGTTCCCAAAGATGCTAGGACAGCTGGGTCATTAAGTTGACCAAGTATTTGTCCAACAATAGGAGCTGCAGGTGCTGTAGTTGGATCCAAACCTAGCTGTGCGACTACTCCAGCAGCGACTGCTTGATTTAGTGTAACTCCAGGTGCAGCTTCTGCCCCCAAAATAACACCTAATGGCAACCCATCAAGCGCACCTAATTGTGTCGTAGGAATTGCCCCAGTGAACCATTGAAGAGTAGGATTATTGAATGTTTGCTCATTTCTATTACCAACTAACCATATATCAAAAGATCCAGGTATCACTTGATTTACTGGGAAATCAATATTAGTCTGTAACTGTGTAGGTGCACCTACAGCTCTGTTAAAACCAGCACGGAATGTATGTTTAGGTGATGGCTTAAATACAAATACGGCTCTAGGTGAAAATCCTGTATCATCTAAGAAATTGAATCTGTCGCCTCTACCTGCAAGTACTAAATCTAGTTTGTCACCTAAGGCAAACTTAGCTTGTACATAAGCACCTAGTATTGTAAAATCATCATCATCTTCATTACGACCATACACTAAATTAAAGGTATTTGCACTGGAATTTCTATAATCGAAACCTGCTGTCCAATTAGCATTCAGAATATTAGGTGTATCAAAATTATATTGCAATTGTGCTTCCAATTGAGTTCTATCAACTCTTGTGGATGAACCAGTTTGATATAAAAAGGTCGGTTCATCTCCACCTCCATCGTTAGTCAACCAAAAAGCCTGAGCGAATAAGCCTCCTTTTTGGATTCTAGCTTGTGTCCAGTATTCTGTTGCTTGCGACAAGCCTACACCTTGTGAATTATAGAAGGGTGAAGACCCACTATTAGTACCACCAGCAATTACTACGGACAAATCATCTTGTGGTCTGAATTCCAATGTACCATTCAAGACGAATGATCGCCAATAGTCTTGTATTGGATTCCCGTCGCCATCTGGATCTACATCCTGAGCTGAAATTACTGTAGTCGATGGTAATGTTACATCAACAAATCCTTCAGGAGAAACACCCGGAACAACAATACCGTTTGCAGCACCTTGAGCAGCTAATCCAATATTTGCAGCACCAATAGGATTGAGTGGATCATACACAAATTCTCCACCTCTTTTCAAGACTCCGTTTATCTTAAACCCAAATTTGTCTGAAACTTTAGTTGCATGTCTGATTGATCCTCCATATGTACTTAATTCTCCACCGATTAACTCGACTGTCGTACCAGGCTTGTCAATAGCAGATTTTGACAAAAAGTGGACAACACCCGAAGTTACACCAGGCCCATAAAGCGCTGAACCAGGACCACGAACCACTTCTATTCTCTCAATATCGATATTATTCAATGGTGAGTTAATGTTGTCAAATGTTCCAAGACCTGGACCTGAAAGTGATCTGTAATCCAAAATTGGGAAAGACGCAGAACCAAATAATCCTCCATCTCCTCTTAATTGAATATTGACACGACCTGCACCTTGCTGTTGTATGTATACACCAGGTTCATTTATGATAGCTCTTGCAGCATTATCATTAGCTGATACTTCTAATTTTCTAGCAGTCAATACTGAGACAGAAGCAGGTGCTTCTTGTACTTTCTCTCGTCGTCTTGATGCTGAAACAACAATATCTTCCCCAAAAATAATTCCCTCTGCAAGTGAGATGGAAACGTTTTGATTGTTGGAGTTAATTGCAACTGTTTGTGTCGTAAATCCTGTATAACTCACAAGCACATTAAATGGAGGAGTCTGGGTCGTACTTAACGAGTAAGATCCATCCAAATCTGTGATTGTACCGTCAGTCGTTCCTTCGATAATGACATTAGCACCAATCAACCCTTCACCGCCTGTATCTGTGATCACGCCTGATATCGTTGTTTGTGCGGTAACAGACATCACTCCGAAACATAGTAAGTAGAAGATCGAAGATATTAATCTTAAATTTTTCATGTAAAATATTATTTCATGTTAATAGATGTCGAAAACTACAAAAAATATATTGTTGACAAGAACGAATCTTATGACATATTGATTTTAATCGTATTTAATGTCGATTGCAGTATGTTAAATTCTTGAATTTAAATACTATTCTCACTTCTCCTAGAATGCAATAAACTCAACATAAATAACTGATTATCAATAATATATACATCTCTAAGATGATGTTCATTTGATGAAATTCTACTTCTTTTAAAGCCAATATTTCTATATCTATAACTCTCCATTTTTTTCAAAAATATTATACCAAAAAGGAGAATATTTATGCCAGTTTTCTCAATTGTCTTTGCTGTTACTTTTGGGGCGCTCGCAGACTCGCTTTTAGGGCGCTCGCA
>Ga0209187_1003257_pt1 | contig 13794 bp, 12 predicted proteins | sample BantaG_FD_187430 | JGI IMG/M metagenome (GOLD analysis project Ga0209187, IMG submission 187430) | Marine algal microbial communities from Bantry Bay, Ireland - BantryBay_4 metaG (SPAdes) (version 2) | ecosystem: Host-associated > Algae > Red algae > Unclassified | place: Bantry Bay, Ireland... | reverse complement strand
GGGCCATAAATTTGCGCTTGGAACTTCCAGACAGATCATCCGCTGTCTTTATCCATAGCTTTAGTTGGGTTGAAGATACTTTTTCTTAAGGGTCAGATCATCTCAATCTCATTCGATGGATACACCAACACTGCTCGAACGCTTCATTCAAACTCAAATCCGAATTTGGGATGATTATTTCTTTCCGCGTCCCTTGGGTTCCAATGGGTCAGACCGTCTGTCGAGAGAGAATGGAAACGGGCAAGCGCGTCATTCAGGCGGGAAATATTCTCTACGCGGGTAGGATGATAGCTTGCAAAATAAGGTTCACGACATCCTAAAACCTCTACGGAATATAGTTTCCAGTGGAGAACTGGTAACTCGGAGGACGAAAGGCCGCAACACCCAAAATGTGGTTTAAAGTACGCTTCGCCTTCTGTCAGATTAGTCAGATTACATGAAAGACGAACACTCATTTCCTTCATTTATTTATTTGTTTAAATTTGATGAACCCGCCTCGCGCATCCCTTCCAGTTCCTTCGCCAATGTGGCGGCAACCTCCTTGCCCTCAAGCCAGCGGAGGATCTTCGACTTGGCCGGGGTGTACAGCACCAGATCATAGAGCTGCGTCTCGCCAATCTTCATGCTCAGCTTCGAACGCACCCGCCGCACCTCCGTCCAAGGGTACCAGCGCTCCTGACCAAACCCCAACACGGGCTGATGCAGCAGCAAGCCATCGGGGTGGGCCTCGATGTGATAGCTGCGGAAAAAACCGCTCAGGCCCCAGAACATCGCGACGGTGCCGAGCGCGCCCAGAACATGGCCGAACCGAAATCCTTTGTAGACCAGGAAAATGCCGCCAATCAGCATCAAGATATAGAAAATGAAGCCGCCGAGATGGACGCTAACCCGATGCCGAGGAGGGACGCTTACGGCAAAGCCGCCGTCCGGCAGCGCTTGGTGATCGATCCCCTGCGCGGCCAAGGCATCGGTCAGATCGTCCACCGTCTCGCCAGTGGTCAGCAGATGGCGACCGGGCAAAAATTCGGGAGGGAGAACAGCCGTACCGGTGTGCGGCGGATCCGGCGGGTAGACCGGCACCGGAAAGCGGAGATCCAGATCCGGCCCCGGGAGTTTTGCCTGAACCATCAACTCCCAGTGGATGCCGACGCCGGCGCGCACGGTACTGGTACGGGCGCGTTCGGGCAGGGCAAAACCGAGCGGCACCACCACGCCGGCGCCGCGGCGTTTGAGATCGGTTTCCACGAACTGACGCATACTCCGCCACAAAACCCGCTTCGTCCCATTCTCGCCGCCGGTCTCCTCGCGATTCTCCAAACTGATCCGCAAGGGCGTGTCCGGCGGCAGTTCGGAGAGGTGTAAATCCGCTTCGAACAAACTGCCTGGCAACCCCGGACGGGTTCGCACATCCAAGGTGCTCGCGCCGAAGCGACGCCGCTGCCGCAGCGAACGCGCGACGAGGAACCACGCGATGATCGACACTAACAAAAAGGGCACCGCGATCAGGATCAGTTCGAAGTGTTTACTGGCCCAACCGCTGACCGCCAGCGGCAGTGAGACCGCGCCGAACATCACCGCGAACAGCAAAGGGGCGGCCGGGTGCAGCCCAAGTTTGGCCGGGGCGGGGTTCTCCCACATCGGTTCGGCGGTGGCCCATTCCCCCGCGAGTCCGGCGCTCTCTATTTTGTAGGCAGTCTTCTTTGACTGGCGCAAACCGGCCAGCGGCAGCAGAAAGCCGAAGCCCCCGAAGACCACGACAAAAACGGATTTGAAGGCGAACATCTCCCAACGGATCCCGCGATATAGAACCGCTTCCGTCGGCTTTGCCGGGTTCACATAGCAGGGCAGCGAGTCGCCATTTTGCTGATGCCGCAACAGTCGCTTGCGCCAGTCTTTATGAAACGGTCCGATGTTGTCCGACGAGTTGTCGCGGCGGCGCAGCTTGGTCGATTGGTAGGCCGTGCCTTGGTAATCGTAGCGAAATTCCACCGTCGTGCGCCGGTTCGACCCGCCCGCCTGGATCACCGTCGCCGGGCGTTCGTCCCAGTTCGACATCGCCATCGAGTCGGTGACCTGCTGGGCCAAAAGAAACAGCATGAACGCGCCGACCAAGGCAAACGGCGCACAGAAAAGCATCATGCAGCCCACGCCGGTTTTGTTGCTGAACATGGAAGGCATATCAGACCACTCCACCGCGCGGGGCGGCCAGCAAGTGCATAGATTTCGAGGCGCGAAGCATTCGAGCCGATGATATGAAACGTTGTCCGGCGTGTCATGGCTAAAGATCGCGCAGGCTTGTGACCGCTTGGGCCATAAACACAGAGGCACGCTTTCCGCGTGGGCAAGTCCCCTTGGTTTTGCTAATAGAAACCGTCATGGAGATAGAGGTTCAATGCAGATCCTGTAAGACGGTGTCTTGTCACGACTGGCGGAATCAGACACAAACGCTCGCCTGCCCCGGTTGCGACGAAACCATCACCCTCCCCGGGGCCTACGCCGAGGGCACAGTGATCGGCGGAAAATATACCATCATCAACGAACTCAGCCGCGGCGGTATGGGCGTCGTGTACCGCGCCCGGCAGCATTCACTCGACCGGGTCGTCGCTCTCAAGATTTTGCACCTCTCCCCGCACATGAATCCCGAACTCGTCGAACGGGCGCGCCTGGAAGCCCAAGCGCTGGCGAGGATCCGCCATCCACATATTGTCGAGGTGTACGACGCTGGCGAGGACGAAGGCTGCCTGTACATCGCCATGGCCTACATCGACGGACCCAGTTTGCTGCAACACATCGAACAACAAGGCCCGCTCCCCGCGACCACAAGTCGTCGTCTCGCCCGACAGGTCGCCACCGCGCTGCGCGACACCCACGCGGAACACGGCATCCTGCACCGCGATGTGAAACCGGCGAACATTATGCTCGAACGCGGCGACGCGCAGCTACTCGATTTTGGCTTGGTCAAATTAGATGACGACGAACAAAGCGGCCCCACCCGCGTCGGCGCGAAACTCGGCACGCCAAATTTCATGAGTCCAGAACAGGTCAAGGGCACAGCCAAACTCACGTCGGCCACCGACATCTACGGACTCGGAGCCACCCTCCTGCAACTGCTCACCGGCCGCCCGCCATTCGAAGCCCCGCATGCGCTCGCGGTGATCGCCAAGCGCAACATGCAACCCGTTCCCGAAGCCCAACTCGCGGAACTCGCCGAACGCGCCCCTAGCGAAGCCGCGCTAGTCCGCCGGATGATGGCGCTTAAACCGACCGACCGGTTTCAGACCTGGGACGAACTACTGGCCGCGTTCGACGCGAGCCCGGTGGACGAAGGCGGCGCATCCTCACGTTCAACGCAGGTCGCCGACACAGGGTCGCGCACGCGCGCAAAATGGTTGCTGCCGCTCGTCCTCCTCGCCACCGTTGCGGGCCTGGTCATCGCGGCCAAGACGTTCTTCAACCAACCGACCAACAGCCCGCCCGGAACCAACCCCGCCCTCAACTTCACCCTCGGCCCGGGAGTCGAGATCGCGTTCGCTTCGATCCCCGCCGGTAGCTTTCAGATGGGTACGGCAGAAGGTGATCCCAGCCGCGATGCCGACGAAATTCTTCACCGCGTGCAACTCACCCACCCCTTCCACATGAGCACCACCGAAATTACTCAGGCCCAGTTCGAGGCGGTGATGGCGAACGGGCATGAAAGTCATTTCGAAGGACCGAACCGGCCGGTCGAGCAAATCTCATGGCACGAAGCCGATGCCTTCTGCGCGGAACTCAATCGCCGCTTTGCGCCCAACGAAGATGACGGCAGGGTCTTCCGGCTGCCGACCGAAGCGGAATGGGAGTACGCCTGCCGCGCAGGCGGGAACGCGACCTTCGGCGTTGGCGACGGCGAGAACTTGGGCCACGCCGATGCCGCGTTCGATCACGGCCTAGCAGCCGACGCGGAAAAACCCCCGACCGGAAGTGTCGATGTGGCGAGTTATCCAGCCAACGATTGGGGCCTCTACGACATGCATGGCAACGTCTGGGAGTGGTGCTACGACACCGTCACGTTTGACGTGGCCTCCAATCTCATTGTCTGCGTGGATACCTACAAGGGCAACGGACTGATTGAAACCAACCCCGTCGGACGCGCCGGAGCCAATCGCGTCTTCCGCGGCGGTTCATGGAGCGACAAAGCCATCGATTGCCGTAGTGCATGCCGATTCTCCAACCGTCCGACCCACCACACCGAACGCATCGGCTTCCGGGTTGTTCTCGGTCCGACCTTAAACTGACCGCGGACTGACCGCGTTCGATCTAGCGGAGAATCCACGCGATCCGCCCGGCGAGCAAGCCGGTGATGGCAAGAAAGAACCCAGCCGCGACGCGTTCGTGATTGATCCGCACGCCTGGGAACAAGGCTGCGAGTCCGAAGAACAGCAAGACCCACAGAACGAGAAAAATGGCGATCATCTGCCAGAGCGGACGCGGCGGTTTGTCAGATTTTTTCTGGGGATCGGCGGACATGGGATCAGGGCGTGAGCGGACGCGGTTCGATGGCGGTGCCTTGAATTTCGGACGCGGGCACGTCCAGCAAACGTCGTCCGGTCGCACCGAACAGCCGTTCGTTTTTGGCCAAGCCCCAGCGGTGCGCCACGAGGCGGAACGTATCTTTAATCAGACCGAGCGAATAAATCACCGACTTCCAATAACTGATGCTCGAGTTCTCGTCGAGGTAACGGGTCGGGCAGGAGATCTCGCCGATCTTAAACCCGAACTGGATCGTCTGCATCAGGATCTGGTTGTCGAACAAGAAGTCGTCGGAGTTCTCCTGCAAAGGCAACACGCGCAACACCTCGGCGCTGTACGCGCGGTAGCCGGTGTGAAACTCGCTCAGGTGGGTGCGCAACATGACGTTCTGGAAAAAGGTAAGGAAGCGGTTGGCGACATAACGCGGCCAAGGCATGCCGCTCTTACGCGCGTCGCCGCACAGCACCCGCGAACCCAGCACCGCCTGATACACGCCGGTGTCGAGCAAGTGCGCCATGGCCGGCACCAGCCGCGGTTCGTATTGATAGTCGGGATGTAAAGTGACCACGATGTCCGCGCCGCGTTGCAGGGCGAGCCGGTAGCCTTGTTTGAGGTTGCCGCCAAAGCCCCGGTTCTCGGTCTGGCAGAACACGAAGATGTTGAGTTCGGTGGCGCGGCGAACCGTCTCGTCGTTGCTCTTATTGTCGACCAATATCACATCATCGACGATGCCGCGGTCAATCTCCGCGACCGTCCGGGCCAGCGTTTCCGCTACATTGTACGCGGGCATAACCACCGCGATCCGCTTCGTTCCAATCACGGTCCCTGCATGCGGAGCTTCGCTTGAAAACGCAAGAAGCCTTCGGCTTGAAGATGGAAGGTGGAAGATCAAAGATGGCGGGATCTCAAATCTAAAATCTAGCCAAAGAGATTTGAAATTTCGAAGGTCATCGAACCGACGCCGAACCCTCTTCGGGGTTCACCATCAGAACGAGCGCCGACCTCTCTGGAGAGAGGCGGCCCGACACCGCTCGGAGAGACGGTGCCACCTGCGACAACTGACTCCACGGAGTCCATTTCATCCTGAAATTACGGACCCGCTTGATCCCAAGCGAATGGGATGACCCGAACGAAAGTCTGCTGCCATCTCGGTCGTCCTCAACCGCACCGGCTCGGGAGGCCCCTCGCCCTTCAGGTTTTTGATTTTGAACGATCCTTTCGACCAACGAAATCTGAAAAGTTTGACTCATTTTGTCACGAATCGACAAAGCAAGGATCTAGCCAAAGAGATTTGAAATTTCGAAGGTCATCGAACCAAGGCCGAACCCTCTACGACGAACCACGGAGTGGTGGCAAGAAAGTAGCCGCGGGTGGAGCGAGGTACGAGCGGAACCCGGGGGTGGCTGAGAGCCTCTTGAACCGACCGGTGTGCCCCTCTGCACGAGCTCTTCGTTTCATGTCCGGTCGGAACGGCCCATGGCTTCGACCAGGGTATCTGCTGCCTGTATTCTTTGGCCGGACGCACCGATTAGTTGCCCTGTGTCATCCCGCCTTGCGGGACGACTCATCTCTCTGATGCCGAACCCAGCCTAGGCCTGCGGTCTACAGCCGGGGCTAGTCGGATGTCGGGGCTAACGCGACTCGTGCCAGGTTGTGGCGCGCTCCGAACTCGTTCCCGCCCCGCGAACTCCGGCCAAGAAAACTCGCTTGAACTCCGGCCGAAGAACCCGGAAACTCCCTACATGAGCCCGCCCTCGGAACTCGGCCCCAACCAGGCCGCCCAACTTCTCACAACCAACACCTTGGCCGACTGCGTCCGTGCAGCCCCCGCCAAGGCTGATCGTTCGCCCAAAGAATCCCATGCAGTTTAGGTTCACCTACAACAATTACCGAGTCGGGGGTCAGTTCGTAGTAGACGAAGGAATTACCTTACTTGGACACTTAGTGGATGGCGACCTAAAGCTTGGAGATCAGATCTTTGTTCCATTAACAAATGAGTCAATGATCTGCGGTGAGGTAGTCCGTTTCACTGAATCGTTCGATGACTGGCTTGGCTTGCCATTTTTCGATCGGGTAGGTCCCGAGACGTGTGGCGGGGAATTCTGCGTCGAAATTTTTGGAGTATCCGAGGCGATTCAGTGCCCTGACGTTGCAATCGGCAAACCCCTCACAACAAGCACCTTTGCCGACCGAACCCGGCAAGGCTGATCGTTCTGTCCCGGCCATGTATCGACTAAGGAAATTTGAAAAGTTTGACTCATTTAGTCACGACTCGACAAAGCAAGGATCTAAAATTTCACAGGACTGCGCGGGCACCGCGTAGCGTTCAACTCCATTCAAAACTCGAGCGTTGGCGGCGCGAATTTGATCCGCCGCGTTATGGCAAGATCTTGCCATAGTATGGCAAGCTTCTGCCACCTTATGGCAAACTCTTGCCACTCTATGGCAAGCTTCTGCCATAGGCAAGGCGGACGCTGTGAACCCGGAACGAGGTTATAGAAACGTCTGCCGTCCGCCATCGCAGCCGGGTCGGGAGGCCCTCGCCCTCCAGGGTGAAATTCCGGAACGTTTCGAGATTTGAGATCACCCGCAACCCGTTTGAAATTTGAAATTCGAGATATGAGATCACCGCCCGCAGGCCCGACATCCCGCAACCCGCAACTCGCATCCCGCAGCCCATTTGAAAATTGAAATTCGAGATATGAGATCACCGCCCGCAGGCCCGACATCCCGCAACCCGCAACCCGCAACCCGCATCCCGTTTGAAATTTGAAATTCGAGATTTGAAATCACCCGGCAATCCGCGCATTTAAAACCATGCGCGCCCTCCCACTATTTCTCCTGTTCGGCCTCCTCCCCCTCGCGACCCTCACCTCCGTCCACGCCGCCGAACGACCCAACATCCTATTCTTTCTGGTCGACGACATGGGCTGGGCGGACATCGCGGTGAACGGCTCCACCTTTCACGAGACGCCGAACATCGACGCGCTCGCCGCCTCCGGCATGAACTTCACCCACGGCTACGCCGCCTGCCCGGTGTGTTCGCCGACCCGCGCCAGCATCCTCACCGGCCGCCACCCGGTGCGGGTAAACATCACCGACTGGATTCCCGGCGCGAAGACCAAGGCCGACTCGAAATTTCTGCATGTCGACGACCGCGACAACCTCGCCCACGCCGAACGCACCCTCGCCGAAGAACTCAAAGACCACGGCTACAAAACCTTCTTCGCCGGCAAGTGGCATCTCGGCCACAAAGGCCACTGGCCGGAAGACCAAGGCTTCGACATCAACATCGGCGGACACGACCGCGGTTCGCCGCCCGGCGGCTATTATTCGCCGTGGAAAAACCCGGCCCTCGAAGCCAAACGCGACGGTGAATACCTGACCGAACGGCTGACCCACGAATCGGCCGCCTTCATGGATAACCAGACCAAAAACGCGCCCGAGCAACCCTTCCTTCTCTACCTCAGCTACTACAATATCCACACGCCGATTCAGCCCTACAAAAAACGCATCGATCAATTCATCGCCAAGCGCGCCACCATGGGTCCGTCTCCCGAACCGATCAAAGAAGGCCGCGACGGTCTCTCGGCGGCGCGCCAGGACAATCCCGAACTCGCGTCCATGGTTTCCGCCGTCGACGACAGCGTCGGCGCCCTGCTCGGCATGCTGCAAAAGCTCGGCATCGACGACAACACCATCGTGGTGTTCACCAGCGACAACGGCGGACTGTGCACCAAAGCCAAGCCGGGTCCGGGCTGCAACCTGCCGCTCCGTTCGGGCAAGGGCTGGCTGTACGAGGGCGGCGTTCGCGAACCAACGATCATTCGTGCGCCCGGCACCACGCGCGCGGGCAGTGTGTGCGAGGTACCCGTCGTCAGCACCGATTTCCTCCCCACCCTACTCGAACTCGCTGGCGCGCCCGCGTCCGAAAAACAACTGGATGGTCTCAGCCTCGTACCGCTGCTGAAAGGGGGCGACGCAGAAGACATCCCCGCGGCCCTCACCGAACGCGCGCTCTACTGGCACTACCCGCACTATCACGGATCGACCTGGAAACCCGGCGCGAGTATCCGCGATGGCGACTGGAAACTGATCGAGTTTTACGAGACCGGGACGACCGAAGTCTACAACCTTGCCACTGACCCGGGCGAACAGAACAACCTCACTGCAACGCGTCCGAACAAAACCAAAGCCCTGCGCGCCAAGCTCAGCGCCTGGCAAAAAGAGAGGGGCGCCCAGATGCCCGTGCTCCGAAACGCGCCCTAAAACGACTCTAAATTCCAAAACGACTCTAATTTTTAATCATGACGGACCATCCCGCATCCCAGCGCGACGACCTCGCCTATTTTAATTCGAAGCTAAAATTATGTGGCTTGTTGGTCATGATGCTCGCCATGGTCGCCACTTGCTGGTTTTGCACCCGATTGCCCGGCACCCCCGAACGCGTGGCCGGCTGGATCGGCGTGGTGTTCTTCGGACTCGGCTTGATCGTCCTTCCAGCCCGCTTTCGACAAACCAACATTCCTCAGATCGAATTCACCGCCGAGGGCATCCACGAACACCTCCAAGGATTCGGCTTTATTCCATGGGACGACATCAACGACATCTTCGTCTGGCGCACCCAAAACGTCCGCATCTTGTGTCTCAATACGGTCCACCAAGACCACTTTGTCTCCCGCCTCTCACCGGTTCGGCAAAAGGCGGCGCAGGCCAATCTTGCGGTCGGCGCATCGGCAATTACCCTCAACTTTTCCGGCCTGACCCCCGGCCTGGCGGACGCGATCCAATACTGCGAAGCCATAGGCTTCGAGGTCGCTTACCGATGAAGATTTGGTCTGGTTTCCGCGTCGGACCAACGTACACGATAGGATAGTAGAACCGTACAACAGACACGACAGATGAAAATTTTTGGCTTCGGCATGGACAACAAAGACGGGCACAAGCGGATCACGCAGGGTGCCGCGTTCGAGCTATTTTCCGGTTCGGAGGCCTCGCACGACGAAATGCAGGCGCTCTGCGTGCTGCTCGATGAGGAGTTCCGCGCGCGTGGGAGTTCCTTGGAAGAAGCGACCAAAGAGGACGTCATCGCGCTGGTCGCCATGCTGGCGGAAAAAGACAAGTAACGAGCGACGCTGCCTGGCAAACCTATCATTAATTTTTCGCGCGGGTGATGGCGGGCGAGCCGCTATCGAGTCGCTTTGAGCCGCTATCGAGCCGCAGAGAGCGCCTTCAATCCCACCGCTCCCCCATTAGTGTGGCCGCATCCCCCCGTGCGACATCGCCTTCAAAAATTGCCACATCACTATGCAGGTAGCGAGCCGCGGCGGCGGAGGCCTTCACCTTCATCGCGGATCGGGGCATCATCTCCGCTTCGAACGCCCGTAGCGATTCCTGCACCGCGCCTTCGTTTGGGCACCCTTGCCCATAAAGAGACCGAGCCAACGAAAGCGCGTCTAAGATGGCTTGATTGGCCCCTTGCCCTTTGAACGGACTCATCGGGTGCGCGGCATCGCCGAGCAGTGTCAACCGAGCGTTTGCTGGCAGCCACGCGGCCCGGAGGAGTTCGCGGTCGTAGGCCGGATAGCCGGTAATTTCTGATAGCGGGGTCTTGGTTAGAATGTCCGTCACGGGCTCATGCCATGACGCGCATCGGCTAAGAGCTTCCTTTTTAAGCGCTTGCGCGCCAGCGCGGTTGAGCCCTTTCGCTTCGTCTTCCGGCAAGGGAAAGCTGAGCTGCCACATGATCTCCGTCGCCGAAAAGGGCATCATGTACATGCGCGCATTGCCGTTGGATGTTTGGAAAATCGTTTTGCCATCAAAGAGTGGAGAGGGGTTTAAAATGTCCAGCTTGCAAATGCCCAAAATGACGATGCATTCCAAATACCGAAGCGGCGACAGCGTGTCGCCAATCAGCTGCTTTCGCACCGCAGAGCGAATACCGTCGGCCCCAACCACAACTTCTGCTTGCACCGTCACCTGGTCCGCTCCCACCTTAAAGGTGAGGTCTATTTGCTCCTCCCCTTCATGATACTCAATCAAGCGATGATTCCAGGTCACCTGTTCATGACCGCCGAGCGCTCGAACCAGCCCCAGCCGTAGGGCCTGTCGGGCAACATGCATATTCCGCCGACGCGGAGCGGACTTCGCAGCCGGCCGCCCCTTTTTCCTCAATCCCCATTCCCCAACGATGGTGCCGTCTTCACCGTGCACCACATGCTTCGTCGTGGCCAACGCGCCGGGCAGACCATGGATGCCAAGGCATTTCAGGGCTCTACTCGCCTGCTGCAGGGTCAGGCCATAGCCTTGAGACCGCTGATCAAAATCTTGATCGCGTTCGAAGATGGTAAAGGGAATGCCACGGTGGCGACAAGCGATCGCCAGCGCCAACCCTCCGATCCCCCCGCCAATGATGGCCACGTTCGGGTATCGCGGATCCGGTGCCGTGGGTGTCGCCGATTCTTGCAAACCCGACCCCTGACACTCCGGACAATGTTCGATGTTGGGCACGGGTGGCTTTGGCAGAGGGTCGCCCGGCTTGGCATCGCGCAGGGCCCGTTGGTAGCGACGCAGAATGAGTGGCGAAGGGTCCCGGGCCCATTTGCCGCCCCCGTGGCAAGCAGGGCAAGCCCGCCAATTCTGCGAACGAGAGTCTTCCTCAGCTAAGGGGAATTCTATGAACTGATGCCTGTTGTCGTCGTTCGTCATTTCAATCTAAAATACCTGAATGGACTCTATTGGCTGGTCGATGTGTTTTCAAACCCTCTTCTACCGATTCAGGATTCGAGCCTGTCCAGATGCAAAACAACCATAACCGCCACAAAGGTGCGGGAGAACGCATCCACTCTCCTTAGCCCTTTAATCCCTACACCTAACCTTCGTCCCAGTTTAAACCGTGCTTTTTCCATCCAGCCGCCGACACGTTCTTGGTTTGGGATGTTTGGCAGGAATCGGCTTTACGATGGCGACCTTTATGGCACACTTGAGTTTCACGCATCCCGGTGTGCTCCACAGCGCACAACCGGCTATCCTGAAAGGCTCCACGGGATCCGCTATCATCGGATGCCTTCTCATCCGCTCCAGCGCAAAATTTTATGAACGAGACGATTTGGAATCCAGTTAGATTGGCTCCCGGTGACACGCGGACGTGGAAGCTCGGGCCAATGGAAATACTCGTTCGGAGAGCGCGTCGGGAATGGCGAATTGGCCACCGATACGAACTCTCTGAGTCCAGTGCGAAACGGGTGGTGAGCGGTGAACTCATCGAGTTCCTCCCAGAGATCACCTGGGCTCGGTGGCCGACGTCCGAGGAAGGGCAGGTCGTTTTAGCTCCTCTGATGCCCGACCGCCCCTTGGTCGTTCGGCCAGATGCTCCCATCACGCTCAGCCCGGGTGGTTCGGTCGATTTTTTCATTGGCGTGCCGGCTTGGGTCTCGGTTTCAGAGGCAAGTGCCAATGGGCAGTACCTCGTTGAGGTTCCATCCCGTCCCCTGTCAGACACGTGGTTTGGGGAATTGGACGAAGGCGTACTTTGCTATTCGTCGATTACCTCCGCTCGTCGATTCCTCGACGAACTGGACGAACGTCCGAACCGAATTGTCTGCAAGCTCGAAGTTCGAAACGATAACGACCAGCCCCTGCTCATCGAGCGTGTCTGTTTGCATATCGAACAATTAGATATCTTTATCGGCGACCGCTTCCTATGGGCACCCGAGGGGCGAATCGTGTACCGCGGCATCAATCAGGCGAGCCAGATCATCTTCACTCGGACCCCGCCCAACTTGGACAACGCCGGGCGCAAAATTGGCGGCCGCCCCGGACCGCAAAGGCGTGGGTTTCTCGCCCGGAGTATTGCCAGTGCCGGAGAGGTGTTCCAATGAGCATCTTGATCTCCCTGATCAATTTTCAAGAACTGTTTACGGTAGAAAATATCCTACCAAGTATTCGCGTAGCCGCCATTCTCCTGATCGCGCTCCCCTTGGTTCTTGCCGCCTCACGCATCATCCGCCGCATGCTCAAAGGGCGGGTGAGTCCCCAACATGCGATGCTGGTCTCGAAGCTATTCTCCTATTTATTTGTTAGTATTCTGGTGATCATGGTGTTGCGGGAGTTTGGGTTCAAACTAACCACCCTCCTTGGCGCTGCCGGTATCATGGGGGTTGCAGTTGGTTTTGCGGCTCAGACGAGCCTTTCCAACTTGATTAGCGGAATCTTTCTTGTCTGGGAGCAAACGTTTCAAATCGGAGACGTGGTTCAAGTCGGCACAACCAAAGGAACGGTCAAATCCGTCGATCTGCTTTCGATCAAACTTCGAACCTTCGACAACCAGCTCATCCGGATTCCAAACGAGACCCTGGTGAAGTCAGAAATGACGAATATTACCGCGTTCGAAATCCGCCGCTTAGATATTCCCATCGGGGTCGCCTACGGGACCGATCTTCGGAAGGCGATGGACTTGCTGACGGAAATCGCGGACCAAAACCCAATGGTCCTCGACGAGCCCCGCCCGCTCGTGACGCTGACCGGCTTTGGCGAGTCGAGCGTGAACATCCAGTTCGGGATCTGGTTTGCAAAGCCAAACTCCCTCGCGGTTCGCGATGCATGTATCATGGCAATCCACAACCGCTTTCATGAACAGGGCATCGAAATCCCATTCCCCCAACGGACCGTCCACCTGTCTTCGCCGCCGATGCCTGAAGACAATTCTCTATGAGTTTGGTTCGACATGGCAAGGAGATGGTCTGACCTGGTTCGCGCAGCGAACGCCCCCGGGCCCATTTCCCGCCTCCGTGGCAAGCAGGGCAAGCCCTCCAATTCCGTAGGCGAGAGTCCTTAGCCAGAGGGAATTCTATGAACTGATGCCTGTCGTCGTTCGTCATTTCAATCTAAAGTAACTGAATGGACTCTATTGGCTGGTCGATGTGTTTTCAAACCCTCTTCTCCCGATTCAGGATTCGAGCCTATCCAGATGCAAAACTGCCGGTGAACTGGAGCCTGAGCGTTCGAGGAAGATGGTCTGTCCCGGCTCGCGGAGCGAACCCCTTCTTTGGGTGGGTGGGTTCGAGGGCGATGGTCACTGTTAATCAATATGCGCTTTCGATCCAACAAGAACGTCATTAATGTGACGTGGAGATGGTCTGTCCCTGTTCGCGCAGCGACAACGGTGTCCAATAATCGCTGAAAACTTCCGGCTTTGCTGTGCATTCAACCGACTTCAGGGTCGACCTCCTGACTTCGGGGATTTCGCCCGCACCGCTGTCCGTGCGCGGGGTCGGCATGGCCTGG
>Ga0209187_1003251_pt1 | contig 13822 bp, 17 predicted proteins | sample BantaG_FD_187430 | JGI IMG/M metagenome (GOLD analysis project Ga0209187, IMG submission 187430) | Marine algal microbial communities from Bantry Bay, Ireland - BantryBay_4 metaG (SPAdes) (version 2) | ecosystem: Host-associated > Algae > Red algae > Unclassified | place: Bantry Bay, Ireland... | reverse complement strand
ACGGCTCTACTCTTCTTCTTCCGAGTTGAGTAGATTACGAGCTTCCAGCCTCAGCCCATATCCAGGATGGATACGAGTATCTTGTGCGGATATATCCTCCAAGGATTTATCCTCACCAACCCCTGGTTTACAGGCTCTCACCCTTGCGGGTTTGTCTTGCCAATGGCGGTCCCAGGCACTGTCATTAAGACAAGCCAAGATCGGCGTTGGCCGAAAAAGCTCCTCCGTGCAACGCACGTGTTCCTGCCAGACGATCTTACGCAAACGCGGCAAGATCGCCTCACTGTTTTGTTCAATGACCTCGGTGCCAAGGATGCACGGGACTGACAAGTTGTCGGAAACGAGGAATCGGTCAAATAGACGTACACCTCCGGTGTCTACATACAGATGTATGGCATACTTCGTCACGAGACGATTGTTGTTTGCATCTCGGATGCGCGGAAGCGGGAAACGGGCGTGGGGCCGCCGCACCCATCAGGGCGCGCCTGTCGTGTGCGGAATGTGAGATGTCCGCCGCAGTCGACATATTTGGGCACATTATCGGTGGGCGTGTTCTGTCCGCGGCCGCCACGGCCGAGGTAGGGTGCCTTGTATTTGCGCGAGTTCGGCGTAAGCCATCCAGTTCGCAGGGAGAACACTAGTTCGCACTATGTTCACCCCGGCGCCCGTGTCAAGTACAGGGCGGCACCTCCGCATCACACGCATGCACGGGCCAAGCGTGGCGGCGATCTCGTAGTGCCGTAAGGCACGGCCCAACAATCTTGTTACCGTACGCTTTCGAGTTCCGCCGGGAAACCCCAAGTCGGGCACCCGGCCTAGGCGTTTTTCGAGTCGTCCACGGCGTCGGCCGGATATTCGATCTCGTCTTCTTCGACGTTACCTTCGGCAATGGCATGAACGCCGATAGGCAGTTGGCGATGCTGCGAGGGCGATATGGTTCGGCACACTGTGCGGCGAAGCGCCTCGGCTTGTTACAATTGTAACAGATGTCAGCCCGATTGGCTTGAGGGACGGCGGCCCGCGGGGGCGGCGGGGTGCGAACAGGTGTGAACAGTCGCTCCGTCGTCGTCCGCTGGTCCTGCGTCGCGTAAGCGACTTTGATTGCCGTTGGGCGGGTCATCTTGAGCTGCAAGCGCAGCTTGTTGGTGCCGTCCCCGTACACCTGGGCTGTAGCAATAGTCTCGGAAAGAGTCCGATCCGGGAATTGGTCATTCAAGACCCGCACGAGCGCTTGCACAAGGTCCGAAAGACCAGTGATGAAGACGTCCTTAACGTCTTGGATGTCGAACAAACCGTTCAGGAGGTCGCATTGCGTTTCCACGCGGTGGCCAAAGGCCGTGGGCGCCTCGTTGTCTTGTTGTTTCATCGTAATGATGTCTTGGTAGGCGTTAACCATAGTTGCGTGTGTCGCATACTTCGAAAGATGCCAGTTGACGGCATCTCCGTATGTACGGATGGCATAACGCTTACGTCTGAGGGTGCTGTTAAGCTCGCCGTAGAAGGCCATCTTGGCGTTGCCGGCTAGTCGAAAGATCACGAGCGGAAGGGATTGACCGTGCGTAAGCCCAGCCGCGTCGCACGCGCGGCGAAAGGTCGTTAAGAACGTGAAGATGCCCAAGGGCAGGGCTCTTGTGAATGGCTGTTGCCCAGGGAACGCTCCGTCTAAACGTTTGTTGAGACGATGCGACCGTTGTGCCTCCTTAGGCGCATACGTCAGTTGACGGCGGATCAGGAAGTACGTCCTGTAGTCCAGGAGTGTCTTGAAGCGGCTATTAGCCGGGCGGATCACTTTGATCCTATCGGCTTTTTCAAGTCGCTCCTTCCGTTTGGTGGTTGTGGCCGTCGGTGGTCTTACAGTTGAAAGGGGCGTGGCCCCTCAGCTGTGGATAGCACACCCCCGGGGGCCGTCCCAAAATATCCCGATCCGGGCCAGCAAGGGAATGACCTGTCCAGATCTCGGGGAGATTGGATTCGATTCGGTCGGGGGCGGGGCTTTTCCACAGTGGTTTTCCCAGCCCCCCTACTACTTGTCTGAACTTTTCGCTTTGGAGGGATTTATCGGTTTGGCGCAATTGGGGTGGCTACTTTGGCCACCGGCGTTCGGGTTTGGGAGGGGTTTATTGAGAGTGGGGACGCCGTCCCCGTCGCCGTTTGAAAAAACCAACTGTGCTTTGGACTACGATTCCCCCCTGGGCTTTTCCGTGATCCTCTCCTCCCGTTGGGGGAAGGCTGGGCTGTGGGTCGATTTCCGGGGCAGTTCCTTCGACGGATCGAGCTGATCAAGAGGTCACGTCGCATTCGAGTTGTCGTCGTCTGACGACGTCGGGCTTGACCCAGAGGCAGAATCATCGGAAGATGAGGAAGGCGTAGCATTAGCCGGATCGTCCTTGCGGACGGACTTGTCTTTAGTCACCTTGCTTGTCTTCTTGACATTTTTGGTCTTGTCGCCCAACTGGCGGAGAGACTGAGCCACACGGCGTTCCTCCTCGTGGGAGTCGACCTTGCGCAGGGCCTCGGCGTCGTCGACCAAATTGTCGTTGGCTCGCGCCAGAGACTCGTTATTCTATTCTTGGGCCGTTAGGCGTCGCTGAAGTGCTCCAACGGCCGCCTTCAGGCTCTCCACCGCCTGCATCTGCCCGTAGGCGGCTTGATCCGCAGGGATGGGAGGAGTAGGAGCACCGTCCGTTGGGGCGTCGGAGGCGGCGAGAGTGCCTTGTCCCACGCCCGGCGGCCGGTAGCCAGCTGGCAACTTGCCGTCTCTGGCTCACCGAGTGCCGCCGGTACCACCAGTAGACATACTGGGACCTGAACAAAGTGATCCGACTTGGCTAACGCCCTGCGCGCCAACGTCGAAGATCTCAACCGTGATGCCCGCGGCACCACGCCCACAAGTCGATGGCTTACGCCCCGCGCGCCAAGCGACCGTATCGACACCGTCACAATGCCACGAGGCAGCGAGAGAGTTCTGAGGAATACCGTGCCGCGAGGCACGATGGAGGCAAGGGTAACCCCCTGCTGCTCCACCAAATGTGGTATTAATAACGTTAGTGCAACTACCAGTGTACTGAGACCGACCGTAGCCAAGCAATAAAGCGAGTTCTATCGCCGTCGCGGCGAAGAAGAAAGACCTTTTGTTGGAGGGCATCCGATGGGGAGCCGGGTGGTGCCCACGACGGCGACACCGGACCCATGGTGGTTTAATAAGCGAGGGCACTGGTCGATCGACCGTCCGATCACAAGCGATCGTAATGAGTGCCGGCAGACAGATACGACAGGCAAGCAGACGAACAATAAAAAATGAACAATGCGGAAGTGACCCCCCAAAGGGCGTGCCACAGGCCAATTTCCACAATACATGGGCTTTGGCCCGTCAAGGAGGCTACTTGTGGCCAATTGCCAATTGGGAGCAGAGATATGCTACACTGGTGCTTAAAGCAGTGCCCTGGCACTGGCAGTGCGTCAGACGCCTCGCGCCAAGCTGAGGTACCCACGGTTGTCTGTCGTGCAGGGCGAGCGCGTCGGGCGGGCGCGACAGCCTGCGAAAATGCGCGGTTAAAACGCACCGCCTCAAAAGCATGCCCCGTCGAGGTTCCCCCCCCTCTCCTCCTCTGGCGTCTCGCCCAGGTGCTCCCCTTGCGCGCTTCCTCTCTCCGAGACGCACCGGGAGCCCGTCACCAGCGCGCCAAACGACATCTCGGGTTGAAGCACTACCGCCGGGCGTGGTGCTGCCCCGTTGGAAAGCGAGGCGGCGGCCTCCAAAGAGTGGCGCGTGGCCGAGGCGGCGCTCGGGTGGCGCTCGTGCGCCGCCGTGGAGCGTTCCACGGATTACCAGAGGCGGAGGCCGGACGTGGCTTCTGTGGCCCTCTTGCTACTGCATTGCACAATCAAATGGGCATCGTGAATCGCAACGTAGGAAACAAGTACAACCTGACATTACCATCAGGAACAAGTACGCAATATGCGAATCGACCTACTCTGGCGTAAAGATACCACCAGCACGACAGCGCAAGGAAAACGGTAGCAAGACACACACTACTTCAAAGAATACCTCTGGGGTGGCGAGCTCTCCCGCTTGCGGCGATACCCGCTTGGCGGCGCCCCTTCACCGATGGAAGCAGCCGCTTTCCCGCCTACCCCGACCAGAGCCAGACTTTTTCGATCCGGACGGCCGTCGTTGGCAGTACTCTCGCGCCCGCGCTTACCGACGGACAACATGGGAGCGACTGCGGCGCCCGCCGATGGGTCGAAATCAGCCGGGAACCCTGCACTCTTGGGGGAGAAAGCGAGGTCCAAGAACTCAAGGGGCCACGCCATCGTCGTGCTCTTGAGTACAGTCAGCGCGTCCGTCGAGCTGTCACGCCCCATGGAGCGCATCAACGCGCCCGCGGTGTTGGGGGTACGTCCTTTTGCACGATCAGGCACCGCATGGGGCAGATGTCGACCCCTTGAACGTCGGTCTTTCCGTGCAGTGGACGCTGCCAGGCTGTGGCCGCGCGCGAAGTTCCCCGGATAAGCATTCGCGGCGGACGACGGGGTACGGCAAGGTCTTCACGATAGCTCGTCCTGCCGGGCGGACGAGGCAGTTCGGCTCCGACGAGGTCCTAGGCGTGAGGATGAATCCCTCAACGTCTTGGCGTCTTGACGGTCAGCAGACGCGGCGCGACTGCGCGCAGCAGCGGCGGCAGAGACAAAGCGAGCCGACCGCCTGGGTGTGCTCAAGCGGCGGGATGCAGCTTCCGCAGCTGCAGCAATGTGAAATGACCGCCGTAGTGCTCCGGAATTGGAAGGGCATGAGCCCGCAGCACCCGCCCCAGGGCTGGTAGCAGCCGGAGGATCAGAGACAAGTGCGGCGCTCGACGGCACGCTTTGGCGCCGGCGTAGAACTACAGCCCGCGACGCGCTCATCCAGCTGGTGCCCGTGACGAGCGTCGCATGGGAAGCGCTACTAGTGATCATAGCGGTGGTGGCGTCCGCAGCAGATGCCGTGTTGGGCGAGTCCGATAGGGCGTGTGCAGCACTGTGGGTGCGCACGTAAGCCGTATTCGGCATCCACAGCCGCGGCGCGCAGGTCACCGGATTGTGTGAGGAAAGGTGCGCACGGTGGTTACCACTACTACTAGGCGTCGCGCTCACGTCGGCGGCTTGGGCTCCAAGATGAGGCCACCACCACCGGTGGAGCAGCAGTTCTTTTGTCAATATGCGTTGAGACAAAATACGGTGTTTAGCGCATCCATGTAAAGCCGCCCAGTGAGTCCGCAAGCCCCCGTGCGTCTCCTGGCCTGCGTCTGGCTCAGCGTGGCCGGCGCGTTGGAGCTGTCTCTGACGCGCCGGGTGGCCAAGACGAGAACATGTTGTCTTGCAGGCCTTCGCAGGCTCGCTTCTTAGTCCGCACGCGCCCCGTTGCCGGCAGACGAAGCAGAGCGATGCGACCCGTCCAACGTCGTTCATGCGACGCAGGGGCATGAAATTCGTACAGCAAAATTACGATGAAGACTTGAAATTCAATCGGAAGGGCGCCAAGAAAGAGCGTATTGCGCCTGCAGGGGGAGGACCGACCCGTCAGACGCGGTCGTGTGCCTCTGTGCCCCGCTCGAGGCACTGAGGGCCGGTCCTGAGCTCGTTGCGCACGAGGAGGGAGGGAGCTGCCACTCGTCGGTGGTCACATCGCACGTCACTGCTGCGGGGGACGTGACGGGCTCGAGGCCAGGCTGGTCGGCCCCACCGCCCGCAGACGTTGCGGAATCCTTGCCTTCCACTGTCACTGGCGCGTTGCTTGTCGCTGTCGCTGAGGCAAATTTCGCCGCCCACGCAAACGCGTCGTGAGACGCAGCCACCGAGGCGGCGTCGGCCGACAACTACGACTGTGTCGAAAGCGGCCACGGGCGCCGGTGCGTTTGCTCAACGGCTGGGACACGGAGATCCGGGGACCCGCAGGCGACGTGGGAGCGGCGGCTCGGGCCACCGACGCGCTTTCGGCCGCCGCAGCCGACGGTGCGACCAACGGCCACGTCCACTGGCGCTTGTCGCGCTCCAATTTGGGGGAGGGAGCAGGGAGGAGCGACAGCCACTCGGGCGGTGCCCGCCGCCGCCGATACACTGTTGGAAGTTGTCCCTGTGGCGTCGTCTGCCTTTGGATTCGACGGCGACGGGGGCCGAAGAGATTGGCGGGGTGGAGCCGGTCGCCGACGCTGACGCGTCTTCGGTGACCGCTACGGACCGCGACACCGATGGGCAAGGTAGTTGGTGCTTTCCCCCATCGGCTGGCGCGCGGCGGTCTGGGGACGTGCAACGGACGTGGAAGCGGTGGTCGCAGCCTCTGACGCGCTCTTGGTCGGTGCAGCTAACGGTGTAGCCACTAGCCACGTCGTCTCGCCCGGGTACCGCGCGCATTTGACGTCGGGCAGGGGGACGAGCGACCTTCACACCCCTGGTGACTGCCGCCGCCGCAGCCCTAGTCGGACACGGTCAACCAGCTGCCTTTGGCAGCTGAGCCTAACGGCGCAGTGGTTGAAGCGCCGGTGCTGGTCGTCGCCGGCTGCGGCACGCGGGAGGTGCGGTGTCCCACTTGCTGACACCTCGTTGGCGGCCGTCGCCGACGGTGCGAGGAGCGACGTTCTCCACTTTTGCTTGGTGGCGGTGACCTTTCCACTGGGGAGTACGGGCGGCACTCTTCCAAGCTGGCGGTGGCCGTCGACGCCGAGACGTTGTCGGCGGCCACCACGGACGCGTCATCGAGGGCCACTGTGGACACTCGTTGGCGGTGAACTCGGACACCTCGTCGGATGCCGACCACGTCGCGTGGTCGGCACCGACACAGACGTGTTGTCGGCCGCCGAAGCTCATGCGTGCTCGGATTCCCGCTCTGCCGGGCCGTTGCAGGCGGCTTCATCTCCAGTGTGCCCTTGCCGCTCTGTTTTGTGCTTCGGCGGAGGTGGGTAGCGGCCGTCGACCGGGCAATTAATGGAGGCGCGACGTGCTCCGTGCGTACGTCATGTCTGAGTTGTCGGCTTGGTCGTCGCACCCATCGCGCGGACGGGTCCGGAAGGCGACCGAGCGGCTCCTCTCGCCATCGGCCGCGACGCGCATGTGCCTCGTCAGGGCATTGGCCGCGTGCCGCATGGCGCCGGTGCCAGCGGTGCTGATGCGCACGCTTCGGCAGTGTTGCTGCCCGCGCATCACGGCGGCGTCGTGGGACATGATGCGTGTTCGCGCCACAGTGACGACCACCACACGGGAGGCGAAACGAGTGACGATGCCGTAGTTGTGCGAGGCTCTGTGAGTGCCAGGCCATTGCGTCTTTCGCGCGTGCGACACGTCTTCCAGGGCACGACGGCGGCCCTGGTCTACCGCTACTTCCTCGGTATGGGGGACATTACGCGAGCCCAGCCGCTGATACCATTGCACCGGGAAGGCCGCCCAACTGCGTTCGTGACGGAGGAGCTCAAGGCCATCCGCTTGTTTGCTCTGTCGACTGGCGGCAAGGGCATGTCCGAAAAGGCGCGCGTGGACTACAATAATTCGGTGGCGAGGGCTGAGGCGATGACGCCCTCAACTGCTGAAAAGGTCGTTGAGGAGGTGGAGCATGAGCTTGCGAACTCGTCGGGTGCGTCCAGCAGCAGCATCTGCAGCAACGGCAGCATCAAGACCGACGCGGCGGGTGGCTCGTGGACGTCCGCACAGCCAAGGTCAAAACGGCAAAGCCTGCGGAAACGCCTGCGCAAGGCTATTGCCAGCGCAAAGTGCAAGCTGCGTTCATCTCTTCCTTAATGGTCTAGCAGGACAGGTGCTTCTCCGACATGAAGTGGCAAGTGACAAGTATTGTCGACGGGGTTGCGTTTGAGTTCTTCTTCCGTGACATCATGGACGTGGCGCATGACGCCTTTGGTAAGGTGCAGAAGGTGCAGCTCCGGGGGCAGCGACACACTGCCGCAAAACGGCACCATCCTGAGGTCCAATTCCTTCGACAGTGACGTTTACCTGCTGCAAGAAGCCGACGTGCTCAAGATCCACGCCAACGCGGTGCACAACGGCAAGAGGATCGAGCCTTTTGCGATGGCGGTGCAGTTCTTCTCAGATGCGACGCTGCTTTCCTGGAACGGAAGTAAGTTTCTTTCTGCCTGTACTTGTGTGTCATGTGGGTGAGGTGGGTGGTGGTGCTTGGCGTTGGGCTTTTGTTGCGTGCCCGGCTCGCGTCCACAGTTCATGGCACTAACTTGGACATGTGAATTCTTGCTGCTGTCTTGGTTCTCGACAGACAGTTACGCCTACCCCATCCGCATCAGGTTCCCCAACATTATCACCGGAAAGGTGCAGTGGCTTACCATCGGGTACATCCCGATCATCAAGTTGGACAGCGAGGACGCCTCCGAGAAGGCTCGTGTGCGGGTGCTGAAGGACGCCGTATTCCAGCGGTGCCGGGCGGTTCTCATGCACCGCTTTGTACCCGCAAGCCAGACCGGCGAACTGATGACCGTACCTGGCCACGACGAGCCTGTTTTGGCTGCAAGTGGCCGTGCTCGTAATGTCAGGTTTTCAAGAATGAGGCCGCCTGCCGCGGCCCCAAGGCATGTGTGAGGGACGTGCTGGAGCACGTCGACTTGCAGCTGGACGATGCAGAAGCCCTAGAGGAGAATGCCGGTACGGCGAGTATGGCCCAGATCGAGGGCGACTCTTCTATAGTGCCAATCGTCCCCGCACTCGCTGCGGTTCATGGCTTGGCGACTGGACCGCGCTGCCTCCACCAAATCTTTGGGTTCGACTTGTTACATGCAGGTTGGCAGCCTTCATTCCCTTTTCCAGCATGTGCTATGTTCGTGCACTCGGAGTGGCGAGCCTGTTGCTTTGAGGAGACCTGCTCATGGATGTGATACTGACGCTCCCATGCTGCTGTATTTTTCCGGACTGCTCCACTCGGTCGTCGCCTTGTTTCTCATCATATCTGTGCGTGGGAATACAGGTGATGAAGTTGGGCGTGCTGAGCGTTATCGCTCAAAAGATACTTGCCCTCCTCAAGGCTCTCTGCAAGGGAGGTCTCGCGCGGTATGAGTCTGTTGCCAAGACGATTGTGGCGATGAACGAGCGCATCCGAAACTTCGGGCGCCTGATTATGGCATCTCTCGTGTCACCTGGGTACGGGCTATCCTTTTTTTGCTGTTCTTTTTTTGCTCGTGTCTTGCTTCCTTCTTGGATCCTTCATCCTGAGCAAGTCTCATTCTGACGCTGTCTTTGATTTTTATGCGAACTGCTGCTTGGTGTGTGCTTTTCTCGTGCAGATATCTTGTGCGCAAAAGCGTCATCCAGGCGGCTTTTAAGGGTCTACAATGGCGACATGGAGTGGTCGTGTGGGCCTTCATGGTTGCTGGCCTGCTCGGCCGTCGGTTACCCGGCTCCGTCCACCAGTGTTTTGTATCCCAACGGCGACGTCGGCGCCAAGACGCGAGATCTTTCCCTGGAAGGCGCAGCGCATCTACCAGCGGCGCGCAGCTCACTGCGGACGGCGACGGCAGTGGCGAGGAGTTTGAGACCAAAAGCGACGTTGACAGTGAGATGAGTCACGAGGACCGCGGCGGCCGTGCCTTGAGCGACGTGAGTACCAACGAAACCATGTCATGCGGGGAGGAGCGCGCAGAAGACGCCCCGGTGCAGCATGCTGCTGAGTCGTCCGAAGCGTACAAGGTGCTGTTGGGTGGACGCCCAACTTATGAGGCGGTGCTGCAGGTCATCTGCCTCACGGCGCAGCTGATGGGGAAGCTATGTGGCGACAATATGAGCGGCGATGGGCGCATGTCGGAGGGCGCTGAACTGGCGTTGCAGCGCGAGACATACGACCTCGTGTGCCACTACGTCGCCGTGCTGTTTGGACCCATCAACACGACAAAGATGCATGCGCTCGCCTTCCACCTCATGGACGAGCTCCTCAACCGCGGCGACCTCGTCGAGGCCGACACAAGCGTGAACGAGGCGCTCCACGGCCAGTTAAAGGCCATGTTTGATATCACCAACAAGCATACTACATCTTTCGCTGTGCAGATGCTGCGCTGTGATCAGACTTTGGCTCACATTGTCGCTGAGGATACCGACGGTAAGACGCGGGCGGCCTCTATGTTGCCATCCGCTTCCCGAGAGCCAGTCAGGGGCGCTGAAGTTGGTGATTCGTTCACCCAGAAGCGACACCACCCCGCGGCCTGGCATCTTCCAGACGAGAACGAGAATTCGTGCACCAGCGTCGACGAGGCCGCGGAGGACGCCGACAACCAGGCCGACAACGACGGTGAGCGCCCTGCGAAGCGATCGCGGACGGCCGCGAGCAGCGGGCGCCGGCGTCGACGGAGGCGAGTACGCGTGCGTGCCCATCGTTTGGCGCTGAAGGACGTTCTGACCAGGGACGGTTGGCGGCTACAGGAGATAGCGGAGCTTCTCGGTGCCAGCAACCAGCAACACCAGATAGTTGCAAAATCGCTCAAGTTTGATGCCGTTCTTGGCTGGCGCACTGAGCGACTGGACCAGCACATCCGTGCCGCTCCCGACTTGTACCGCAAGCCGTGGTACGACCATATCGTCTACCGCGATGCTGCATGTCCTGGGCAGCCGCAGGTGGGGCTCGTTCGCCTCATCGTCCGCGCGGTCGGCAGCACCCGCCGGGACGCCATCATCGTGCAGCGGATGCGGACCGCCGAGCCCCAAAATGGTTGCGTGTTGAGTAGTTTTGGGTGCCGACGGTTAAAGTGGGCGATCAACGACAAGACGGGCTTCCCGAGTCTGGCCATTGTCAACCTCATTGACGTGGAGCGCCTCGAGCACGTGGTGCCGGACTTTGAGGACTTCTGCGAGCGTCACGGCCTCCGGGGTACTCCGACCACTATCCCTGATACGCCACGGGAGCGCCTGTTGCAGCGCTACTTCTTCAACATCTTCTTTTCATGGACAAGCAATAGCATTGACGAAATGCCTGGATACGGGCTGTCTTCAACACATGAAGTGTTTCCTCTGCTTCTTTCTTGTAACCTACAATCATTGTTGTCCTCGCTCATCTCTTCATGCCGTCCTAGCTGTACATTCGAACGACTGCCGTACGCGATAACGGCGGCGGGATGACGGCGTCATCGGCGTCGTCGGGGTAATGCGTCCTGGAGACGGTGCAGCGCGGGCGGCACTATTTCTATGACCGCATCCCCGCCGCCGCCGCCCCGAGTGCCGCCGAATCCGTGGGGTCCACATGGTCCACCCCTGCCGGGGGCTGAGCGGTCCGCCCCCGCCAGGGGTTGAGCACCTCCGCCGCGCCGGCTGCAGTGGGCATCGCCGCCGCCACCCGCGCCCGGTCGAGGAGCTCTGTGGCGGCGCAAAGTTGTTTGCGCTGCCGCAGTCGCCGCCGCATCCTGAGTCGCCGCCGCCGACGCCTCGCCACGGCAGTTTGTGCCGCACAGCGGCGGCGACGAGGGCCGCGGCCGAGCAGCGGCGACTTTTTCAGGTGCGACAAGGGCTCCGCGACGACAGCGTCGTCGGCGGCGGTGCGCAACAGTTCCAAGCGGGGCGGACGTCGGGGTGGGAGGCGGTGGTGGACCGCAGGCGACGGTCGGCTTCGGAGTTGGCCGACACAGCAAGCACTCAGATGGCACCCAACACGTCCTGACGCTTAACAGCATCAATAGCTGACCAATCAGATCGCGTAGCACAACGAAGCGGACCGGGCATGGCTACTTATGTTGTCTGGAGACAACCCTCCTTTCCGGGCGCTTGAGGACCCCAAACAATCCGTGTGCTCGGGGCCGGGAACCCCGCTGCCTGGTGCTGTGGGCCACCTTCTCCCCAGGCCCTGTTTCGAGGGGTGACGACCCCCAGACGAAAGCGACTTTCGTTGGGTTGTCATTGATGTGACGAAAAACAAACGCTTTTGAATTAAACGACCGCGTTCCGCAACGATTACCTCCGTTCTGCTTTCGTTCGGTGGACCACACTTTCTGACGATCGACCGCCGGCGTGACGGTGACAGAGCGGGGTGGGGCGCGCAACGCCGGGAATTCACCTCAAGCGTACCTTCGAGTGGGTGAAATCACCGGGTAGCGTTCTTCCTTGTGTGCTGCGAAAGTCAAGCGTTCGGATATTTACCCGACAAAAGTACGCACGAATACGCTTAAGGAAAAGTACGCTCGAAGACCCCTGACCGAGTCCAATCCAGGGACGTCCAATCTCAATATCTCTTGTGAAGCGGGCTTGGCTTGGACGCGTGCACTTCCACTTTACAGAGCATGCAAGCGTCACGCGGCGAGATGATCTCCATAATTGGTAGCGACAGCACCCTCCCTTTCCAATGCTGCTGGGCCACCCCCCCCCCTGTCAGGGTGCGCTCGAGAGCCACACCCTGACGACGCTTGCGCCTGCCTGATCCGCGGCCCCCCTCCAACACACCCAAAAACGCCGACTGTCACGCGCGTGCCCCCCCACCGGCGCGCTTGGCCGCCACAGTAGCGCGTGCCGGCGGGCCGGTCGGCGGGGGGTCCGCCGCCCGGCCGTGGCGCGCTCGCCGTCTGTGGCGGCGGCGGCCACTGCCACTGCCTCCACCCGCGCGCGCGCGCGCGCGCCGGCCACGGTGGGAGGAGGAGGGGTGCGAGCGGACCCCAGCCAAAAGGGAGTTTTGTGCCCCGTGCCGACGTGACGCCAACCCCAGGTGGGTCCCGTTGTTGGTTGCGGCACCCGCCCGGCCGCCCCCTTGGCCACCAGCGGCTCCGCATGCGACGTCGACGTCGCGTCGGGGCGTGTGTCCCCTTGGGCGCCCGAAGTATCCAGTGGCCACGCTCTTCCTCCCACTTCCCGTCTCCGCCGGCGCTTCACGTGGCGGTACCACCGGGTGGCGACCGCCGCCGCAGCGTCTCGCAGCGGCTGTCAAGCCGTGTCTCGCTCGCCACGCTCCACGCCGTCCCGCTCCCACTAGTGGGGTCGAACAGCGCGGTAGAGCCATCGCATACATCCCGGTTGCATCCCCTTGCTTTTCTCTCCGCTTCATCCCCCCGCCCCCCCTCCTTCCCCTCATGGTTAAGTGCATCTGCGTTGCGGCCGGCTGCCGCTGCCGGTCGCACGCCCTCCCGGTGCTGCCCACGTCGTCTGGGCGGCGCCCCCCCCCAGGGGCGGCCAACCCTTCCCACGTGTGCCCGAACGCGGCCTTTTTCCACGTCCCTGTCCCCGCTGCGGAGCGTGCGGCCTGGTGCGATGCGCTCAATGTGCCGCCGGCGCGGCGCGGCGTGCTCGACATCCGCGTGTGTGGGTGCCATTTTGGCGACTCGGCGTTGACAGTCAGCGGGCGGGGTGTGCCGCGCAAGCGGTTGGTGCGCGGCGCTCGCCCGCTGTTGGTGTTGCCGCCGGGGGAGAAGGCGGCGATGGTCGCCGCCGCCGCCGCGGAAAAGCGGGAAGTAGAGGAGAAGGTGGAGGCTGGGAGTGCAAGGGTTGTGCGGGGAGGCGGGGCCGAAGGCGACGAAAACGCGTGGGCGGGTAAGATCGAGGCGGCTGCAGGCGGAAGAGGCGCCGCTATTGGACCCGCAGATGGCGCAGCGGGGTACCCTCAGGGTGGAAAGGCGGATGCGGTAGTGGCCGCCGCCATGTCCGTCATGGGCGGGTCGGGTCAGGGGGGTGGGCCGTCGGCCCTTCCACCCCTGAGCCCGACCTCGTCGCTGGCCATAGGAACTGGCGGTGGAAGCGCTGGCGGCGGTGGCGGCGGTGGCGGTGGCAGCGGCAGCGGCAGCGGTCACGTCGGCGTCGGCGCTGGTCCCAGCCACCCCGCTGCGTATGTGCCCCCGGTCGGGTTGACGCACGTGGCGAAGCGGCCGCGCCT
>Ga0209187_1003248_pt1 | contig 13825 bp, 19 predicted proteins | sample BantaG_FD_187430 | JGI IMG/M metagenome (GOLD analysis project Ga0209187, IMG submission 187430) | Marine algal microbial communities from Bantry Bay, Ireland - BantryBay_4 metaG (SPAdes) (version 2) | ecosystem: Host-associated > Algae > Red algae > Unclassified | place: Bantry Bay, Ireland... | reverse complement strand
TGGTATTGGTAGGCCCAGCCCACAAGCAAATAAAACGCTACCAATTACAGCATAAGCACCTAAGCCGCTAAAGCTTGCAAAGCAGCCAATGAGTGCTGTTTTACTGCCGATACAGCTAAGAATTGCCTGAAATGGTGATGCGTTCATACTTATATTACCAATTTGTTTGGGAAAATTACATTTTGACTCTATACTATTAGGTATGTCCATAAAACTCTTAATCGTTGATGACGCGCCATTTATATTACAAGTGACTAAGTCACTTATAGAGAGTCGTGAAATTGAAGTTGTCGGCGAAGCGGTGGATGGTGTCGACGCTGTTCAAAAAGCATTGGACCTTAAGCCAGATGCAATTTTTATTGATATGGTAATGCCAAATAAAAATGGTGTTGATGCTACAAAAGAAATTTTAGCGGAGTTGCCAGAAACTAAAATAATTGCTTTTTCAACTCTGGATGATGAGTTCATGAAAGAAAAAGCTTTTGCCGCCGGCTGTAGTGATTATATTATAAAGCCCTTCAACAGAAACGATTTACTTGGTAGTTTAGAAAAAGTTTTAGACATAAAATTTTAAGGATCGCAAATGAAAGAATTATTTTTTGTAATTAAAGTTTTAGTATTAACCATTGCTGTTGTCGTGGTTATGCAATTTAAAATTGAAGGTCAGACGTTAGAGTCTAGAGCCAGTTTATTGTTTGGTAGTTCTGAAACGATAACTTGGATTCGTAAACAAAGTAACAACCTTGCTGATAAGGCGAGTGAAAAATTTGGTTCAGTTAAAAAAATAAACACTAAAATACCACTTGATGAAATTATAAAAAATGCACCAGACTTAAAAGAAATTTCAGAAATTGATTTTGAAAATAAAGATTAGTTAGCCCGTATGCACGAAGTGCATGTAAGGGCGATAAACAGAGGCTTTTAACTTGTAATGCGACCGTCCCAATTGGACGGCGCAGGACCAGTTAAAGTTCCTTTCCTCCGTATGCACGAAGTGCATGTAAGGGCGATATAAAAAAAGCCCACCAAATAGTGAGCTTTCCTTTCTATAAATAATTAATAAAATATTAGTTTGAAGCAGAGCCTTTTTTCTTAGAGTTCTTTTTAGCCCACTCCTTCTGCACGTCATCTAATAATGAAGTGTCATTTTTTACTGCTGCTGTCTTTTGAAATAAAGATGAAGCGTTAGACTTGTCTGCAAATGGACAATCGTTATTACTCATGCTGGTTCCAGCATTGGCCATTCCAGCAATAAAAGTTAAAGATAGTATTAGTAATAAATGTTTCATAAGTATTCTCCCCAGTAATTTGTTAATCTCTATACCAATTACTGTAGCTATAAGTGTGCCAATCTTAGACATTAAGCTTGAAACTCAAAAATTAGTGATTACAGCTACTTAGATCATGGGCTGTAAAATCATTCGTCAATCACTGTGACAGGAAAGGGACAATTATTGTTACTGTCTAATTTTTAGACACCTGTCACTGTTAACTCTGAACTGGAATATAGCTTCCTCGTACTCAAACAGCTGCTCTTAGGCAGAACTCCGTGCAGGCAGACTATATTTCAGTTCAAAGCTAAAAATGAAGTCTTAAGGGCATTATCTAAAGGAATTGGTATTAATTATTACTAGGAGTATCAACCTGAAGTGGCCGATCACATAGAGTTTGGCAAGCTAGGCGTTCGTTATCATTAAAGTCGCGGTCATCAGCAATAACTTGTTCAACTAGGTTTCTCTTGGGTAGCTCGGCGTGGTTATTTATAATAACTCTACAAGTGCCACAGGTGCCAAAGCCGCCACATGAGTGGTTCAGCGGTATGTCTTTATCAATGGCTAATTGAAGAAGGCTTTTATCTGGGGCAAGCTCAAAGCTATATTTATTATTAAACTTAATCATATAAGGTATTTAAACTATATCGAATTAAAAACTAGATATCAAAAGGTGCTAAGCACCTTTTGAGTCCGACTGCGTCTAAGTTTTGCAGGTGTACTGTTTTTCAAGAAAGAAACTGAAAAATGCTAGAGTTTATAATCATTGTTTACTAAGCTGGCTTTCATGAGATTTATAGCTTTTGATTTAGAAACCACAGGTACTCTTCCGGGAGTAGATAGAATAGTAGAGATTGGTGCCGTTAGGTTCATCGATGGCAAAGTAGAGGCCGTTTACTCAACATTAGTAGACCCCAGAATTCCTATGCCAGAAGGCGCTTCGCGAGTAAATGGTATTACCGATGAAATGCTCAAGGGAAAACCATTTGTTGAAGATTTACTTCCTTCATTTGCAGAGTTTTGCGGTGACGATATTATTGTTGCACATAACGCCTCCTTTGATGCTAGTTTTTTAACCGCTGATATAAAAAAACATGAGACTCCAGCACCAAAAGGTGTTGCCATAGATACGTTATCACTCGCCAGAAAAATAATACCAGGCCTTGCCAATTACAGGTTGGGAACATTAGTACAACATTTAGGTATTCCAGCTGCAGGCTTTCATAGAGCTGAAGAAGATGCTTCTTATTGTGGGCAGTTATTTGTAAAATTAATTGATAAGGTTTACGGACATAACGAGCAACCAGCCTTAGAAAACCTAATCGCACTTACAGGAAAACCAAAACTTGAGTTCCCACAAATCATAGCCCAACCAAAACAATTAGATTTATTTGGTTAGCCCGTATGCACGAAGTGCATGTAAGGGCGATATACAGAGGCTTTTAACTTGTAATGCGACCGTCCGAATTGGACGGCGCAGGACCAGTTAAAGTTCCTTATCCTCCGTATGCACGAAGTGCATGTAAGGGCGATATACAGAGGCTTTTAACTTGTAATGCGACCGTCCGAATTGGACGGCGCAGGACCAGTTAAAGTTCCTTATCCTCCGTATGCACGAAGTGCATGTAAGGACGATGCGATATGAATTAGAGTTCCTTTCCGCAGCTTACATTAGGGCGATATGCAAATTAAAGTTTACTCCGAAATAAACATAGTTTAAGTTAGGGCTTATTCCTTTTATTAGTATTTCCAGTCTGCCAATTTCCAAACATAAAACCAATATACAGTGCTTGGAGTTCATCTTCTGGCCCTGCACGGCTGGAGTCTTCATAAATGCGAGTTTTATTGCTATAGTCTATTGATATTTTTGTGTTCTCAGTAAAAGGAATTTCTACTCTTAAGCCAGCCCCAGCGAATCTATCAGGTTCGTCACCACCTTGAATCAACCTTGATGAAGAAACTAAATACGGCTTTAAAAAGGCTAGGTTTACACCAAGTGCAAGATCAACATTTGCATAATTATTTTCAACTTCAAAGGTACCAAAACCATTACTATCTATTTGTGTATAATTAACTTGTGAATAATTAAACTTTGCAAAAAAATATTTTGTAGTCTCAATTAAACCAATACTCCATCCATTACCTTTATCTTCACGTTCTAAGTAATTAGTTTGTCCCGGAGGGCTAGTGCTATCTAGACGAAAAGAATTTAGCTGCTCGACTTTCGGGGCCAGTTCAAGGTGATAAGTGGTGGCGCACCCAAGATTAAGAAATAAAAAGCTTATAAATAATATTATTCGCATATTTAATTATCGGCGAATAAAAAATAGAGTTAAATAAAGGATGTTTAATGGCGCATTATGATACAGCCAAACTTATCTGCTTATAGAAAGTTAGAAGTATTAGTATTTATTTAGTGAACTTTAAGCGAATAATTTTTAATAAATAGCTTTATGTGCAATAGGCATTCGTCGCCCTTGTCCGAAGGCATGAGTAGAGACTCTTAAAATTGGTGGGGCTTGCCATCTTTTGAATTCACTTCTCATCATCATTTGTAAAACACGTTTGTCTACAGCAGTAGTTGCAGGTTTTTTATTAACAACAAGTTTTTCAATAGACTTATCAAGTAAATTATAAGGCGGCAAAGAGTCACTATCCTTTTGGTTTGGCTTAAGCTCAGCAGTTGGTGGGCGAGAAATTATTTTTTTAGGTATAAGCTCATGGTTCATATTATAGTGTTCACATAAAGCAAAAACTTGTTGTTTAGTTAAATCACCAATAGGCGAGATTCCACCACATAAGTCACCATACAAAGTGCTATAACCGACAGTGAGTTCACTTTTATTGGAAGTGTTTAAAAGTAAACTAGAGTTTAGGTTCGAAAACCCCATTAAAATATCACCACGTATCCGCGCTTGGAAATTTTCGTGAACTAAACCGAATTTTAATTTACCAAAAGTTTTTTCAAAATCACTGATCATGGCTTTATAAGTTTTATTGAAATCCACTTTTTTAAAATCGATAGAAAGATTTTGGGCTAATTTTTTTGCTAAATCAAAACTTAACTTTGAGCTAAATGGGCCAGGCAGAGCTAAAGCTGTAACATTATTAGGGCCAACGGCCTCAACTGCTAAGCAGGCAATTAGAGCAGAATCAATACCACCACTTAAGCCAAAGTGAACCTTTTTCATGCCAATTTTATTTACAAAATCTCGCAGGCCTAATACCAGCGCCTGGCGAAGCTCCTCATAAGGTTGCACCTTTGGTGCTTTACTGGTGATGGGTTTTAGTTTGTCTAAGTTAATTATTTTTAAATCTTCTTGGAAGTACAATGCCTGAGTGAGTAGTTTGCCCGACTTATCGATTGCAAAGCTGCCGCCGTCAAAAATAAGCTCATCTTGCCCGCCAACCATGTTTACATACATAAGTGGAGCTTTAACTTGCTTAACGCACTTTTTGGCGACCTCAACACGAGCATTGCTTTTTTGTAAGCTATAAGGTGAGGCGTTTAAAACTAGCATAGCATCTATTTTTTTATTAAAGCTTTTAAGAGGATTGTGATCGTGCTGGAATGGGTTGAGTTCTTTCCAGCCCCAGATATCCTCACAAACGGCGACTAAAAAAGTTTTACCTTTAATTTTAACAGTGTTGCCAGCTAATGTTCCAGACTCAAAGTGCCTTTCTTCGTCAAAGACATCATAGTTTGGTAGTAGTTCTTTAGAAAAAACTTTAACAATTTTATTTTTTTTAACTAATAAGGCGGAGTTGTTATATTTTTTACCAGCTTTTTTATTATCAGTGATTGCTCCGAACAAAACATATAGGTCTTTTGGTAGTTTTTTAACCAGCTGATTAATAAATTTTGTTTGTGCTTTAATTATTGAGTCACGCTCAAGTAAGTCAGCAGGGGAGTAGCCAAATATGGCACACTCTGGAAAAACAACTAGGTCAGCACCAAATTCACAGGCTTTTAAACAATTCTTAAGTATGGCATCAGAATTAGATTTAAAGTCTCCGATGGTATTGTTAATTTGTGCCATAGCAATTCGCATAAAAAATAGTCCTAATTGGTCAAGTTTATTGCCCACAACATAGCAATTTACCAATCTCGGGTATACGATAAAATGCATTACAGGGAAGTAAAATTTGATGCATCTACGAAAATTTTTAATTTTGATTACTGTGCTGAGTTTTACAGTGCAATCACAAGCTGAATCGCTAACAGATAACTTAGTAGAAAGAACCAGACCCAAAATTAATGAAAAATCAGAAGAAGATGGCCTACAAAGGCGACCTCTTTTTGAATTAGGGGTGGCCTCTATAAATTCATGGACGCCAGACTATCCTGGCGCCTCTCAAGGGCAGTTCAGGCCAATAGTAGTTCCTACCATCGTGTATCGTGGTGATTTTTTTCGAAGCGATAGTGATGGCACTCGAGCAAGGCTATTAACAAATAAAGACTTTGAATTTTCGATGAGTTTTGGTGGTAATTTTCCAGTGAGATCTAAAGATAATACTGCAAGAAGAGGTATGGATACTTTAGGCCAGATTATTCAAGTTGGACCAAGGCTAATGTATTTTTTAAAAAATGACAAAGACACAAAAATTTATTTTGATATAGCAGCAAGGACTGGCTTTGCTATTGGTAGCTCATGGCGTGCCTGGAGGGGAGTTGGCTTAACTGGCGATATCGGAATTAACTATCGACAAAGGTGGGACAGTCATGAGCTATTCTTGTTACTTTATACTAGTGTTGCCTCTTATGAATTAAATAAATATTTTTACGACGTAAAACAAAAAGATGTAACCCAGACAAGAGAGGCCTATCATTCACGATCAGGTTATATAGGAACAAACTTTTTAATTGGCTACGCAAAAGATTTCTCTAAAGAGTTTAGTATTTTCCTGGGTGCTGGAGTAGCATTCCTGGATGGTCATGTGAATTCAAAAAGTCCACTTTTTAAAGAAAACTTAAATGGCAAGGGCGTAATTGGCTTAAAATATACATTGGTCTATTCAGACGAAAAAGTAAGTGAGTAAAGTTTTTATTACAGGCCTAGTATATCGTACTAATTTAAATAAGTGGATACAGGTTTTCGCTTACTAAACCCCTCACTGTATTTATGCCAATGAGTAATGGTTTTTTCAGGGTACTTCCAGCAGTAGTAGCCGTCACCAAAATCAAAATCAGCATTCCATATACCACTAGGTTTTGCGCCTAGTTTTTTTATTTTAATATTCCACTCATCAATAATATTTTGGGCTTCCATTTTAAGGTGTGCCTTAGTGTTCGGATTACCTTCTTGCTCAACATGATTTAAAACCATGTTTAGCTTTTCTTGGTATTTAGCAGTTATTTTATTAACCACATTAAGTAAATGATTAGTTTCAGATAAAGAAAACACATTTTTACTATTTAAGTTAATCACTATAGGTGTATTTAAATCCAACTGTCCCCCCGAACTATGATTAAGTTATATCTCAATCGATGAGCGGAACAATGTATTTGGCAGCTATTGTAAATGTTTATTTTTGTATATTTTAGAATATGAAATTATCTAAAATCTTAAATTACAGGTATAAGATTTTGTTATGAGTATCATATGAAACGACATTTAAATTAAGATACTCAATTAGCGGTGCGCCAATTTACAGTGTTTGGTAGAAAAACTGTAAAGTTATCATGGTATTTACCCCCATTATTAATAGAAATTACAATTTCATATAAGCTTATTTAAGAATTGTATCACGTTAAATTTAAGAAAAAATTTGAAGTAATTATAGTGAGTATTGATTTTTTAATCTGAACCTTTGTTGGCTTGAAAAATTTGCCCACCAACAACAAATAATAAAACGATTAATATAATTGCAATAATTAGATACCTTAAGTAGTCACCCAGGCCAAGATCCACTCCCACCTCAACTTTGGGGTTCTTATTTATTGAAGCAGACTGCCTAAAAGATTTAGACTTACCTTTTCCTTCAACATCTGACTGCTTGGTTTTTGCAACCTTAACTTTACCCTTTTCTTTTTCGTCTTTACTAGGGTCGAAGGCTTGAAATTTACCAACACGCCTTGATCCATTGTTTCGCGAGTCTGAAGAACTATCTTTTTTACTGTTACTAAGTTTACCAATGGTACTACTGCCATCAGCGCCAACTACAATTTTATCTTTTCTACGTTCATTGTTAGTTCCCTTGGTAGCAAAGGAACTGCCAGAGCCATATCCAGATGAAGAGCCAGAACCATATCCAGATGAAGAACCAGAACCAGAACCAGAACCAGAACCAGAACCCCTTCTGCCTCTCCCACTTGAGCCTCCCCCAGAATTATTTGAGCTAAACTTATCCGGGCTTTTTTTATTACCCCGGCCGTCGGAAGTTCTATTAGAGTCATTATTAGTGGAGTCATCATTTTTGGGGGGGCGGCCTTCAGCAAAAGTGAAAGCTTGAAACTGCTCGTTGCAAATATCATTAGATACAGATATGCCCTCTACACCAAGGCTTGGTAATTCACCTTGTATTAGCAAGCATTTTAGGTAATTACCAAAATAATTATCTGCGTACTCTGCAAAGCTTTGGTTAAACTGAAAAATTAGGCCCACAATAATAGCCACCGTTACAACAAGTAATAAGACATACTCAACCACAGCTTGGCCGGCTTCATTAGAAACTAATTTTGCAGTTTTAATTTTTTTTAAAAAATTCATAATGTTTCATATTGATATCGACAAAAATAAATAAAAAATTAAGAAAAAGCCTGAAAAAATAAATATTTATTGTGGAATGGGTTTAGTTTAATAGGCACTTTAGTCCATAAAACACTAAAAAAAATCATGAATTTAGGAATCTTGGTTTATCCTAATTTAAGACAGTGCCTTTATAAATTGGGGCTTTTAATTATTTAGTCCAGTTTATTTAAAAAAGGCTAAAGTCCTAATGGGGTTAAAGCCGAAATACAGGTGTAGATTAAAACAGGAGAATTTTATGAAAAAAACAAAAAAATTACTTAAAGACATATGGAATGATGAAAGCGGACAGGGTGCTACAGAGTATATTTTGCTTGTTGTTGTTCTTGTTGCGGCTGTATTGGCCTTTAAAGAGCCAATTTTGACAGCATTACAAGAGCAGATGGATAAAGTTCGTGCTGGTATGGGCGAAATCTAGACTTAAAAGGTAGCTAAATAAATGACTACAGAAGCCATTTTAATACTGTTTCTCTCTGTTGTTATCATCTTAGGTGTATATTTTGGGCCCAATGGTCCAATTAATACATTTAAGGAGGCAGGGCCGCAATTAGGTGCTAAAATAGAAAGAAGTATTTCTATTGGTAGCGACTTTATGGAAGACAGTGGGCAGTCTTGGCAATAGAAATACTCTGACAATACGGAGTGGATTTTGGCAAGATTATTTCAAACCATATACATTATACCTTCTCTAATTTTACTAATCAGTGTTGTCAGTGATTTATATCGTCGCAAAGTCTACAATAAACTCATTGTTGTATTTCTCGCTGCATCCTTTGCCAATCATTTTATATTTTTACAAGGTTTTGAAAGTTTAAAGTTTGGTTTGTTATCAGCACTTTTAGCCTTTTGTTTTATGGTTCCCCTTTTTATGTCAAAAATGTTAGGCGGTGGTGATTTAAAGCTACTTGTTGTCTTTGCTTTAAACATTACCTTGCCGGCTTTAATAGGTACTTTTATATATTCGCTATTTTGGGGTTTGGTCTTGGGCCTTGTGATGATCATTGTAAAAAAACAGAGCAAGGGTTTTTTAAAAAATACATTTAATATTTTATCTTTTAAAAAGCCCGAAGCCGAAAATTTACACACAATACCTTATACGGTGGCTTTATTTCTGGGCTGGTTAACTAATTTATCTCTGGAGGGGTTTAGTCTTTTTTAGTTATGAAAAATAAATTAATTAAGAATAACATAGGCCAAACAATGGTTGAAGGCGTTCTCTTACTTGTGGTTTTTGTGACTATAGCCTTAACCGTATCCAATCAATTTAAAGATAATAAATTGTTAGCACAGATTGTGTCTGGCCCCTGGGACCGCTTAGACGGTATGATTCAAAATGGCACTTGGGGAAGAGCCTCCAGCGGTCGTGGCAAACACCCAAATGATAATAATCGTCACGTGAGCACAAGTGAATGAAAAAAAATATCTTAAATAATTCAGATGGTATTCTAACTGCGGACTATATGTTTGCCATAGTTTTGGCTATGGGGTTTATGATTATTTTATTTTCCCTAAGTATGACAATGACAATGGTAGATGTGGTTCAGTATATGACATTTTCTTCAGCTAGAGTTTATACAGTTGCTAATTTAAATGAGGAGGCTTCTGAAGGTTTAGCTCGTGCGAAATTTAGTCAGCTATATTCTAACCCAGCTATTAAGCCATTATTTGATAAGGCCAAATGGTTTGAGCTACTTGGTGGCGAACTACAGGTCGGAGACTTAACTGATGAGTTTCCATCATCTGGCACAGGGGCAGATAGAAATACTTTTTATGGGGTATCTGTTGGGCTAAGAGCCAAAATGTTAGATATTAAAATTCCATTTTATGGCTCTACAAATAACCGCGAGGATGGCAAGGGGTTTAGCACAGAGATTCATACTTTTTTAGGACGAGAGTCCAGTATAGAAGAGTGCCAAAATTTTTCAGCCAAACGTCTAGAGTTTTTATACGAATATTACCAGCACTCTGCCCTACAAAATACTTTACAGAATTATATAAATATTACCGATAATGGATGTTGAGGTATGTTTATTTTTTATAAGAAAAAATTCATTAGAATTTTCTGTTTGTTAAGCCAAAAGCTTAAGCCAAAGCTGTTTATTAAAAAAAGTAAAATTTTAAGTAATGAAGATGGCATGGCCACCTTGGAAACAATACCACTTTTGGTAGTTTTTATGGTCTTAATGACATACGCCATGGGGTTTTGGGGTACTGTACATTCAAGTATTTTAAATTCTATTGCTGCTAGAACCTACGCCTTTGAAACTTTTAGGAACAGAAGTAATTTGTTGCAGTTCAGGCAGTCAGGTGAAGAAAACTCTAAAAAACATTATACAGATTCAGGCTTCAGACTCCATGCAATTATGAGTGAAGAAGCTGATGTGTCTAACCCTGAGTTTATTGCAACAAGAAGACCTATTTCGTTCTCAAACTTTCAGACAAAAAGAAAAGATCAAGATGGCCAATTGATTGGTGATGGAGCAACAATACACTCTAATATTACCGCCTCTGGTGGTAATGGGCGTGGGCCAAGTAGTGCTCCGCCGGGAGAAGGTGTGGACCCCATATGGATACAAATAGGCTATGGATATTGTTTAAATGTAGATTGTGGTGATGAAGAATGAGAACAAATCGTCTTAAAATGAAATCGAAATTAGAGCATTTTCGTAAAAAAAGGTGGCAATTATGAACCAAAATGAGACACGGACACTATGGATTTCTGTAGCTGCAGCCATTTTTGCTGTATTCTTATTATATAGTTATACGCAGGAAAAAAGTGCTGAGTTAACTAAAAAATTTGGGGCAAAAAAGAGGGTAGTAGTGGCTAAAACTGAAATCAGAGAAATGCAGACTATTGATGAGACGATGTTGCAAGTACAAGAGCGTCCTGTTGATTTTTCTGAACCAGGCTCACTGACTGACCCAGAGATAGCCGTAGGGCAAGTGGCCTTAGCTCCAATAAATGTTGGAGAGCAAGTTCTTGAAAGTAAAATCAGGCAACCCGGGCCTGGGATAAACCCTTCATCACAGGTAGCGCCAACAAAGCGTGGTATGGCTTTACCTATTGATGCCAATCGTGGAGTTGCAAAACTTTTAAAGCCAGGGGATCGCATTGATATACTTGTGGCTGTAACTGTTGGCTCCGGTCCAAAGAAAACCAAAAAAGTTAAAACAATTTTACAAAATATAACGATACTTGCGACAGGCATGAAGATTATCAATGAGCTACCAAGGCTATTTGAAAAAGATGGCAAAGGTTATATTGTTAATAACTTAAGAGAAGACACAGACTACTCCACAATTTTGGTGGAAGTAAGCCCACAAGAAGCAGAGCAGTTAGTGTATATTTTAGATGCGTCGCCAAGTTCGATTTACTACACATTAAGGCATCCGAGCGATCAAGAAATACGCAAGAAAAACGGTCCGACATCAATTGGTAATATTATAAAAAAAGTAAAAGTAAAAAAACCGAGGGTACAATATGTAGCGCCAAGAATACCAGCTGCGACATTAATAAAGTCTAAGCCTAAAAAGCGAAGAAAAAGAAAATCTGGTCCATTTAAGGACATAGATTAAGGGATATATAAATATGAATATATTTAAAAATATATGTTTAGCTTTTATTGCATTCGTATTTGTTGTAAGTACAGCAGATATTCATGCAAAAAGAAGGCGTCATCCAATAAAGCATGTTTCTTTATTTGTTGGTTTATATCAAGATATTAAAATCCCACATGCGCCCACCCGTTTTGGCCGCAAAGGTACATATAAAAAGTGTGCTAAATTACAATTTAACCCAAAAGAAAAAATCCTCAGAATTAACCCGACAAGAGTTAATGACTGCTCATTATTTATTACAGACAAAAAAACAGGTAATATTTTATATGAATTCAGATTAGACGTTAAAAAAACTAACGTTGCAAAAACCGCTAAGGAAATTCAAGGACTATTAAGAGATATTGAGGGTATAAAAGTTAAAATTTTAAACGGCAGAGTCGTCGTTGATGGTGAAGTAATTTTGCCAAGTGACATCTCAAGAATATTTTCAGTAGTTAATCAGTACGGTGGAGATGCATCTTCATTGGTAAGGTTGAGCCCTATGGCTCAGGTTAAAATTGCTAGATATATGGAAAGAGCGATTAATAACCCTGAAATCAGTGTTAAGGCCGTAAATGGAATATTTTTACTTGAAGGCTTCGCGAACAGTAAAGATGAAAAAGACCGTGCATTTATATTAGCGCAAGCTTATTTGCCAGATCAAGTAACAAGAGAGTCTGACTCTGTAAAGTTAACAAAAAAATTATCAAAAGATAAAATTATTAATTTAATAAATGTAAAAGCAGCCCCTGCTGCTGCACCTAAAAAAATTATTCAAGTAGTTGTGCACTTTGTTGAATTGAATAAAGATTACCAAAAAGGCTTTAGCTTTCAGTGGACCCCAGGCTTAGGCTCGGGTGACCAATCAAAAATTGGGTTTACCTCTGGCAGCAGAGGCCCGAGTAGTATTGCTTCAACCATTACAGGTGTTATTACAAATTTATTACCAAAGCTAAACTGGGCAAAATCACATGGTCATGCACGTGAATTACAAAGTGCAAGTATAGTTGTTCAAGATGGCAAGCAAGGTGTAATAAACTCTACCTCAAAAATACCTTACGTTACTGCTAATGAAAATGGAGCTCCAAAAACCGAGTTTGCAGACACGGGGATTAGTACTAATATTACGCCTGAAGTTTTAGGTGAAAGGTCCGACAGTATTAAGTTAAGTATTAAGTTTAGTGTTAAAGCCTTAGCTGGTTATGCGGGCGGTGCCCCTTTAGTTAACGCAAAAGATATTAACACAACATTAGTTGTAAGAAGTGGCCAAAGTGCAGCCATTGGTGGATTAGTAAGTAGTACGACATCTACCGGCTATAATAAGGCGCCTCCAGGTAATAACCCAATTATTTCATTAATGGCATCAAAAGACTTTCAGCGTAAGCAGAGTCAGTTTGTTGTATTTTTAACACCAATAATTAAGAGCTCAGCCAGCGCGGGTGCGGAACAAATAAAGCGTAAATTTAGGCTTAAAAACTAATAACCGCTGATGTTTAAATTTTTTTTATTAGTATTATTAACTTTCTGTTTTTTAGAAGGGTCATTTGCTAAATCAGAAAATTATTCAAAATCACCTAAAAGTAAATTAAAAATAGTTTTAGTAGGTACTATTGTATACGCAGATCATAAAAAAAGTATTGCTTCTGTAAACAGTGGCTCATATTTTTTAGGTGAATCAATTAAAAACAAAGCTAGGGTTGTTAAAATATCACGACTAAAAGTTTATATAAAAAATTTATTAAATAACTCAGTCGAGTACATTAGCACTGGAAAATATATAAAATCTAAGGCTGTAAATAGTACTGATATTTTTAAAAGTGAAAAAAAAGAATACCATGTCGACAGACGCCTTCTTGATAAAGTGACAAATAATTTATCTTCTTTTTTAAATGATGCCGGAACTAAGGTTCTAAAAGACAAAAATGGCGACATTGTTGGCTTTGAGCTTACATATATTAAAGAGGGCGGCATTTTTGACTCCCTAGGGCTTGAGGTGGGTGATCAGCTGTCTGTAGTCAATGATATAAAACTAGATAGTGTTAGTGGTGTCATGAAGCTTGTTCAGCAGCTCAAAGAAAGTACTATTATTAATTTAGGAATTAAAAGAAATAATGTGCCTAAAAACATTCGTTACTTAGTTAGGTAAGCCAAAGGGTAGAGAGTGTGAGCCCTTAGTCTTGGAAGTCCTTTTTAAAGCGAGCTTCCAGC